>LWDU01000397.1_pt1 | contig 12605 bp, 4 predicted proteins | sample 727161 | NCBI WGS metagenome assembly LWDU01 (sample SAMN04566230, study PRJNA314399) | hydrothermal vent metagenome | isolation source: deep sea hydrothermal plume seawater | place: Mexico: Gulf of California, Guaymas Basin | collected 2004-07-11 | reverse complement strand
TCAGAACCTTTATAAACACCAATCTCTTGAGTAATATCCAGATCACCTGCTGAATCAAAAGCGAATAACTTACTTGCTCTTACTGCGGCAGCACCTAATACTTCCATATCACCTGCATCTGTTACAGTAGTGGCGAACTTAACTGTTCTATCTAAAGCATCTTGATGTTGTTGGGTGATGAATGTTAGTCTATCTAGTGCATCTTCGTGAGTTTCTGCTGGGAAAGGATCGTTCTCTACATAGTCTGTTCCTTGAGTTAGTGTCAGTACACGCTCAATAACAACTACATCTGCTAATGTTAATCCTGTTCCAAAGGTTACATTACCACCAGCAGTCACTCCTGCGCCTGATACAGTGTAGTGTGTTGTTAGTGTTTTTAGTACATCATTAACATAAACCTTTAAATCTGCATCTGCATAAATCTTAAATGTGTATGCAAATACAGTCTGTGCTGCCGATGCTGTATAACTTACCTTACTTGTTGTGCTTGATACTGCCATTTTTAACCTCTAATTGTTGTCGATTATAACAAACTATTACTCTAAATCATATAGTTCTAAAAACTTTTTAGCTTCTATGTTGCCTTGTCCACTCATTCCTCTTATATTGTCTAACATCATAGGCCTTTCAGCATTAGATGCGTTGAGTAACTCTTGGAAGAAAACGTTGCCATATAACTTAGCCATAACTCTATTTGACATTCTACCTAATTGATCCCATTTTGCTATTAAAGCCTCTTTTACTTGAGGTGTCATAGCTGGTGGATTGTCTGGGTTTTTTGCAACCTCTTGAAAATATTTATATATTATTAACGTGTATTGAGCCTGCTGTTTCTTAATGTCCTCAATGTTTCCAGCCTCTCCTGATCTAGCACCTTCACCTTGTCCTGCGTTTCCTACTTTTAAAAAACGTCCTATAGTATTTTGGATAATAGGGAAGTTTAGTTGTTCTTCTAATTCACCTTTGATTTCATCTATATTGTGAGTTTTAAATCTATAGACTATTCCACCACCAAATTTGTTAGATAAATGTTGAGCAAAAGCTTCTCTTCTATAGCCATCTCCAGCGTTCCATACAGTATCGTCAATAGCCTTTCTATCTTTAAACCAGTCAAACGGATTGTTATCTCCTATGTACATAGCTATATCTACAGCTGCTGATATGGAAGGTGATAGGGCTGGTAAGTTTCCTGCTGTGTAATCTAATACTGTTGATAGGTCAGATGAATGACTTTCCATAATACTACTCCAGAAAATTCCACCAAAGTATCTACCAGTTTCATCTAATGGAACTCTGAAATATACTGACTTACCATTCTCATCTAAACCTAAAGGAATGATAATATAGTTAGTTAGATCATACTTAGATACACCCTGCATAATGGTTGCATTATCCTTGCCCAATAGTCCAGTTATTGCTGCATACATTAGTAGCTTAGGCACTGCAACCTGTTGAATCTTTTTATACCACCACTCTCCAGGTCTTTGACGCATAACATCATAGTCACCACGAACACCCTCTTTAATAGCGTTAGAGAACATGAACATATTATTGATGATAGGATTTAAAGAACCTTGTCGCAAGAAAGCAGGCGAGCCAACTTGTACTCTAATCATGTGTCCTCTTAACTCTGGAGTTATGTTTGGGAAGTGTTTATCTATATACATTCTCGCACCAAACTTATTCTGACGCTCTAATGCTTGTCCGATATTATGGAAATGCTTTCCTGCTTGCCTCCACTTAGAATTAATTTCTTGATCCCAAGCAGATTGATGATGACGATGCAATAGTCTTTCAAATTCTGTATCAGCTTTCTGATCGCCCCATCTTTCTTCAATAGAGATAAGCTCGTTATTCTTATACATCTCTTTCATAACCTTATCAGGTACACCGTATTTCTCACGGAAGTCATGAAATGCCACTTGTCTTTGTTTTTTATTACCAGCAAATGCAGACACTATTTCATCCATGTGTAGCATATAGTCTTTTATATTAATCTTTTTGTCAATACCATATATACTTCGATAACCAGAGCTAAAGCCTTTAACCCAGAAAGGAAAGTATTGAACATACTGACTAAAAGGAATCCACTTCACTAAGCCCTTCTGCTCTAAATTACTAGCAGTTCTAAAGAAGTCACGAACCATGTTAGTTAGCCAGAAACCAGGATTCATCTCAGTGAATAGTGATCTAAACTTCTGATTAACAAACCTCATTACTTTAATAGTGTTTACAGCTTCTAACGAGTTCTTCTTAAACTGATCCACGATATGCTTATCCAGGTAAACACCTTCCATCTTACCGTTACGCATTACTGTTAATAAGGCCACCTCTTTATCTTTGATTTGTTTCAGTGTTTCTTTATTTGTTACTTTGTTTGGATTAATGAACTCATGTGTTTTACCGTTCCATTTCTTTTCAGCTTTTACATAGGTGAATATTCCTGGCTCAGTTTTTGACTTCATTTCATAAAAACCAATAGTAGTATCTAATGCTATCTGCATATGAGCAGCCTTCATTAGTTTAAGGTCATTGATTAATGTTCTTGTGAATGGGCCAGCAATATTGCCAAATGAACCTTGTTGTCCAAATATCTTAACACTTGTTCCAGAACCATACTTATTGTTGATGTACTCTGAAACGTCAAACGTAGCATATACGTTATTATTTCTAACCTTCTCCATCAATACTGGGTCATAAATACCAGAAGCTTCTAACTTATCAACTACCCACTCCTTTCTAATATCCCAAAACTTTTGAGCGAGTTCAGGCAATCCTGGATGTGCTGCTTCTAACTCTTTAAGCCTTTCTTGTGAAATTTCTTTATACCAACCTCTATTGTTAGCGATCTTTCCACGCTCAACACCGCCTTTTTCTAATACAATTCTTCTGTGCATTAGATACTCGTCCATGTCAGTCTTGGATAAGTTTTGTTTTCTCATTGAATGAACAATAAGGTTAGAGATAGCGTTCATATACCCTTCGTTTCTTGAACCTGCATACCTCCACTCATCAAACTTATATATAGGATTAAGATGATCTGGGATATTGCTTCCCTTGTGATTCTTTACATGACTAATAGTGTGCCAAAAAACATCAATATATTCAGAAGCAAATTCACCGCCCTTTCCTTTTATAAGGTTCTCGTCTTTAATAACACTATCCATGATAGCTTTATCATCATCTCTGTAGCCCTGTCTAGTTTCTTTTACTAATCTTTTATTGTAAGTTCCCGAAGAAAGCTCGTCTTGTATCTTGTTGTAAAGTTTCATTAACGCAGGCTTAGTCTGCATATGATTAAAGAACCCTTCATAAGCAGTAGGCGCTATAGTTCTAGCCCAGTATGGGTTTGTCATTATGGCACTAAAGAAATCTGCATACAACTCAGCATTACTATACCTATACGCAGTATAACTAGCATCAATACGAGGATCAAAAGGCCTCCATTGTGTAGTTAAAGCTTTTAATTCATCACCAACAACATTCTTTTCCAGCAATCCACGAGCCTCAACTTCAGCAGCAAACATCTCTTCATATTTGGCATTTATCTTGTCCGTAAGGTCTTGGCTTGGCTTGTCCTTACCTTCGCTCTCTAGCGCCTTAATCTCTGCATATACCTCACCCTTAGCAGCAGAACGTAGTATTTGTTTCTTTATTTTAGTATTAGCCTTTTGAATGAACAACCAAATAGCAGGGTTGATCTCTCCTTTGTGAAGTACGCCTGTGAATATGTCTTTTATCTGCTGTGGTGTTAAGCCAATCTCTTCTGAATCTTTGGATAGTTCTTCAATGTCTTCTTCAATTCTTTTTTTAGCTTGTCTTTTTAGTTTCGCTTTCTCGTTCTTATTGAGAGGCTTTAATCCACCAGGCTCACTTTCAAGGTATTCTTTTAGATATGTCTTTAGACCACCTAAATGACCTAAGATGTTTCCACGTTTTAAAGTGAACTCTGTTTGTCCTTGATACCAGTCTATGAAGTGACCTAACTCATGTGCAATTAATGCCGCTGCTTGTTGTGGGTCTTCAAACATATCTGCTATAATTTTTATCTTAGCAGTAGATAATATTTCTGCTTCACTAGCAGCTTTAAATACAACTATATCCTTTTCACCTCTTAACATGGCTTCATGGATTCTGTTATACCCATCAACCACTCTTCCTTCAGCTGACATAACTGGTCTTACAGTAGCTACCTTCTCAACATCATAACTTCTAATTTCTTTGTTTGCTTCTACATATTCTCTAAACGATGGATCAGTTTGTAATATCTCTTCAATACTTATTTTTCTTACAAGATAGTTTTCCTTTGAAATCTCTCTTAATGTTGAATCAAGAAAACCTTGGTCAGTACCCATCTTTTTAAGACGCTTGACTAGATCAACACCAGCAGTTGCTTGTTTTGCTTGAAACCTTCCTCTGACACCCTCGCCTAAAAACTTATGAATTGTTGCATCTGAACCTTTAAGTAGTCTAATAATCTCAACAACAGCAGGTAGTGTCATGATCGCATTAGCGGAGTCACTTCCTTTTATTAGTTGCATATTAAAGCCACCATCAGATGCAAACCCTCTAGGTGTTACTTTTTCTTCACCTGAAGTCCACTTAACATTAATAGGATCAGCTTGCTCTTGTTCTGCTCTAGTATCTTTAAACCACTTTTGAGTTATCGATTCTATCTTTCTGTTTTGCCAGAAGGTTAATTTAAACTCCTCAGAAGGCTTACTAGTTATAACTTCTTTTTTACCATCCTCTAGTATCTTGTACTGGACATGATTATCCTTTTTGTCATTAACACTAATTAATACAAATGGCTCACCTTTTGATACACGACCTGTTCCACCTTCTATGTTGGTAAAGTCAGACATTCTAGCGGTTACTTCACTGTTGATTCGTATATTAACTATAGGTTGTTTAGACTTAAATTCACCGAACTCAAGCTCCATGAAATTAGGAACACCTTTGTTCTCTACTTTAGAAGCCTCTTGTCCTTCCCTAATAGCTACAGCTGTATCGTTTTCTTCAATTTTTGGCTTTTGCTTTCCAGCAGTTCCCATATCTCTTTCTATTCTTGATTTAGCGTTCTTTAATGTACTGAATGTAACATCTTTGCCTGCGTCATTTTTAAGGCGTTTTCCGTCTTTGATTACCGCAAAATTCTTAGTAGCTTTAGTGCTAGACAGTCTAACAATACTGTATTTACCAAAATCGTATTGAATATCAGGGGTTACTTTTTGTAGATCAAACAGTTTCTTGTGCGTTATATTTTTATTCTTGACATACTTATCTACTGTTTCAGTAGTCTTTTCTAATTCTACTTTAGACTCTTCTAAGGCTACTGTCTTTTTAACAGCAACACGATTAGTAAAACCTCTAACACTAATATTACTAGCCTTTAGTATGGCAACTTGCTGTTCACCAGTCTTAGGGTCTTTATATAATATAGAATCATAGCCTTTTGATTTTAATATAGAAACAGCTTGAGCTAGTTGTTGACCCTCTGGAAGGCTTTTAACGCTTTCATATTGCTTTTTATTAAAACTTGCTGGGTCATTGGTTCTGATTCTATAGAACAACTCAGCGATACCTATTCCTGATGTGAAATTGTCAGTAATAAAAGCTTCCTTCCCAATCTCTCTAACATCTAAAGGAACGTTGTACTTAACGATAGCCCTAATGTAACTTGGATTATTCATATTAGAGGCTAAAAAAGATGCTTGTGCATCAGTACCAAAACGAACAATACTACTGTTAAATGCTGGGTTGAAATAACCTATTCTATACGCGTTTTCCGTTGGTATAGCGTCAGCAGAAATCATGTCTGAAACAGTGGTTACATGGGTAGCGATTACCTCTGTTTCAACACCATCATGTTCAAACTCTATCTTGTCAATTCTATCTAGTACGTTTTCAAGTCCTTGTTTTTCAGCTACCTTGTCTTGTGAATGAAATCCTGTTTTCCTGTAATGCGCTTGTTCTCTAATCTGCTCAAGGTCACTAGCTATCTTCTCATTAAAAACTTCTATTTTTGCACCAGATGTTGCTACATATTCTTTACCTACAGCGTCTTCTAACAATGATATAGAGTTATCTCTTACAGCTTGTGCTTTTTCATGTTCGCCAGCCTCTTCTAAAACCTTAGCAGCAGCATCAACTTCTTTTAAAATTCCATCAACAATTCTGTCAGTTTCGCTAACCTCTTCTGGTTTAAATCCTTCAGCAGTTCTTTTGTTTATTATCTCTTGAACTTTAACAAAGTTCTCGTCAGTAATAATTTGTCTACCCTTAGATTCAGCATCATTTGCAATAGCTTTAATCTGTGTAGCATTAATATCACCTTCAAAGTCCTTTAATATCCAGTTACCTTCCCTATTCATTTCAAAGATAATTTTGCTGTATTGACCTTTAGCTTTTCCAGGTTTAGGTGATGTTTGATCTATGTTTATTACTAAGCCAGTTGCTTTATCAATATCACCAGAGGCTTTACCTATATCAGCTCCCTCCACTGTTTCAGCCATGATTTCAAGTGTTGTCTTTTTACCGTCCTTACCTACAACAAAAAACCTTGATACTTTTACATCTTGACTATCAACATTAACTGTAGTTTTTTTAACCCTTTCCATGCGTTGATACATCTCAGTTACATGGGTTAGATAAAAGTCATGTAGTTCAAATTCATTCTTAGCAAGAAGTTCTGCTAATTCTCTACCTAGTTGAGGATTTCTTTCAATTTCTTCAGCTACTAATCTAGGATCAATTCCATATTGAGCATACATCCTTTCAAGGTTCTTCTTCATGTAGCCTTTTTGTTGGCGTTGAATATCTTTTACACCTTGGCCAGCTGATTTTAATGAATAGTTTGAAAATTTCAATACTGATAATACTGTTAAAGTGTTATAAAAATCATCTGTAGTAGGTGGTTTTCCAGTATGAATAAAACTACTTGAAGTAGACATTACTGCTGTTTCAGTTAATAAGCTTGTGCCTGAAATAAAAGCTCTACTCGCCATTGTCTTGCCAGAAATACCTGCTGATGTTAAAGCATACTTAGTTAATGCGCCTGCGCCACCAGTAAGCAAACCAACTAAGAACTCCTTACCACCTTCTTTAAAGGCGTGTTGTAATATTTGAATAAAGTCAGTTTCGTTTTCAATAACTTGACTTTTCATCAAGTCCATATATACAGTTCTAATAGTTGCAGGAACACCAAATGCAGCGCCCATAGCACAACCTGCTGTTATTCCACCACCTACTAATGCTTTTCCTTTTATTGATTTTACTTTTGATGCGGCCTTTGTAGCTGTTCCAGAACATAATTTTGTTGCCGCCCAACCAGCAGGAATCATAATAGGTAAGTCAGATACCACAGCAGCAACATCAAATAGCCTTTGTATAGTCCAGTCTTGATTAGAGTAAGCTTGAGTTGCCAAGAAGAATTGTGCTAAATTCTCAATAGAATCTGGATCTCCTTTTAAAGACAATTCAATATTATTAACAAGGCCAATTACTGACTGCATACTAGCAATTTTTACAGCATCCTCTTTAGTCCAGTGTTTTTCTAAGCTTGATGTGTCCTTAGCTTTCTCAATATATTTATTAAGCTCTGTGAAATATTGCTTTTCTTCTTCTGACATATCATCAGAAATATTGTAAAGTCTTATCTTTTGAAACGCATCTTTTGTAAACGCTTGCATAAGCATAGCATCATTCATCATTATTATCTGTTCATCTGACATTGATGATTCTGGGGTAATATCAGTATGTGATATTTGTCTATAAGTATTTTCAAAATTACTTAGATTATCTTTTACTTCTTCCCATGGTGTTCCTGCTATAACAGAGTTATTAACGTATTCTGCAACATCAAGGTTTCCTTCCCACATGACAGACAGTAAGGCTTTCCTTGTTTCAGTAGGATATAAACTATAATCTTCGTAGTTCTTTTTAGCGTGGTCAGCCTCCTCCCATCTACCACCTTGATAATCTTGCTCTAATTGAAACCAAGAATTATTTCCATTATTATGCTCAAACAGGTATTGTTTGCCTGGTGTTAGTTCTGACTCCCTCGCTTTTCTATCAAAATTAAACCTACCGTCACTACCGCCCACTTGTATATATGGACTAAATCCTGCATCTAATTGAGGCGTTATTGTTGACAATTTAGGCTTATTAGTTCCACCCAATATCCTATAAAAGTTAGAACTTCCTACGCCTGTTTCGTTTGCTACTTCTTGATCCGTGAATCCAGCATCAAGCATTTGCTTTCTCTTCTCTATAGAGCGTGCATTTATCTCATCAACTGTCCAACCAAATCTTGTTGTTTCAGCTAATGTTGTCATTCAGTACCTTTGTTAAATTTGGATTTTGTAGAGTTCATCCACTTTATCCTATTTTCGTAGTTAAACCAAGTTTCTTGTCCATTTACAAATAAATCTTCACCATCAGCATCTTTTTGGTTATAACCTGGATGTCCTTCATCAAATGTTATCTTATTCCTATGATCGCCACTATTATTAAATGCAATATTAGAATCATAAAAATACTTGTGTTGTTGCTCTGTAACTCCCATATTAACTACTGACGGTCTTCCATATATCATAAATCTTTGTAATTTTTGTTGTGCTAATTTTTCTTTAGACCAGTCTTGTTCAGTCTTCCATTGTTGTAAGAAATTCATAGTTTGAGAAAATGTATCGGCTTCTGTTAAATTATTTTGAATTATCTTATTTTCTATAAGCGCCTCTATCTCTGCTTTTTGAGAACCAGATACATCATAATTTTCATATAACTTTTCTATATTTTTTGTTGCAATAGTTGATTCATCAACATCAGCAGGCTCTGGTCTAGATAGATCCAATAGCCAATCTGGCATCCAAGAATATTCCTCAGTTTGAGCTGCGGCTTCTTCTTTTTCTTTTTTCTCTACCTGTTGTAAAATTTGATTAGTGCTAAGCTTTCCTGAAATTACATTATTAATAACAGTGTCTACAATATATTTGTCACTTAATGGGTCTAACATATCTTTATAGCTTAACTTGTCATCTTTGTAACCGTCTTTTAATGCTTGTTGCAACTGTTTTTTAAATGTTGCCTCTTTATCAGCTGCTGCCTTTTTTAGAGCCTTACCTGCTTTACTGCTGCCTAAATTATTCATCCATGTTGGTCTTCCGCCACCACCTCTGAATACATTATTAGCATGATCCCAAGCATCTTTTATCAAGCCATTCGTAGGTGAGTTTTTATAGATTGTATCTAAATGAGTTAGTAAAGGTTGAATCTTCTCAATACCATGCTTAATTGCATATTCTATAACTTTCTGTCTAACTATTTCCTTATCACGAATAATGTCATTTTCTACATCCCACGTTCTACTTGATATTTTATTAAACGCATCATTCTCAGCAGCCTGCCAACCCTCTTTTGTTTTTGTTTTTAGTCTTTTGTGCCACTCTTGCTTACCATCAGTATCTAATGGAGCATTATCAATATGAATAGGCGACAATAAGTTTTTCTGTAACAACACATCTAAGCCTTGATAAATTTGTGTTTTATATACAGCCAAAGCCCTGCTTTCTGCCTTAATACGCAGATTCATATTTTTTGAAAGATTGGTAATTAGTTTTTTCTTAACCTCTTCATTAATGGTTTTATTGTTATTAATATGAATAATTGCTTTATCATATTCATCAGCTGTATAACCACCCTCAATATCATTAATATCAAGACTCTTTCCTTTTTGACCTAAAGCGCCCTCCCATAAAGACCAAGTATCAAAATTATTCTTAGCAGTTAGTTTGTTATTGTTCCATTCCTTAATATCTCTATGAGGAGTTAATCCGTTATCAGCCTCTGTATACATATTATCAATAACCTCTAAAGCTTGTTGTTTCTTAGCAATAGAAGAACTTGTTTGAATAATCTCTAAATTTTTGGAATAAATCTCATCGTCTTTTGCTTTTAACCTAGACCATCTTTGTTTTCTACCAAATATACCTGCATCTTCATAAGCAGCGTTACGAAGCTGACCAAAGATTGGCCCAAACTCTGAAACCGCTTTATCATCTTTTCCGAATGTTAGATCACCCCAAGCATCTTTCCATAAACCAGACTCCCTTGTTTGCCAAAACCCTTTGTCTTTGTTTCCTAAATATTCTGGATCATATCTTGAATCATTCCAAGTCATACTCATATCAAGTATGCCAGTCTTCATGTCTTGAACTTGTTGTCTTATTTCACTCTGATCTAAGTCATCATCGAAGGCTTTTTGTAAAGATAACGCTGCTGTGGTTATGCTGCTTCCTGCTTGCATGGCGGCTCTTCCTGATGCGCCAGCTTGGTTTATCCAACCTAAACTTCCACCCGTTGTTCCTGTGAAACCTATATTGGTTGGCTTTCTTGATGAGATTTTAATTGCCATTGTTTATCCCTTTTTATAAGCTGTAGCAGCACCTGATATACCAGACAATAATGAAGATGTTGCTTGATATTGTGACGCACTGAACTTATCTGCACCAGCAAGCCATAATTTATGTGCGTTCTTAGCACCAGTTCTATACATTTGTGCTTTATCTTCTTCTAAATCATTCAAAGTTTTCATCATGCCGAATAAAGGTGAACCAACATCAGCTGCTGCACCAGAACCACCTGCTTGTGCCATTTGATAGTGCATAGCAGCTAACATTTCTCTCTGTCTAATTTTTACATTGTAATGTGTTTTTTCAAGTTCTTGATGATATTCAACTTGTCCTGCTATATAGGCAGCTTTTCCAGATGCCATTGCACCTTTTGCGCCCATTACACCACCTGCTACTGCTGCTGTGGCGGCTGCTATTGCTATTGCTGCCATAATTAATCACTCACCGTTAAATTTCAATAATACCATCTCTATCCCAACCAAGATTAGTGACTCGTTTATCACCTGTGAATAAACCGATACCTGAACTCATAGGAGTTGATGATGTTCTGAATGGAAGTTGATCTCCATTAATCTTAACACCTGTAGTATCAAGCAATCTAACCTTAACCTCATTCCATCGTTTCTTTAATCCTTGTGCCTTACCTGCTTGAGAACCTGCCTCAACACGCATAGTCTTTAATGTTGATGTATATCCTAATCCTACTTGAATAGCGACATTAGTCCAACCTACAGGTACTGATATAGATATAGAACTACTTGATACCGTTGTATCTGGGAATACAGCGTCATTTATGACTAACTTAACCGTTTCCCCTTCTAAGTGAGAAAGTCCGCTTACAGAGGTTGTAGCGGTTGATACAGTTCCTGTGATACCTGAATCTACATTTAAGTCAGGGTCTAAGTATTCAACATGTCTTACTACTGATCCATTGATAGTTCTTTTAACTGCTACCCATAATTGATCTTGTGTAGCATTAGTAATTACTGCAACGCTTTCTACTTCAACGTCAGTACCTCCTAATTCGTGTTCTGCCCAAGCAACAACATCTTCAGGTCTTTCATAAGTCATACTTAATAACTTACCAGTAGAAGTACAAGCCCATACGATAGAGTCTGGCTCTTGTTGGTAGTCCATGTCCTTTAAGTAACCTGCTGTTATATGTTCTGCTAATAGAGTCATGTCTGGTGCTATGTAGCCATCACTTTGAAACTGATATGAAAACTCTCTTAATTTTCGTCTTGCTCTCTGTGCAAATAGAATAGCGTTACCGATTTGAATAGGAGGAATAGTCCAACTACCATAAGTAGTCTGCTGTGTAACCATAACATTAGATGGTGTTAAAGGCTCTCCTTGTGGGCGGCCTACTTTAAATTCACCACCACCTGTACCAACGATTAAATCTCTACTAGGTTGTAACCATCTAATTACATTCACTTTATTAGTAGCAATAGCATATTCCATTGACTCATCTGCCAAGCCTGTACCTTGATCGAAGTTCTCATAGTCTGCTGTTTGAGAACCCCAGATAGTTTGTGGATAAGTAGAAGTACCAGCAAAGAATAATCTCTGCTCATAGAATGATACTGCTCTTGGATAACCGTTACCACTTGTCCAAGGTGTAGAACTAGCCCATGTGAATGTAGGTGTTGTTAATGTCCAAGATGTGTGACCTGTACGAGATAGTTTTCTTGGTGCGTGATTACTGTGACAGACATACATAATATCTGCTGATTGAGCGAAGTGTAGTTCTGTTAGTTCAGCCTCTAAATAAGGAGATGATATTTCATAAGCAGAACCACCAGATTGAATCTGACCGTTATCCTTATAGAAACGAATGTAAGTATCACCAAACTCTAGTACATAGGATTGAGTTACATTGAACTCGAAAGGAATTAGTCGTACTTCCTTAGAAGATGTTTTTACTTCTGAAACGAAATACATACCACCTCTACGAGTAGCTCCTCCATGAGGATATACAATCATATTGGTTAGTTCACTACAACCGTTAAAATATTTCTTAAAGTCTATTTGCCCTTCAAGACGAGGACTTAACTCCCCAGCTGTGAAGTTAGACTGAAATGGATGTACTCTAGCCATTTAACCCCTAAATGATGTAAATTCGTCTGAAACTAATCCGTCTATAAATCCTTCTGAACCATCAATACTTCTTGCCTCTTTAACCTTAGATTC
>LWDU01039772.1_pt1 | contig 12606 bp, 11 predicted proteins | sample 727161 | NCBI WGS metagenome assembly LWDU01 (sample SAMN04566230, study PRJNA314399) | hydrothermal vent metagenome | isolation source: deep sea hydrothermal plume seawater | place: Mexico: Gulf of California, Guaymas Basin | collected 2004-07-11 | reverse complement strand
CGGGCCAGGCGACATAGCCTTGTGTGTCGAAGAGCTCTTTGGCTTGTTGCAGGTCCATGATGCGATCTCCTATTCCTTGTGTTTTTTGGGCCAGCCCAGGTGATGTCGTAAAAAGCGGAAGGTGCTCTCGCCGTGGATGGTGTGCGGGCCGTCGAAAAATTCTATCTCGCTCTTGTCGGCAAGCCCCAATTCGACATAGCGCCGATAGGTGCGCGCGTATTCGTAGGCGACCCACTCGTCGGGGGCAACGCCGTCGTGGTGGCCGCGCTCGACCATAAAGGGCCTTGGACAGATCAACCAGCTCATCTCGGCGTAGTTGAAGGTGTTGCCGAGGTCAAATTCGGGCATCTCATATTCGCCGGTCAGTAAATACGAATACTTATGGCGCCAGATCCACTCGTTGTAGTCGGCTGAGCAGATCGAGAGGCAGTATTCTTCGAGCAGCGCCGGGACGCGCATCGCGGTCTTGCCGCCGTAGCTCAGGCCGTAGAAGGCGATGCGTTGCGCGTCGACCTCGGCGAGGCTGGACAACCATTGCAGGATGCGTTGGTGTTGGCGGGTGATAAAGGAGAATAGCGATAGTTTGAGCGGGTTGGCGAGTCGTTGTAGGCGGCGAAAATTGTCTGCGCCAATATAGGGGTTTTGCGGTGCGAAGACGATATATCCGAGATCGGCTAGGCGACAGGCATAGCGGTGGTAGGCCGGGGTCTCATTGTCGTTGTCGGCGAGATCCTGCGGGCGGCCTTCAAGGCCGTGCTGGCAAACGATGACGGGACGGCGTTCGCCTTTTTTGATGTTCTTTGGCAAGAGCAGAATGCCATAGGCAAAGACATCGCGGTAGACGTCGAGCACGACCTCATAACTGAGGTATTTCTTTTCGCGATAGATCAGACGTGAGCGCGGGCTGGCAGCCATTTTAGGCGCGGGCAGTCGGCCGATGACTTCGTTGTGGAGATGGAGGCGGTAGCGACGGCTGGTTTTGGCCCAGGTCTCGGTGTTGCGGGCGTCGGCCTTGGCCCAGAAATCCTGGCGTTTGAACTCGGCTTGCACGAGCAGGTCCTGGGTGTGGTCGACTAATTGGCGGAATTGCCTTTTGCGACGCTCGTGTGCGTCCGGCAGATCCCGTAGACGGCGGACCGTGCGGCTTGGCGATTGCAGGCGATGAATGCCGAGAGTGCGGAGAAAGGTCTGTAAGAAGTATTCGTCGCAAGGGGTGGGACTATCGACGAGGGCGAACTTATCGCCCTGTTTGCCGGTTAGGTCCTGTGCACGTCGGAATTCCGCGGTGACCTGGTCGCTGGACGGGGTGATGATCCGGCCGGGTGCCGCGCCGGTGCGATCTGCGCTGGCGGCAGGTGGTCCGTCAATGGTGGGTTGTGGGCAGCTTTCGATAATAAGGTGACGGGGAGCTATCAGGCTGGCGATCTCGGCGTCACCAAATTCTTCTAATAGGCCAAAGACATTGCGATAGATCGGTTCGCGCCACAGGGCCTGGCGGTTGTGGAAGTAGCCGCTGACGGCGGCGGCCTGGATGCGTTGGTCAAGCGCGGCGGCGTATAGTGCGAGCAACCCGCCCTCGCCATAGCCGATGACGCCGATCGGGCCGGAACTGAACCCGTCGATGGCGGCCAACACTTTTTGTATCTCAAAGCCGATGAGGTGGCGTCCGAGTTCAAAAGCCGCACGATAGATAAATTCGCGGTGCGGTTGGTTGCTCATACGCACGCCTGCGAGGCCTGAGTGCGTGCAGGCGCGGTCTGTTATTGCCGGGATAAGCACGCGGCAACCGCTTTGTGCTAAACGGGCGGCAAAGGCGTTTTTGTGGCCTTTTTCGAGGCCGGCGAGGTCTTCTGGTGTCTGGTCGGCGTCGGGCAGGGCGATGATTTGGGCGCGGGCTTTGCGCTTGGGTTCGAGCAGCAATCCCTCAGCATCAAGGCGCTCGAAGGTGCGCCAGCGCACGGCGTGTATCTCATAGTTGCGGCCATGGGCTACAGGGCGATCGGCGAGATAGCTGAGTTCCGGCGTGGAGCGAGGGTCTTGCGCGCCGATTATTTTCGCGAGGCGCTGGCGATTGTCTTCGACGGATTTGGCGTAGGCCGCTGGAGTTTTCGTATCACGGTGCCAATGCCGCTGGCGTCTTTCGACGGATGCCTCAGTGGCGCGCAGCAGGTAGCGTTGAATGCCGGCAACCATAAGCTCGGCGAGGTCCCCGCGTTCGGTCAAGAGCTGGGTATTGGGCAGATGCATGGGTTGGGGCATGAGTATGCGCTTCCGTTTTTGCCTTGCAGCTTACGCAATCGTAAGACGGAGGGCAAGGTTTAGTGCGGTCGGTGGCCTGATGTGTCGGAATAGAAACGGGTAGTCACTGTTGAGTAGGGAGGCTATGCGGGAGTGAAAGGCGTTTTTACAGCGGGTGGTGTTTTACAATATCGCCGCGGGTGACTGGATGGGAATTGAAAGCGGTCGGTGGATGGTGGGGAGAGTTGGCAGGTGCAGTGGCAGATTCACTCTGCGCGAAAATAGTGAGATGGCTTAATCGTCGAGCGCGAGTACGCGCCGCGTCGCCGGGGGCAGTATGGCCTTGGTTTTCGGCGAAAGGTATTTTTTTTGATCGGTTTGCTGTTGGGCGCCTTTGCGCACGAAGTAGCCATGCAGGACTCTACGGCGGCGGCCCGAGTGGTTGGCGGAGGCGCCGTGCAACAGGCTGGCGTTGATGATGACGACGGTGCCGGGCTGGACCTCTAGGTGTATGACGTCTTTTTCGTCTTCGGGAGCAGGGATGTCGGCCAAGTGCGAGCCGGGTAGGACGCGGGTGGCGCCATTTTTCCGGTCCATGCCGTCAACGACCCACAGCGAGTTGAGCGAATAGACCTGCTCGCCGGGCGGGGTCCCAGTGTCGCGGTGCAGCGATTGGTTGCCCTGGTCCTTGAGTGGTTCGAGCGAGTTGAGGCTCGAGAGGATACAGTCTTCGCCGAGGAAGTGGCGCATGATGTCGTAGACGGGCGAGCGCAGAAAGAGCGTGTGGAAAAAGGGGTGTTTGTCGACGGTGTTAGCGCTGAAATTATAGCCTTCGGGTAATCGCAGGCCGTCGCGTTCGGGGTCGTAGGCGGCGTAGATGTCGTCCATTGTCGCGCGCAGGAATTTCAGGTCGTCGGCTTTTAGCACGTTGTGGACGGTGGTAAATCCCTGCGTTAGGATATGGTGAATATGGGAGTTGAGTTCGGTCATTGATTCCTATTTGAGCTAGGTGGATCATTGTAATATATTGGCTGCGCGTGCACAGGTAAAATCTAAACGAGGTAAATATGGCGGCTAAAAAGAAGGGCAAAGTTATCAATTTGGCGATGGTCGGCTGTGGTGGCATGGCTGGGGCGCATTTGAACGGTTATCAGGAGCTTTTAAATAAGGGCGAGACGCGTTTTCGTATTGTCGCGGCGGTGGATGAGGCGTTGGACCGGGCGAAGGGTTTTGCGGAGCGCATTGAGGGTTTTTCTGGGCAGAAGGTCAATGCCTATAAGAATGTCGCGCAATTGCTCAATGGCGAGAACAATCTCGACGGGGCCGATATTTGCAGCCCGCACGGTTTGCACCATGTATTGGGCTGTGAGTTGCTCAATGGCGGGGTCAATGTGCTGGTCGAAAAACCGATCGGCATCACGGTTAAGGCTTCGAAAAAGATCATCCAGACCGCCAAGCGCAAGCAGTTGGTCGCCGCCACGGCCGAGCAGTGCCGTCGCGCGATCGGCCAACGCACGATCCACTGGGCTTTCAATGACGGTCTACTGGGCCAGCCGCGCATGTGGTGGGCCGTACGTGCAGGCTGGAGTGATCCGCAGAATGTGCCGAATTGGCACTGGCGTGTCGATCGCAAATTGGGCGGTTGCGGCATGGTCATGGATAGTGGCGCGCACTGGGTCGATACGATGCGCTATTGGTTCGGTGAGGTCGACAGCGTCTACGCGCGGGTCGAGCAAATGTACGATAGGCCGCACAATAAGAACGGTAAACTCGTCAATAGCGCGATGGAGGATTTCTGGACCAGTATCTTCAATTTCAAGAGCGGGTTGGTCGGTACCTGGTCGTGGACGACGAGCGCGCCAGGCAAGGGCTTTACCCAATTGACTATGAGCGGCACGAAGGGTTCGATCATCGACTCGGATATTTTTCATCCGGCCGCTTTCCAAGCCAATGGCGAATGCCAACTCGTTGACGGGACGAGTTATAATATGCCGAGGTTGCAGGAGTTATATCTGGAGACGCTGAGCCAACGCAAGAAGGATCTGCTATTTCCCTATGGCATTACTGGCGGAGTAACTTTGGAGTTATGGGATTTTATTGACGCGTTGAGCAAGGGGCGGCCGGTGGAAATCGACGCGGAGGAAGGATTGCGGAGTAAGGCGATTAGCGAGGCGGTTTACGAGTCGGGCAAGTCGGGGCAGGTCGTTAAGGTCGCCGATGTGTTGAGCGGCAAGATCGATGGCTATCAGCGCGACGTCGATAGGGCCTGGAAGCTATAGGAGGTTCGCTTTAGATTTATGTCGGCGCGTGCCCCCCTGCGCCCGCGAACGCCTACGGGATGAAGGGGGTGCTAATCTGCATCAGTGGTGGCGGATATTAGGAACGTTTCTAAGGGGGCTCCGGTGCTTTTTTCGCCCTTAATGCGGCGCCACAGCAGGCCGAAGGCGCGGTCGATCGCGCCGTCTTCACCGGTGGCGAAGGTGCTTTGTTGCTGGAAGCCGACTACGCGACTGGGGTCTGTGGAATCTTGCATTAGGCGAAAGACAAAAATATAAGAGCCGGTGCTATCGAGATAGGAGTCTGAGCGGCCGAAACGCAGGTCATTGAAATAGAGTGCGTCGTTTTTTTCTTCGATTTGATAATAACCGCGCGAAAACCACAGTAGTTTTTCGATCGGCGCCTCGGTGAGCTTGTCGGCGATAAGATGGCTGTTGCGTTCGATGCGGCGAAAGTATACGCCGGATTCGTCGTCGAGCAGCGAATAGAGCCCCGCCCAGAGGTGGTCACCATCAAGTGCTAAGCCTGCCCAAAGCACGGTATTAAACGGCGTCGGAGTGGTGAATAGCTGTTGTTGCTTGATGTTTTGCGCGGCGAGCGCGTGGGTGAAGACAGTGCGCGCGTGTAGATAAGTGGCCGCAGTCCACAGCAGATAGGCGGTGCTCAGGCACAGGCCGAGCGCGTTGAGTCGGCGTCGCCATTGCAATTGGCGCTGGCAGAGGGCCGCGATAAGACCGAAGCCTAGCGGCAGCGTGTAAAGCGGGTCGATGATAAAGATCGAACCGAGGGCGACCGGGTAGTCGCTGAAGGGGCTGAAGAGTTGTGTGCCGTACATGGTGAAGCCGTCGAGCAGGGCGTGGGTCAGAAGGCCTAGGAAGCACAACAGGCCCCACTCGCGCCAACTGGCGCCGTGGTGTAGTTTGGCAAGCGCGTAGCCGAAGGCCGGTCCGCCGACGGTGGCAAAGAGCAATGAATGGGAAATGCCGCGGTGCACGCCGAGTTGCGCGCTTTCGGACAGAAAGGCGGCGGCGAGTACGTCGAGGTCGGGCAAGGTGCCGGCGGCAGCACCCCACAGTGGGGCCTTGCGGCCGACTTTTTTGCCCAGGACGAGCTCGCCGACGGCGGCGCCGAGGGCGATTTGCGTGACAGTATCCATAACAGATGGTGGTTGAGAGTGCGATTGCGACGATGGTTATCGAATATAGGCAGCCGGCCCGAATACGCTATCGATCTACGGCGAATAGTCAAGTGAGTTGGCGGCCGATAGGTCCGGATGTCGAAGAGGTGTCCGCCCACTACGCGGATCCGTTAGCGGCCTTGGCCCGGGCAGAAATCCCGGCGATTCTGTTGCGCGAGGCATACGATTCGGCTGATTGTCGTTTCCTGATCGAGCGCTTGGTCGGGCGTGGGTTGATGCGCGATCCATTGGTCGATGACCCCGATGATCGACGCACGCGTATAGATATTGGTACCAGCCTCGGCAATAAAGGTGGTGACAAGGAGAATTTCTTGGCGCACGCGGCTGAGACGCGGGCGCTCTTCTCCACATTATTTGCCGGTGTGCAGGACCCGGTCGAGACATTATACGAGCGGTTGCAGGCGCTCGCGCCGGATAAGAGGGTGCAAACGGCGCGCGAGCCGGACGGTCGTCAATACGGTCCGGCGATTTTCCGTGTCCACTACGATAGCCACGCCTATAAACCTCATATAGACCACGTGAGTTTGAGGGAAAAGCGCTTTGACTATGAGGTCTCGCGTTTTACGCACCAGTTTGCCGGGATCCTCTGTGTGCAGAACGCCGATGCGCGGGGGCCTGGAGTGCAGTCTATTCTACACCGCTGCTTGTGGACAGAAGAGATACAGCCGCAAATCGCCGAACAGCGCTTTGCCGAGTACGCCAAGGTGCAAGGCATCGAGCACTGTCGAGTAGAGCTTGAACCGGGCGATCTCTATTTTTTCAATACGCGCTGTATCCACGAGGTTCCTGCCGTATCTGGCGATGATCCGCGGGTGGTACTGGCGGTTTTTATTGGTTACGCCGAGGACGATGGTGAAATTTATGTGTGGTCTTGAGGAGTGAGGAAATGCAGACGGATCTGACCGATTATATCAGCGATTATATTTCATCGGAGTATTATGCCTTGTTAGATCCTGGCCTAAAACCGCACGCCGAAGCGCTGTTGTTTCAGACTTTGGACGGGGCGCGGCAATTGGCGCCGGGTTTTCCCGCACAAGCAGACGCGGCGCTATTCGGCAAAGTACTGTCAGAAAAGATCGCGCCATTAGATCTGTCGCTCGACGCTCGGCAGGGGGTACCGCGGTTGCTTGGGGCCTTTTTCGAATATTTGGTGGCTTCGGGGAAATATCCAGAGGCGGATCGGTGGGCCGAGTGGATGCCTGCGGTCGGGGCCGAATATGTCGAGCGCTTCCGCCAAGACGGCAGTGTCCGCGGTGAGACGGTGCGCAAGAAGTTAGCCGATGTTGGCCGTAATGACCCTTGCCCCTGCGGCAGTGGCAAAAAGTTCAAAAAGTGCTGTATCGATTTATTGAGCTGAAGAGCGCTGATGATTGGCGGGACCGGTTGCCGACGGACGCTAATGGTTGAAGAAACCTCATCGCGGCTCTCGCGTTAGGGCGCTAATTCGCGTTGTAAGGTTTGGGGTTTCCGGCACCTCGGCTGTCAGTTTCAGGTCGGTGGGCCAATCATCGAAGAGGCCGTCGACGACGATATTTCGAATGAACTGGGTCAACGCTATTTGGCTATTATGAGCGGACAAGAGAACTGGTGATAAAAAAAGAGGACCACCAAGCAGTAGATCAACTTCATTAAGGTAATGATGTTCCCAGGTTCGGTCGTTTAGTTTTCAGAAGTGAAACTAAATATATGCCATTGCAAGTTCCATTCCTACCAATCGTTCACCGAGCCGTCGGCGCGGCGCCAGTGGGGAGGCTCGTCGGGGATGCTAGGTGGATGGAGGTGTGCGGCCTCTTCATTGAGGTCAATGCCTAGTCCGGGTGAATCCGAAGAGAAGAGATAGCCATCCTCCAGGTAGCAATCGTGGGGGGTAACCTCGGCCATCCATGCGGATGCTGGTGCGAATTCCTGCACGGCGCAGTTGGGGATCGACAGGTTCAAGTGCAGCATCGCGGCGGTCGATACGGGGCTACCGGTATAATGGCAGGCCAACTCCTGGTAATGCACCTCACCCATGGCGGCGATTTTCTTGCCCTCGGTGATGCCGCCGGTGTGGCAGATGTCGACGCGCAGATAGTCGATTAGTTCGCCTTCGATCAACTCGCGGAAGGACCATTTATCGTGCAACTGCTCGCCGGTGCCCAAGGCGACATTGGTGTGCGCGCGCAGGGTGGCGAAGGAACCCGGGTTCTCCGAGCGGATAGGATCTTCCACGTAGAATGGGCGGCAGGCTTCGATCGAGTTGCAAAGTTCGATGGCGTGTGGGGGGCTCAACCGGGTATGGGCCTCGAAGATGATTTGCGGGTCGTCGCCGACCGCTTGACGCAGTGTGTCCATATAACGGACCCCTTGCAGTACGGCTTTTTGCGGGTCGAAATGACCGTCGGCGAGGGTATCGGTCGGTGAGATGCGCAAGACTTTGTAGCCTTCGGCGAGCAATTGTTGGCCGTGTTCGACCATGTTTTCAGGTGTGTCGCAGCGGACGTGGTGATAGATGAGGACCTTGTCGCGGGCTTTGCCGCCGAGCAATCGGTAGGTCGGCACGCCGAGCGCCTTTCCCGCGAGGTCCCATAGCGCGATGTCGATGCCGGCCAAGGCCGATTGTAGTACCGGACCGCCGCGCCAGAAGGTGCCCCGGAAGACATCCTGCCAAATGTGTTCGATGCGGGTGGCGTCTTGGCCGATCAATAGCGGGCGCAGGTGGTCGAAGGCATGCACGACGGACATCGTGCGGCCGGAGAGCGAGGCTTCGCCGATGCCGTAGAGGTCGTTGTCGGTGGAAATTTTAATGTAGACGAACTGCTGGACGGGAAAGACGTCAACGGCGGTGATTTTCATGTGAAGCTCCTTTGTTGAAGGTGGGGGTAGCTTACGAAAAATGCGGTGTTGGGACCAGTGCTGGCGGTGTTCTTGTTGATCTCCCTGCTCATGCCCGCATCGCTTTTCTTATACGCGCCATGTGGGCGCTCGGACTACATCCTATGGGTCCCCTCCGAGGCTATCCCCCTACGCCACTTCCTGCGGTTATGGGGGACAGCAAAACCGCTTATCGGGCATGCTCTCCAAGACCTCGGTTAGCTGATTACTTATCGCTTGACATGATTTTTAGGAGGGTGGATATTGAGCCTGAAACTATCATGTAGAGAGAAAAACATGGCTGATTTACTTATTAGAAAGATGGTGGAGGGGGATCGTCGGGATGTGGCGGAGTTGATTTGTGTTTCTACTAATTATTGGTATGAGCAGCATGGGTTGGAAAGGATTTTTACGGGGCCGGAAAAGGCAAAGGTGTTCTATCAGGTGTACGGGCGGATGGAAGGCAGTGTTGGGATTGTCGCGGAGTTGAGGGGGAGGTTGGTGGGGTCTTGTTTTTATCATGTGCGGGAGACGCACGTTTCGTTGGGTATTATGAACGCGCACCCCAATTATTTCGGTCAAGGGGTCGCGCGGGGGTTGCTGGAGTATATAATCAAAATAGCGGAAGGTCTGGGCAAGCCAATTCGACTGGTGTCGAGCGCATTAAATCTCGATTCATTTTCGCTTTATACTCGGGCGGGCTTTGTGCCGCGTTGCGCCTATCAGGATATCGCGTTGACAGTACCGGAAGAGGGCATTGCCGATTGGGCGGGGGGGGTGCGGACGGCGAGTTTGGCGGATGTGGAGGGGATGGCGGCTATTGAGTTGGAGGTCAGTGGAATTAGCCGGGCCGGGGACTACCGATATTTCATTGACAATCTGGACGGGTTTTGGCACGTGTCTGTGTCTGAGGGAAAAAATGGTGAGTTGTCGGGTTTCTTGGTGTCAAGCGGTGGTATGCTCGGTCCGGGAGTCGCGAGGACGGAGGGGGAGGCGGTGGCTTTGCTGTTGGCCGAGTTGGATCGGTTGAGGGGGCGCAAAGTAGTGTTTCTCGTACCGGTTGAATGCGCCGATTTGGTGCAGCGCGTCTATGGCTGGGGCGGGCGCAACTGCGAGCTGCATTTCGCACAGGTGCGCGGGGCCTATAGAGAAACCGCGGGAGTGTCTTTACCGACCTTTATGCCAGAGACGGGTTAGATTGTCGCATGGTCTTGGCGTGCTGCTGGGGCATAGACTAGGAGTATTATGAGCGTCGAACGATTTTTCACTCGCATCGTCGAATCCTTGCCGCCGACGATACCCTTTGTAGCGCCCGAGGCGCTCGAAAGGCAGCGGGGCCGGGCACTGCAATTGAGAATTGGTGCTAACGAGAGCAATTTCGGCCTGTCGCCAATGGCGCGAGAAGCGATGGTGCAAGCGGTGGATCAAACACATTGGTATAACGATCCAGAGGGATTTGAATTGCGCCAGGCGCTGGCGGTCGGGTTGGATGTCGACATGAGTGCAGTGGGGCTGGGGGCCGGCATCGACGAAATCCTAGGATTAATGGTGCGTCTCTTTGTTGAACCGGGCGAGGCCGTAGTCACCTCGCTCGGGGCTTATCCGACGTTCAATTATCATGTCGAGGGGCATGGAGGTGTATTGCACAAGGTAGCCTACCGCGAAGATCGCGAGGACCTTGACGCGCTATTGGCCTTGGCGCAAAAGGTGCAGCCGAAATTGGTCTATGTGGCTAATCCTGATAATCCGATGGGGACCTGGCAAAATGCCGATGCCTTGCAAAATTTCATCGAGGCCCTGCCGTCTACAAGTGTTTTGCTGCTCGACGAAGCCTATGTCGATTTTGCCTCGAAAGAGGCGCTCTTACCCTTGGCACCGGATGGGGCGCGGGTCGTGCGTTTGCGCACTTTTTCTAAAGCGCACGGTATGGCCGGGGCGAGGATCGGTTATGCCGTGGCTGACAAAGGGATTATTGCGGCGCTCGACAAGATTCGCAACCACTTCGGTGTCAATCGTGTCGCGCAGGCCGGGGCGTTGGCTTCGCTGGCCGATCGAGCGTTTGTCCTCTCGGTGGTTAAGCAGGTGGAAGAGGGCAAAAGGGAATACGCGACCTTGGCGAGAAAATTGGGTATAGAGATGATTCCTTCGGCGACAAATTTCGTGGCGCTCGATATAGGCAGTAGCGAGCGGGCACGGGCTTTGTTACAGGCGCTATTGGCGCGGGACGTATTTGTGCGCATGCCTGGTGTGGCACCGCTCGATCGGTGCATCCGTTTGACGGTTGGGCCGGCGGCGGAACGCAAGGTTTTTGCGCAGATCCTGCGCGAAGTCTTGCCGCAGGTCGGGTGAACGCGCGATGAAGGTATTGGTTGCTGGTAGTAGCGGATTGATCGGTTCGGCGTTATGCGCAAGGTTGGTGGAAGAAGGCCATGAAGTCGTACGGCTGGTACGACGTGAGGTGCACAGAGAAGACGAAGTGCGTTGGGATCCGGAGGCTGGGCTGCTTGAAGCGGATGAGTTGGTGGGGGTGGAGGCGGTTGTGCATTTGGGCGGGCGGAGTATTGCTGCGGGGCGTTGGACGGCAAAGATCAAAGACGAGTTGATGTGGAGCCGGGTACGGACGAGCGAATTGCTTGCGGCCCGTCTGGCGGAACTGAGTAAGCCGCCGAAGGTGTTGCTGTGTGCTTCGGCGATTGGGATTTACGGGAATCGCGGCGCGGAGGAATTGCACGAAGAAAGCGGGCCAGGTGCGGGTTTTTTAGCCGACTTGGGCCAGGCGTGGGAAGGGGCGAGTGTGGCGGCCAGTGCGGTGGGGATTCGCGTCGTGCACGCGCGTTTCGGCATTGTGCTCAGTCGTCGAGGCGGGGCGTTGGCCAAGATGCTTCTGCCCTTTCGTTTGGGTATCGGCGGAAAGATCGGCGACGGGCGGCAGTATTTCAGTTGGATTTCTCTGGCCGATGCGCTGTCGGCGCTGAGTCATGCTCTGGGAAATGACGCGTTGCAGGGGGCGGTGAATTTTACTGCGCCATACCCTGTGACGAACGCCGAGTTGACAAAGACCTTGGGGCGGGTATTACACAGGCCGACTATATTGCCGTTGCCGGCTTTTGCGGCGAAGCTAGTCATCGGCGAGTTGGCCGAAGAGGGGCTGCTGGCCAGTCAGCGGGTGCTGCCCAAGCGCCTAATGGATAGCGGTTTCGCGTTCGAATATCCGTATTTAGAAGCGGCATTGCGACACGCCTTAAGAGATTAAGCGCTATGACAGAACGATTCGTGATCGTCGGTGGCGGCTTTGGCAAGCTCTATGCGGCACAGAAGTTAGGTGGCGCTTGATCGGTAGCAGTAACGCTGGTCGATCGGCGCATTTTCCACCTCTTTCAGCCGCTGCTCTATCAGGTGGCCACCGGTGGCCTGTCGCACCGGCTATCGGCCGGTGGCGATGCAACAGGGTCGTTATACCGCACAGTTGGTCAAGGCGCGGCTCAAGGGCAAGGATCCCGGCGCTTTTGCTATTTGGACAAGGGCAACTTGGCGGTGATTAGCCGGCATGCTGCGGTGGCGGATATGGGTTTTATGCGCGTGTGGAATTTCCCGGCCTGGTTGATCGGGCTTTTTGTGCACATCGCCCATCTGATCGAATTCGACAATAAGGTGATGGTGCTTTTTCAGTGGGCTTGGAATTATTTTACCCGCAAGCGCGGCGCACGCCTGATTACCGGGCGCGATGCTTAGCGTATTTTTTCTCGATATAAAAATTCTATAAGCCTAGGTGTAATGCGCGCCTGTTATTGCGAAGGTTATTTCGTTCCCCTGCCCGATAAACACCCCTTCCCGATGGGGAAGTTTCTCTGTGGATTCAACTTCTAAGTGCACCTTTTGCGGTGCGTGAAAAAACAAAGATCAACCGGTGTATTTCCTTTGTCTTTTCACCCGCCCCATCAAGAGGAGCTTATAAAGGAGTATACTCAGTTGACCCTACCTCAAAGGTACGAAATATCTGCGTTGCACAAAGTCGGCCAGGGTCCCTCACAGATTGCTCG
>LWDU01036371.1_pt1 | contig 12606 bp, 12 predicted proteins | sample 727161 | NCBI WGS metagenome assembly LWDU01 (sample SAMN04566230, study PRJNA314399) | hydrothermal vent metagenome | isolation source: deep sea hydrothermal plume seawater | place: Mexico: Gulf of California, Guaymas Basin | collected 2004-07-11 | reverse complement strand
TGCGGATCTCCCGGGTCTCTCGCGGAAGTCTCCCATTTCCGTTTGAACGTGGCTGCGGATCTGATACGCAGCACGGACAGCACGGTCGTCGGGGAAATCCCGGTGACGCGACGGGCACGCATAACGGCTGGAACAGGTGTGACGGTTGAAGCACACTCGGCGGCGGCCGGTCGGCACATTCTGCTGGAAAGAGCTTGCCTGCCTGACTCCTGTCGTTCGATAGAAGCTGAAGGGCTAATCGGCATTTCCTGCCGGCAACCAATAGCCGCCCTGTGTTCTCGAATGGAGCGAGAACCAGTCTCAAGCCGAAATTCTTCGGCCACTGTTACCTGTCATACCGACGATATGCGGACGGAGCCGTGCCTCAGGATGTTCACTTTCCCATGGAGAGTACGTTGATGGCGCGACACACACACACGATTCTGCTGGCTTCGGCCATGCTGTCACTCGGCCTTGCGGCGGGCGGACATTTGCAGTCGCTGCAACTGACCCGTCAGGCGAACGCGGTCGGCTACGCAGGCACACAGCCATACGGCAGTGCAGACCCGTTGATTCAAAGTGGGCAACACATTGCCAGGCTGTCTGGTGAAATCATGCCGGCGGCTGTCCACATACAGGCCACCATGCGGAAGTCCAACGGAAGTCGAGTTGAAGAAACGGGTTCCGGAGTCCTGATGCGAAGCAAACAGGTTAAGGGCCTGTTCGTCGTCACCAACAATCACGTGATCGGGACAGCTAAGCTTTTAGAAATCGACCTGCGCACACAGGATGGCCGGGAAATTCATCCCACCCGCGTCTATCGTGATACCGAAACGGACATTGCCGTGCTGCAGATTCAGGACTTCGGTGCCGTCACAGGAACGTGGGGCGACAGCGATGACATCGGTATCGGCAATTATGTTCTGGCTGTTGGCAGCCCGTTTGGCCTGAGTCAGTCGATCACCATGGGCATTGTGAGTGCCAAGGGCCGCCGTGATCTGACGTTGACGGACGATCGATCTGTCACAAATCAGGATTTCATCCAAACCGATGCGGCCATCAATCCCGGAAACAGCGGTGGACCGCTAATCGATGTTCACGGCCATGTTGTGGGCATCAACACAGCGATCGCTTCCAACAGCGGTGGAAACGAAGGCATCGGTTTCAGTATTCCCAGCAATCTCGCCCGCCGCGTATTTGAACAGTTGATCAAATACGGACGGGTCCAGCGCGCTTACCTGGGCGTGGAACTGGATGACGATTTCGACCGTCAGACAGCTAAGAGGCTGGGAATGCAGCGGGCCGTTGGTGCCCGCGTCACCAAAGTCTACCGAAGTCGCCAGCGAACTCCGGCTGAACTCGCAGGAGTACGGCCGGACGATGTCATCGTCAATTTCAATGGCGTGACGGTCATCGATGAGAATCACCTCATCAACCTCGTCAGCCTTGCGGACATCGGTCGTTCGGTGCAGATCGAAGTGTACCGAGCGGGACGACGTCAGTCGTTGCAGCTGAAATTGACAGATCGCGAACACTATCAGACAGCGTCGGATGCCAGCGGGAGTTTCCAGACACGCTAGAACCGCAGAAAACAGACATTTATTTGCGAAGGGCGGCTCTGATCAGAGCCGCCCTTTCTTCGTATGTCAGCTGCACTGTTCGGCAAATGGTTTGTGGCAATCGAGTGTTTCGTTGGCTTCCGGCAGCGGATATTTCAGACCGGTGGCACAGTTGAACAGGACACAGCGGTCGTTTGAGCTGACACGACCGGAACGCAGTTCCTTCTTCCATGCGGCGTACGTGGCAGCTCCCTCCGGGCACATCAGAAAGCCTTCCGTTTGGGCCACCTCGTTCAGCCCGTCGACGATTTCCTCGTCAGTGACTGCCGTCGCGAACCCGTTGCTCTCACGGACCGCGTCCAGAATCAAGAAATCACCAACCGCAACAGGCACTCGAATTCCGGCCGCAACGGTGGATGCATTGGGCCAGAGTTCCGCGTGTCGGGTACCATCTTCAAAGGCCTTGACGATCGGAGCACAGCCGCTGGCCTGGACGGCAACCATTCGAGGAAGTTTTCCGTTGAGCCAGCCGATGGCCTGCAGCTCGTTGAAGGCCTTCCACATGCCAATCAGACCTGTGCCGCCTCCGGTTGGATAAAAGATAACGTCCGGAACATCCCAGCCCAGCTGGTCAGCCAGTTCCAGGCCCATGGTTTTCTTACCTTCGATGCGGTACGGCTCTTTCAACGTAGAAAAATCAAACCAGCCCATCGATTCACAGCCCTCGCCAACCATGCGACCGCAGTCGTTGATTAATCCGTTGACACGCCACACCTTCGCCCCCTGAGCTGCAATTTCGCGCACGTTGATCTCAGGCGTGTCATCCGGACACAGGACAAACGTTTCGATCCCGGCCCGGGTGGCGTACGCCGCCAACGCAGCGCCCGCGTTGCCATTGGTGGGCATCGCGATTCGCGAAATGCCCAGTTCTTTGGCCATCGACACTGCCATGCACAGACCTCTGGCTTTGAAGGATCCTGTCGGCAGGCGACCTTCGTCCTTGACCAGCAGTTCGCCGCCGTCAGATTCCAGCTTGTGCAGACGAATCAACGGTGTCTGGCACTCGCCCAGGCTGACAATATTTTCGGTGCGCCGAACGGGCAGAAATTCCCGATATCGCCACATGTCGGCCGGACGCTCGTGCAGGTCCGCCTTCGAGACGCTGTTGGCCACAGCAGCCATGTCGTATTTGACCAGCAACGGTCGTCCGGCTTTTGACAGTCGATGAATCCGGTCGGATTCGTATCGATCACCCTCCAGTCCACATTCCAGGTGCGTGACAAAGGTAGAGCGATCGACATCGAGATTGCTTAGGCAGTGCATGTCCGGACTTCTTTAGGTGGTGGCAATCCACAGCAGTCTGTGGCAGACTGCGGAGCGTAGTGATTTGTCACCCGTAAATCCACGGGATGAGTGGCCACAACCTGGCAGCATGTTTGCCGTCGGCTTGAGCACGCAGATGGCGACACTCGACGGATGCAGTCTATTTTCGGAGAGCAGGCATGAGAATTCTTCAACTGGCAGCTGCAGTCGCCGTTTGCCTGACCATTCTGCGAACAGCTCACGAAGCGTGCGGAGACACTGACGGAAGTGATCGTCCGAATGTCCTGATCATCCTCGCAGACGACCTGGGATACGGCGACCTTGGCTGCTACGGAGGCACTGATTTACAGACTCCTCGCATCGACGCGTTCGCCGCTGACAGCCTCCGATTGACGGATTGCTACTCTGCCCACCCGAACTGTTCGCCGTCCAGAGCCGGGATGATGACAGGACGAACGCCATTTCGAGTCGGCATCTACAACTGGATTCCGATGTATTCGCCCATGCATGTGATGCGAACCGAGATCACAATCGCCACCCTGCTGAGGAATTCCGGATACGACACGTGCCACGTCGGCAAGTGGCATCTCAACGGTGACTTCAATCTGCCAACGCAGCCTCAGCCTGTTGATCATGGGTTCAATCACTGGTTTTCCACACAGAACAACGCCCTGCCCAGCCACCGCAACCCGAACAATTTCGTTCGTAATGGTACGCCGGTCGGGCCGATGCAGGGTTATTCTGCACAGTTGGTCGCCGCAGAGGGCCAGGCATGGCTGCGTTCGGGACGAGACACAGGCAAACCGTTCTTCCTGTTTGCCTGTTTCCATGAACCGCACGAACCGATTGCTTCCGCGAAGCAGTTCACCGACCTGTACCCGTCGGACGACCCCGGTTATGCCGCACATCACGGCAACATCAGCCAACTGGATGCCGGGGTTGGTGCATTGCTGGATTGTCTGAATGAGCTGAAACTCGTCCAGAACACCTTCGTATTTTTCACCAGCGACAATGGTCCCGCCATCACCGGCATGCATCCGCACGGTTCGGCCGCACCGCTGCGTGACAAAAAGGGAACCATCTACGATGGTGGAATTCGGGTGCCGGGAATCATTCGCTGGCCCGGCCACACGAAAGAAGGCACCACCAGTGCAGAACCGATATCGGGTGTCGATGTCCTGCCAACACTGTGTGACCTGGCGGGCATAGCGTCGCCGACCGACCGCGTCCTGGACGGCATCAGCATTCTGCCGTCACTCAATGGAAAAACACTATCGCGCGAGCGGCCGTTGTATTGGCAGTTCAATCGGGCCAGAGCTGACGCGAAAGTGGCAATTCGCGACGGTGACTGGAAGTTGGTCGCCAGCCTGGACACTCCGGATCCGACGCCGAGCGGCGGTATTCCGGCAAACGAAATGCAACTGATTAAGACCGCCGGCTTGACGAATCTGCGTCTGTACAACCTACGATCAGACATCGCGGAAACCACTGACGTTTCCGCGGAACACACCGAAGTCTTCACTGCGATGAGTACCACACTGCAACAGTTCTACGGCGAAGTGCAGGCAGCCGCACCACACTGGCCGGCATGGAAATGGCCTCGACACGAATCAAAGCTGATTCAGTGGCCGGCATACTGGCTCAACCGTAAGAAGAATAAATAGCGGTCAGGCTGCGTCGTAATCCGCCAGGCGATTATTCGGTGCAAAAGCTTCGTTACTTCGCAACGAGTACCGCATGTAGTACGCGTCTTCCAGTGTATCGTCGTAATGATTTCTCAGAACAGACAGTGCTCGGAAGTTGCTGTCGGCGAAGAATAGCTGAGCATCAAGGTTCGTTTCACGAACCTCCAGCACAATTTCGCGACGCCGCTGCTGAGACAGTTTGTCAACAAGCCGTTGCACCATCTGACCACCGACACCCTGTCGACGACGATTCGGTGCCACGGCAAAGTTGAGAATCCGCAGCATGGACTGATGGAGTTCATAGATCATGAAACCGACGATTTCATGGTCCAGTTCCGCGACAGTACCAATGCAGTTTCGTTGGCGCAGACAGCACAGAAATTCTTCTTCGGTCCATGGAAACTCGAAGCTGGACCGTTCAATGGCCAGTACTTCGTCCATGTCCCGTCGAATCAACCAGCGGATTTGAGTCAGCAGTGCTGCTTCATCCGTGGACGTTTCCGTGCCAAACTGGCCTTTTGCTCGCTTCAACCCCATCGCGGCCTCCATGCCGAAGTGTATTGAAGATTGTTATGGCACGGTCGTGCCGACAACAACTCATTCTGAGTAAGACTTAATTTCGACAGGAGGCTATCAAATGGGCCACCTTCCCGTCCATGCTAATCACTATAGAGTCGTACAACAGTCCAAATGCCATCAGAATGGACGGGGCACGGCGCAGATCCTGCGAATTGAGTGTGGTCCGCAGATCATTTTGCCGCAGAATGACAACTGGGTCAGGATACCTCGACATGTGGCCTCATCTGCAATCCGATCGCGGATTTCGGTTCATTTCTGACTGTGGAGCAAGAATGTTTGAACGCCGGACGATTGTTCGTAGAATCACTTTCGGCGATTCTGAAGGCGGAAACGGCATTCCTTGTCTTCTTTCGGTCCGTTCGTTCCCAGGCGATTTCTAATTTTTTCCGAACACAGACCGCACATTGTCGTCGACAAGGCTGAACCAGACCGTATGTCAACACTGCCACTTTATAAGACTTCAGGAATATTGCGCGTACAGACGATCGCCGTAATTTGGCTTGCCGGCGCGATTTTGCTGGTAACACCTACNACGTCTGATGTCCAGCAGGATAAAGGAAAACCCGCAGCGGAAGATCTGCTGGCAAAATCAATCGAACACACATGGCGGCAGTTTTCTTCCAAGGAAAACGTGGCGCTCGGAGATGTCTGGAAGATTGTCGAAGTTGAAAATGAAAAATACCTGAAATGCGTCGGAGAACCGAAGGGCTTTTTATACACGAAAAAGAAGTTTTCGGATTTCGAACTGACGCTGGAATGGAAATACACTTCTGATCCGAACGGCAATAGCGGAGTCCTGGTTTACACACAGGACGAGATGCGACTGTGGCCGGTTTCCATGCAGGTTCAACTGCATCAGCCAAAAGCGGGTTCCGTTTTTCCCAGCGACGGAGCGAAGGGAACTTCCAGCGACGTCGCCAGCCTGGCGCATGAGGTCGGAAAATGGAACACCTGCCGTATCGTCAGTCAGAGTGGTCGTCTGTCAGTGCAGATCAACGGCAAGAATGCCGCAGAGGTCGCGGGATGTGATCCGGCAAAAGGCTACATCGCCATTCAATGCGAAGGCTCGGAGACTCTCTTTCGCCGACTCCGCGTGCGCGACCTGTCCGCCAGAACAGAGACCATCATTAAGGATTCGCCGGCTCCAAAGCCCGGTAAAACGGAAGAGTCCGCCACGGAAAACAGTTCGGCCGACAGCGTCAAGCCTGCTCAAACCGGCGACCAGACGTCCGGATAGTTCCGCAGGACGTTCGACTCTGCATTTTCCTTTCCGGAAGAAGTACGCAGAGGCAACTGGAGTACCTGGCGTCCGGCTGCTGGCTGATTATCAACCGGCCCGCGTCGTCCCTGTCGTCAGTGCCTCCACAATTTATGACCCCGCAAGTCCTCTATCTGGAAAACGAAAGCTGGCTGAGGACCGTCGTGCGCAGTCGAATCAGCGAACCGGAGGCGGTCGAAGACATCATGCAGAATATCGCCCTGGCACTGGTTCGTCAGCGGGACACACTGGGGGAACTCAATCGCGTGGGGGCGTGGCTGTACCAGGTGGCGGTCAAGCAGGTCCTGATGTATCGCCGCACACGAGGTCGTCGTCGCCGGTTTGAGGACAGGCTGCAATCACAAGCCGGCACTGGAACGATGGGGACCAGTTCACTTAGCCCCACGGAAAGCGTTCTTGCAGCAGAAAAAAAAGAACAGGTTCAGGCCGCCCTGGAGGCACTAAATGAACTGGATCGGCAGATTCTGATGCTGAAATATGCGGAGGGCTGGACGTACCGGCAACTGTCTGAGCACCTTGGCGTTAAGGAAGACACCGTCGAGTATCGATTAATGAAAGCCAGAAAGAATCTTCGACGGCTGCTGGCCGGATTTGTGGCGGAGGTTTAGTACAACATGACAGATCACAACGAACTACTACTTCAACGCTGCGTGGATGGCGAGATTTCTGCCGCACAGCGAGCAGACCTGATACAGCAACTGGATACCCAACCTGACGGCTGGAAGGTGCTGGCATGCTCGTTTATGGAAGATCAGTTGGTTGCCAGCGGCATCGCACACTCGGTGACCCACGAACATGCCGTCTCACCTGTTCCTCAGTTGCTGCAGAAGAAAGAAAAGCCGCACTGGTTTCATCACCCGCTGATGTCGGTAACGTTGTCTGTCTGCGTTGCCTTTCTGGGCGGCGTGCTGATTTCGCGTGAGATGTCGTCAGGTGTTGATCCACAGCATGCCAACGCCGTGGCGTCTCCGTCGAATCAGACGTCGGAGTCCGGCGAAGGCGGTGTGTCGGCATCGTTGGTTGCGGCACAGCCGGATTATCACATGCGGCTGGAGGCTGACGGTGAGACGTCGCGGGACTTGCCCGTTTACGACGACACGACCAGATTCGTGTCGGAATTTGAACGGTATCTGCAACAGGTGAGACAGTCGTTGCGAGACGATGCCCAGGTGCTTGACAGTCCCGGTAGCAGGATTCAGTGGATTCAATTGCGATTGGATGACGGACGCACGATTATGATTCCATTTGAAGAAACTCCCATTGCTCCTCGATTACAATAGCTGCCTTTTGAATGAAAGGGGACCGTCCAATGAAGCCAACAACTATGTCAGTTCTGCTGTTTGCCGGTATGACGATACCGTTTGTCGCGTTCGCGGATGAGGAATCCAACAAAGAAACCTCAAACACAACTCGGTCCGTGGAAGTTATCATTCAGTCATCGTCGGAGAAGAAAGATGACTCTCCCCCCAAAACTTCCGTCAAAGGTCGGATCGTGATCACGGGGCCGGATGGCAAACGTCAGGAATATGACCTCAGTGAATCCCTTTCAGATGGGTTCAAGATCAACCTAAACGACATCCCACACCTGCACGGCCAGGCTCACGCTGATGATGTCGAACCGCGTTATCTGATTGGCGTCATGTGCGAACCGGCGGACAATCTTCTACGACGGCATCTCAAACTCTCAGACAGCGGACTCCTGGCCAGCCATGTTTCTGAGGGGCTGCCGGCGGCCACAGCTGGAATCCAACAGGACGACATCCTGCTGGCGGTCGGAGAACAGAAACTGAATGTCGTTCAGGACCTGATCAAGGTCGTCACTGCCTCGGAAGGCAATGAAATCACGATCGAACTGCTGCGTGATGGAGATCGAATTTCCGTCGCCGTCACTCCAGAGAAGCTGACAGGCGAGGAACTGAGAGACGTGCTGGCGTCACTTGCGATTCTTCAACAACACGACGCAGATTCACACGGGGACGGAATCACCAGTATCCTTTCGCAGATTGAAGACATCACCGGTGGCACGACATCGCCACGCGTATTGTTGCGGAGTTTCGGTCCGGGCATTCGCCTGGACGATACGGACGGGCCCCAGCAGAGACAGCAGTTACTCAAGCTGATCCATGGCGTGGTTGAAAGGCAGAACTCTCGTGCAGCAGAAGCCAGCGAATCGTCAGACGACGACGAACAGTCACTGCAAGTCCTGCGGCAGCAGATCGAGCAACTACAGAAGCAAATTGCTAAGATCAAAAAGCAAAGCGGAGACACAGACGCCAAATAGAGACTGGCGCTTGCACGACGTGGTTTTGTGCGCAGTCCTGCTCGGGCCTGTGGAGCCGTCCGTTTAACCGCGTGGGCGTTGCCCCGCGCTCTCACCTGCCGTCATTACTGCGCCACCCTCCACCGCTAAAGCGCGGCCCGCTGGGCACGCGGTTTAACAAATCCCCATCTAACGTCGTCGACCGTTCGTTTAACCGCGTGGGCAACGCCCGCGTTCTCGACTGCCGTCACGGCAGGGCGCTGTACCAGCTTTCACCACGTGAGCACGGGCCGGTGAAGCGGCACGCCGTCAGCAACTCGCTGAACGGACGATACCCTTCCGACCTGGTTTCCGGTAAAAGTCAGGCTTTGATTGAGGCCTCTTTTCGTGGGACTTAGTTGCTCCTGTGTTTTGCTGCCTGATTCCGCTCTTCGGAGAAGCCCGGTGCATCGACGACTCATATCTGCGATTGTTCTGACTCTGTCCTGCCTGTGTTGCAGCAGCCAGTCGTCGTTCTCAGAAGAACGCAGACCGAACATCCTGTGGATCGTCGGTGAAAACCTGAAGCTTGATCTGGGTTGTTACGGAGCGAAGAACGTCAGCACACCGAATCTGGATGCTCTGTCCGCGGATGGTGTTCGTTTCACTCGCGTTTTTTCGACATCACCCGTCTGTGCCCCCAGTCGATCTGCATTCATGACGGGGATGTATCAGACGACGACCGACATGCATCACATGCGGTCGCACCGCGATGACGACTACCGACTACCGGAAGGCGTTCGTCCGATCACTCATCGCCTGAAGGACGTGGGGTATCGAACGGCCAATATTGTGAAGATCGGTGACAGGACGGTGGGCACTGGCAAGCTGGACCTGAACTTCGTCAACGAAGGCCCCGTGTACGACACCAAGGAATGGAGCGGGCTGAAGGACAATCAACCATTCTTCGCTCAGATCAATACACCGGAAATCGAATACGACATTTACGACCGCAGGACCTTCGAAAAACCAAGAGTCAAATGGGTCGGGGAGGAGTGGCACGAAAAAATCGCCACACCGGAAAACGTCACACCACCGCCGTACTACCCGGATCATCCGCTGGTTCGCGAAGAGTGGGCTCGATATCTGAATTCAGTCTCAGGCATGGATGTCCGCATCGGCTGGATTCTTGATCAGCTGAAAAAAGATGGCGTGGCCGACGATACGATCGTGATGTTCTTCGGCGACAACGGCCGGCTTGAAGCCAGAGGTATTCACTGGTGCTGGGACACCGGCCTGCATGTGCCGATGATCATTCACTGGCCGAAGAATTTCCCGCAGCCGCCGCACTACGAACCGGGTGCAGTGAATGACAGCGTCATCAGCCTGCTGGACATAACGGCCACAACGCTGGGATTTTCCGGCATCACTCCGCCCGCCGGCATGCAGAGCCGAGTGTTTATGGGAAAAGAAGTTGGCCCGCCGCGAACCTATGCGTTTGGCGCTCGGGACCGCATCGACGAAACAGAAAACCGCATTCGTTCCGTGCGAGATCAACGTTACCACTACCTGCGCAACTATCAGCCGAAGCAGGGGTTCGCGTCTCTGAATCGCTACAAGGAAAAGTGTTTTATGGTGAAGCCGCTGATGCGCCAGCTGCTGGCCGAAGGAAAGCTTCAGGGGCCTGCGGCGGAACTGATGCAGGATCTTCCCGCAGAACAGCTGTACGACACACAGGCTGATCCTCACGAAATCCACAACCTTGCGGCTTCTACGGATCCCGCACACAAGGCGGCCCTGCTTCGTCTGCGAGCGGCGCTGCAGACGTGGATTGCCGAAACCGGCGACCGTGGCGAGTTCACAGAACCACGCGAAGTCTTCGCACCGTTCGAAAAAGAAATGCACGACTGGTTCGGCACTCCGAAGTGGTACAGCCGCAAGTGATGCTCACTTCCTCATGTGCAAAACGTCGACTGGGAAACAAACGATGACCACAAGTCCGCTACGACCCCGACGAAGTTTCCTGTGCAGCGCGACCGCCGGCATGATGGGTGCCGCGATGTGGGGATACGATTCGTCCTCTGTAGCCGCTCAGCAGACACCCCGCAAACGAACCGAGTTTCAACTCGCATGCATGACGTTGCCGTATGCCGGCTTTCCGCTGAAACGCGCGCTGACCGGAATCGCCGCGGCCGGCTATACATTTGTTGCATGGGGAACAACGCATCGGGAAACGCCCGGAGGACAACGGATTCCTGTGATGCCGACGGATGCATCACCGGACAAGGCTCGCGAATTGGCAGGTCAGTGCCGCGACCTGGGACTTGAGCCGCTGATGATGTTCTCGACGGTGTACCCCGAAGCGGATGATGGGCTGAGCATACTGACTCAACGAATCAAACAGGCCGCTGCGGCCGGCATCAGGCAGGTGCTGACATTCGGCCACACAAAGGGCGGCAATCGTAAGCTGTGGGTCGACCGATTCAGGAAGCTCGGACCGATCGCTCGGGACCACGGTGTGCTGATCGTTGTCAAACAACATGGTGGTTCCACAGGAACAGGCCAGGCGTGTGCGGAAATCATCCGCGAAGTCGACGACGATGGCATCAAGGTGAACTACGACGCCGGGAATGTGATGGACTACCTGAACGTCGACCCGATTCCGGACATTCAGAAGTGTGCCGACGTGGTTCACAGCTTCTGCATGAAGGATCATCGCAACTGGCCGAAGGATCAGGACTGCGGGCCGGGCCCGTCGCCTTCACCGGGCGGCAGATGCCCCTGTGTTGCGAGAACATCTTTGCGCCACTTGTCGATCGCCCGACAACAGCTGAAGGCATCGATGCGCTGGCCCGGCAGGTGCGTGAGTATCTGCAGACCGTGATTGCCGGAGTGCAGGCGTGAGTGACCACGAGTGCGTGGTCAAGTCTAAGAACAGGGGTTGTTCCGTGCCCGAACTCGCCAGAGTTTGGAGGTTTTTCTCTATGTCGTCCAAAGTCTGGCGACTTCGGCTACCCCGGAATTAAGACTTGACGACGCACTCGTTCATTTTGGGCGTGCTGTGCATTCTTCTGGTCGGTGTGCGCCGGAAAAGGGAGGCAGGTTCCAAAAATGCGAAGCACCCTGCGGGCCGTTCCGGTTTTTGGTACCTGACCCCGTTTTCCTCGCTGAATGCCGCAACACACTACGCAGTCACGCGTCCCCCAATTGCCTGCTCACATCGGTCACGAATTGCTGCAACAGGCTTAGAGACTGCGTGGCTTCATCGTCGGTCATGCACATTGGCGGTGCGATTCGAATAACGCAACCGGCCAACGGACCGAGCAGATGAATTCCATCGTTTTCGTCGTTACCACGATAGCACCGTTCCACGACCGCGTTGGCCACGTCGTTGGGAGCGGTGGAACCGACCTGGCCGCATTCAATGCCAAACACCATACCCTCGCCACGCACGTTGACGATGACTCCCGTCTGCTTCAGCTGCCGCAGTCCATCAACAAAGATCGTGCTCAAATGGCGAGTGCGGTCCATGATGTCCGTTGACTCAAACTCGTCCAGCGTAGCAAGGACGGCCGCACTTGACGTGGGATTGGCACTCCAGGTGTCCGACGTTTCGCCATACTCCATCAGTTCGCAGATATCACGACGGCCAACAGCCGCGCTGACGGGGATACCGTTGCCCAGGCCTTTGCCCAGACACACGAAATCCGGTTCCAGGCCATAACTCTCGAACGCGTACATGCAGCCAGTGCGTCCGAAGTTGGCCTGAACCTCGTCCAGAATGAACAGGATGTCGTGTTCACGGCAGAAGTCCTGCACCAGTTGCAGATACTCCTTCGGTGGATGATAACTTCCGCCGCCGCCCAGGTAGGGCTCCGTGATCAGACAACCAACCGGGTGTTCGGCCGACTGCACCACTTCTTCCAGCTCCGCACGATAGGCGGCCGGATCAAAGGCTTTGTT
>LWDU01032412.1_pt1 | contig 12606 bp, 19 predicted proteins | sample 727161 | NCBI WGS metagenome assembly LWDU01 (sample SAMN04566230, study PRJNA314399) | hydrothermal vent metagenome | isolation source: deep sea hydrothermal plume seawater | place: Mexico: Gulf of California, Guaymas Basin | collected 2004-07-11 | reverse complement strand
AAGTATTTACAGATTTAACTACAGAAGGGTTTTTGGTGCCCGATGGTAATAGTTCATATCAATTTTCAGATGGTTCTGTATATGACGGTGATTGGGTTAATAATGCCATGCATGGACAAGGTAAAATAACATTTATATCTGGTAGAATTTACGAAGGATCTTGGGAAAACGGACTACCACATGGTGTAGGTACTGACGCCGTGCCCGAGGCAGAAGACGCCTTAATGCTCCCTCCTCACACATATGAAGGCCCAATGATTCATGGTTCAGAATCAGGAATTGGAAAAATTACTTTTGAATCAGGTGATATTTATGAAGGCGAAGTAGTAATGGGTCACCAAAGTGGGCAAGGAAAATTAACAAAAGCAGATGGTACAATAAATGAAGGAACATTCGAAGACGGAATTTTTAAAGGGTGAGTTTGATTACCTACATAAATGGCAACATGGTAAACCTTTTGCTTCTCCTAATTCTCCAATGGGTCAAATTGGACCAGGTATACGAGGCGATACATTAGGTAGCACCGATCATGTATTATTTGAAGAATTGCAATTATTAGTTTTAGGGGATGTAGTTCCTCTTAACTATTACATACCAGAACAAGATTTTTTTAATCAAATAGAACAATATAAAGATAAATGGACAGATTTACCAGGCAAGTTACAGTTACCTAGAAAAGCATTATTACTCACCGGATTAAAAACAGATACTTACACTGATAACGGCACACATTTAAATCATAAAGCACAAGAAATAAATGATTATGGGTTGAGCGAGTTAGAGTTTAAATATCCTACAAAATTATATAATGATTTAATATGTCTTACCTCATTAATGGATCACTTTTCGCCTTTAGGAAGATCTTTTTTATTAAAATTAGATGCAGGCGGAGGATTTCCGCCGCATCGAGATTCTCCTGAAATACCAAGAGAAGTATTTAGTATATTCTTATTTTTTGGAAAACCATTTAAATGGTTTATGGATAATAAAAAAATAGATATCGAATTAGGTCGCTTATACTACATAAACACTAGAAAATTACACGAAACTGTATGTAATGAAGATAGTTCTTTTCATGTTTGTTTACGTGTTCCACAAACAATGGAAAATATATATAAACTAATGAATATGATATGAGTTATTATGCAATAGCCTGGCAAAAATTAGAAGAGTTAGAAATAACAGAACCTCGAATATTTTTAAATGTCTCGGAAGCATTAAGTTATATAGATGTAGTAGTTGACGATTTTCGAGAATTAGAAAATTATATTAAAGAAATATATCCTGATTTTACTTTAGATATAAAACTTAATGAAGAAAAAACCAAATTAATATTTGATTTTGGTGATAGTGAATTGGATTCAGGTTTAGCATTTAAAATTTTTGCAGAAGATTTAAAATTATCTAGAACCGGTACAACATTAGTAGAAATTATTAACGATAGATATGGATATAAACTTACAGAGGTATAAGCAATATTATGATTTCATATTAGATGATTGGTGGGAATATTACCTTTTAAATCTTAATAAAAGTAGTAGAATAAAATCCACAGAGTATCATCATATGTATACCGTTAATTTAACACAATTAGCATTTTTAAGAAAAAAATGCGACGGTTTAATTATAGATGTAGGATGTGGCGAAAATAGATTTAAACGATTTGAACCAAATCGAATTGTCGGTGTTGATATAAATCCATGTGCAGATATTAAAGAGTATGTAGATGATAATTTTGTAGAAAATTATATAGAAAATTTTGGCGGATTATATGCTTGTAATAGTTTACATTTTGATTCAAAATTAGATTGGGGTTATGAAAAATCAATCAATGGTCCTCGCACAAATTTAGGTTTTTATGAAAACACAAAACGAGCATTTAAAATGGTTAAACCGGGAGGATATGCTTGTGTATCATATGGTGCTCATCAAATAGGTATAGATAAGCAATTAACCGATTTTGATCAAGAGGGTTGGGAAATAATAAATTATTGGTGTAGTATTAATAATGAAGGATTGTTTGATTATGTTAAATTATGTATTGATAAATTACCAGTAAAAATAAAAGAAGACGAACGAGAAAATTTATTAAAAAAATATTTACATATTTTTAATGAACGTGATACTATGAATGGTAATTATAGAATAACATATAAAAAACATGTATAGATACTCGGATATAAAAAGTATTCACATTGAACCTACCCAAGGATGTAATGCCGCCTGTCCGCAATGCGACCGCAATATAAATGGCGGAGAGGATAATCCATATCTTCACAATGCAATGTTAAGTTCTACTGATTATTATGAAATGTTTCCTAGGCATTTTATAGAGCAACTAAACTCTATGTATATGTGTGGTAACTTAGGTGATCCGTGTATAAGCAGTTATGCAATAGAGGGATTTAGATCCTTTAGAAATGCTAACCCTAATATATGGTTAGGCATGAATACTAATGGAGGTGCTAGACCAGAATACTTTTGGGAAGATTTAGCAGATGCTGGGGTAGTTGTAACATTTAGCATAGATGGGTTAGAAGATACTAACCATTTATACAGACAAAAAGTTAAATGGGGAAGGGTAATGGAGAATGTCAAAGCATTTATTAATCGTGGAGGTCGTGCTAAATGGGATTTTATTGTGTTTAAACATAATGAGCATCAAGTAGAAGAAGCAAGACACCTTGCAACGGACATGGGCTTTGAAAAATTTCAAGTTAAAAAGACAGGAAGATTCTTTTCTACAGTTCGACATAAAGGTAAAGAGTCGCACCAAGCAACAAATCGAAAAGGCGAAGAAACACAGAAATTGGAAAAGCCTAGTTTAGACTTTGTTAATTCTGCTCTTATAAAGGAAAAAGATATAGTTGCTGAACATGGTAGCATGGATGCATACTATGATGAAACACCAATAAAATGCAAAGCAATTGAAAAGTCAGAAATATTTGTTACTGCCGAAGGGCATGTGTTTCCATGTTGCTGGACAGCAGGGCAACAATATAAATGGTATTGGGGACCTCGCAAAGCACCTATTTGGAAATTAATCGGAGACCCCAGTAACATTAGTCTACGAGATCATTCATTACGAGATATTATAGAAGGTCCATTTTTTAAAGCAATAGAAGATTCATGGTCATGTTCTAGTGTTAAAGATGGCAAACTAAAAGTTTGTGCAAATAAATGTGGCATAGGATTTGATGCGTACAAAGAGCAATTTAAATGATAGAACAAGCAATTTACTATACAATTCTATTTCAATCTGGTAACTGTATTGAATTAGAACACCGATTAGATGTTAAAAAATTAAAAGAACAATTAAAACAATTCGACAATAATTGGAAACCATATAACCCTAGAAAACATAATGTTAATCGTGAGGGATTAAGTATTACAAGTTTAGACGGAAAATTAAGTGGTATACCTGATTTAGATAGTATAGGTGAATATAATTCTATTAATAAAACAGATATTAAACCTGAAGATATAAGTAAACCTACCCTAGTTTATAAAAATACATTATTACAAGAATTTCTCAAGCCATTCGATCCTTGGTTATGTTGGAGCCATTTTATTAAATTAAAACCAGGAGGACATTTTCCTGTTCATATAGATAATGTGTCAGAAAATATTTTAAATATAGATACTATACGTATTCTAATTCCTATACAAAATAGCAATTGGCCATATTGTTGCTTTTTACTGGATAAACAAGTATTGGAATTTGAATATGGTAAATGTTATGCAATTAATACAAGATTGCCTCATTTAATTTTTAATCCTAGTAGTAAAGATAATATCAATATCATATTAAATATAAAAATTACAGAAGAATCAGTTCAACAAATAGGTAAATTATTTCCATCAATTGCTTCAATTATGAATAAAGGTAATATAGATAGATATGCTAATAATTAAATGGGAATTAGGAGATAAATGTAATTATAGATGTTCTTATTGTAGCGAATTTCATTACGGTAATAAATATCCTTTTCCTACCCTTAATGATTCTATAAATTTTATACGTTCTCTTCCTAAAAAAGAAACATTAATAATAATAAGCGGCGGCGAACCTACATTGTGGCATAATTTTAGGGCAATTTCGAATTATGCAAAAACACAAAATCATATAACATTAGCATCATTTACAAATGCTTATAGAAAAATTAATTGGTGGAATAACAATTATGATTTATGTGATGCTTGGGAAATTTCATATCATTGGGAATATGCTAATCAAAATCATATATTTGATATTTTAGATTTATTAGATAAAAAATCAATTACTAGTTATCTTCATTGTATGTTTCAACAAGAACGTATTGATGATATAAAATTATTACATGATAGATACAGAGAAAAAAAATATAATTATTCTGCATTTTTATTAAAAAAAATACGACAAAATATATATACAGAAGATGAACTTTTATTTTGCACTAATGTTAATCAATTACCATTAGATATTGCTGAAAATATAATTAAAACTCATCGACATCCCGAACAAAAAAGTATAACAAATATAACTAATTTTTATAACTGGAAATGTAATGCAGGATCTGATTATTTACGTATTCACCCTGATAAGAATGTATATAGTTGTGGATATAAAAATGATTTGTTGGGCACCATTAACGATTTTACTATATTAGATTCCCCAACAATATGTAAGCAAAAGAAATGTGCTACATTCGATGAAAGAGAAGTTTATAAAGTCTGTCAATAATATCATCTGGCTCGTTGTCGTATATTATACCTAATTGATACTCTAAATAATTAACCGGTTTAAAATATACTTCACAATTACTAATATCAGATCCTTCGAGTAAATCTGATACACTTTGTCCTTTTATTCTAATATTCCGTAAAAATAAATGATGCAAACTAGGTCTTGTTGCCATATAATTAGGTATATCTCTAATTATGGTATGAAATATAATGTCTAAAATTGTTATAAAATTAGATGTAGTTTGTTCTTTAAAAATAGAGTCGTTATGATTAGTACAGATAACTAATGCCGCTTTTGCAATACTTTCAGACCTATCTTTATATTTTTCAATAATTTCTTGCTTATCAAATGGATCAATAACAATGCCTAAATCTAGATTAATCGTAAATGTTTTCATATGTTATTGTGTTTGTGGTATACAACGTTAACGGATTGCCTAACTCTTGGCCAAGTCCTTTATACATTTCTTTTAATTCGTTCCATGTTGTTGTTAATTTTTTTTCGACCCGTTCAATTAAAAAATATTTCATCCAATCATATAATTTATCGTTGGGTACATATTCGCCATATATCTCCATATCTCGTATAATAAACATATTACTTTGTAGTCTATAAATATCTCTTATCACAAAACGACCCGCATTAATATCATTTTTTACAGTTTCATTATATAATTTTAATTCGTCTAATGCATTAGATCCGTCACTATTTAATTTTTCATGCAAGTATGGTGCTAATTTTATCGTAGACATTTTTTAATTTTTGTATAGGTTGATAAAGAGATATTTGAAATATTATTCTTTCTTCATCTGTTGAATTTTTAACAGCATGGAGATGCTCTAAATTAACAACTATTGGTTTACTATATGGAACTAGTTCTTCTAATTCTTGTTTATCATTATAAAAGTTTATTGGCTCACAATTGCTTATAGGAATTGTTAATGCACATTTTCTATTAAAATCTCTGTGTACAAAAGGTCCTACTCGAGGTAATATTTTTGTAAACATAACATGATTTGGTTTAAAATCGAACGGAACATTTTTTAAAAAAGATAAATCGTTTATGTAATTATACCCATATTCTAATCTCATTTCTTGAACGCAAGGAAATCTATAACCTCCTTGATCAAATATTTTCCAAGGTCCGTGAGATACTACTTTTTTAAGTTCATTTATATTATAATCTAAATCTATATGAAAATAATTCATATGTTTATTTTTAAATTGAATATTTTTTTAAATTATTATATATTTTAAAGAAATTTAAATCATATCTATCATAAAATTCTATTGAATGGTTAATACACGTATTAATATCAATATTCCATATACATTGATTAACATACCAAATTTTTTTAATGCCATCGAAACTACAAAACTTTTTATGGGGAAATTTTGTAATTAATCGTGTCGCTTGGACACTTTTTTTATTACCATCATGTTCGTCTGCATTTGTAGACATTATAACTTTGTGATCTTTATAATTATCTTTAACCCAATAGGCTTGCAAACCTGCATGTAAACCAAAAGCACTTGAATTATCTTCAAAATATTTTCCTGAAGTGTTAAGTTTATATTTTGTTTTTACACCTCTAGTTAATATTCTAAATGTTTTAGGCATAAAAACATTTAAATTTTCTAAATAAGAAACAAAACTAAGTTGGTCTTTTAAATACGTAACTAAAATTAATTCTGCTCTTTTAAATTTAAAATTTTTTAAAGAAGAATTAGCTAAATAATTTTTATTTTTCCAATATTCTAACCAATTTTCAATGTCTGATAAATCTTGCTTATCTAGTGATTTTGTTAAAATCATTTAATTATTCTTTTTTGTTTTCTAAATGGTTTTTTACGATTTAAAATCTTTATTCCATCATTACAATACTCAACTATATCTCCCGAATACCACCAATCTTTTTGAGCATTCCATTTTATTACCCATTCACCATCTATAATTTTATGTTCAAATTTATCAGAAAAATTATTCAAGTATTCTTCATTTTCTCCAAATGCAACCGATGGAGGAACTTCTGTACTACCATACATATGAATAAATTTTTTAACTCCTTTATTCAATAAAGATTGTTTTATACCTTTTGGTGGTTTATTCGAACCAGTTATTGCACATTCCATAAACGATAAATCAATATCCTTATACATTTTATTAGGAGATAGAGTAGAAAATATTTCAGGTAAGAAAATATGATGAGTTGGTTTATATGTTAAAATATCATTCCAATAAGTATGCGGATTAAATTTTTTCTGAATATATGTACATTTTGATATGAAAGCAGGCAAAACAGATAAACAAGATAATGCAATTGTAGTAGGAGGTATTATACTAAAAATTATAGAATCTTTAGTTAAATTTTGTTTAAAAACTTGTTCCTCGGCAACTTGTTTTATAACTTCATAATTATGAATTATTTTTTTTGGTTCTCCTGTGGTTCCGCTTGTATAAAAAATATATTCTTCTTTTGATTCAAATTTTTGTATTAATTCTTTAATTTTGGTTTCATAATCATGTATGGACCAATTCATTTTTCCCCCAATTAACAACATTCCATACTCTCTCGTGGATATAATGAACACCCACAAACATCACATTACTTACAATAGAATAACCTACACTTTGTTCTGATGAAAGACCGAATAATAAACCTAATAATGTGACTGCAACAAGGGCTAATACTCTCCAAGAAATTGTTTTTATTAACGTTCTTTTATGTGTATCATACTTGCCTATTCGAAAAACCTTAAATTTTGACCATAGTTTTTCGTGAATAAAAAATAAAACTAATCCTACGGTCCAACAGGCTATAGTTAATTTTATAATAACCATATTAGGCAACATAAAAATTATACCTGTTAAAATCAAAGACACCATTACCCAAAATCTATAGGATAATGTTTTTACAAAAATTCTTTTATTCATATTCATTATATTCATAATAATCTCCTTTTGTTTTTATACCCATTTTGCTTTAAACTCAGTCAATTCTCGCTTGCTCAACCCAAACTTTTTGCACAATAACTTTTCTGCTTCCTTAATACTTTCGGGTGACGTGTCTTTTTGCCCAAACCAATCGGTAACATATCCGTCCCATTCATCTATAAAATCACCAAACATTTCTTTAGTAAGTCCTACTTCCATGCGACTTAATCGTACGGCTTGTTGCTTATAGTCTTCAAAAGCTTCGCATACAGACGGATATAAAGGCTTTACGAGCTCATACATTGCCCTAGCAAACTCCCTTATCTCCCATTGTGCATGAGCATCCATGCGTAACCAAGCCATGTGTAAGAAGTTTTTAATGTTGCATTTCCAGTATGCCTCTGTATAATTTGACACTGGTAATACAGCTCTTGCAGTTTCACGAGCTACATCAAGGTCTAATAATTCTTCATATTTACTATAAGCATTTGTATGAACATCTTCTAACATCCACGATAACTTGCCATGTATTTCGTCTAGTGAGTCTTTTCTACCTTGCATATTTGTTTTACTTTGCTTTTCAAATGTTTTCGGCATGTAGAATTCGTCCGTCATAACAGAATAGCGACCGCTATATTCATTTACTTGGGCGGTTCTGTGGCGTATAAGCTGGCGCATTACAAAGATAGGCAAACGGATATGAAACTTTACTTCACACATTTCAAATGGCGTTGTATGCTCATGTCGCATTAGATAACGTATGAGTCCGCGGTCTTCTTGTACTTTTTTAGTACCTGCACCGTAAGATACACGAGCGGCCTGCACAACTGCATCATCTGAACCCATCCAATCAATAAGTCCTACAAACCCTTTGTCTAAGACTTGTACATATCGTTCATCATTAGGTGGAATATCATTTAATGTTGTCATTTTTTATATCTAGGTTGTTTAAAAAATCTTCTAAAAATTTTTGTTTTTCTGCATCATCATAAATTACTTGATCTAAATATTGTTTATATATTTGAACTGCAAATAACCTATGCGACTCTGGACCGGGATGTTCTCCATCTCTGGCATTATCTATATTTGGAAAATTATCTATGGTTTCATAATTAAATGTAATCCGATATGCTCTTGCAATATTTGACAGCAATGCTAAGTTTTTTTCAAAACAATATTGATCATTAAAATCATTATGCATCGTAAAAAATGCTTTGTATGCATCTGAACCGTCATTCCAAAATCTAGGGTTATTAGTTAAAATTCTCCATATTGAATTATCATCGCGAACATATTCACGCCTATGAAAATGTGTCCATTGAACAAATATCATAGCAGGCTTGATATATTCTAAAAATCGCCATGTTAATCTAACAATAGCATCATTTGAATATCCTGGAATTCCAATATTCCATATTTGGGTTGTATCATCCGAAAATGCTAATCGTAAATGATCATGCCATAATTGATCTTGACGCAATCCAATGCCAAATGTATACGAACAACCTAATACTAGTATTTGTTGTTTTCTGTTATCTATGTCGTCAAAAGGTCGACAACGAAACCCATGGTTATTTAAGTCATACGTTAAGTCGTCTTGATCAATGTTTTGGTTTATTTCATTGAACATTAATCCATACCGATGCATATTAGGTGGAGCGCCAGGCAACTGATCTACGTTACATTCTGTTTCGAAGTTAACGCCGCTCGGCAAGGCAAGGGATAAATGAGGATTATCTGGAAACCAATGTGAATTTTCTTGGTAGGTTAAACGTTGTTTGTTTTTTTCTTCTTCTAAAGGTTTAGTTTCATTATATTGTTTCTTAAGAAGGTTTCGTATCTTCATCATTAAAATATTTTGCTAAAATTCGTCCGACATTTTTATATACAGTTCCTCTAAGTAAATCTACATTTATATAAATGTCAATATCAATGCTTCGGTAGTTTTAATTCTTTTTAAAAAGTCTTGACCTACTTTGATTGTTTGGCCATTATTCAATTTTATATGTAGCTCTAAAATAAATTTAGTAGGTATTGCACCTATTTCTACATCATCTAAAATTTTTTCAAATGTTTTATCGTTATAATTTTTTGGTAATTTTATAGCCACATCAACTAACGGCATCTTCTTTTTTTCGCATATCATTAAATTTTCGTCTAGGTATTAAATCGTATGCTTGTTCTCTAAGATTCTTTGCTTCGGTTTCCATTCCTTCTGCTTGGGCTACATACCCCTTTGCTAGGGAAAAATCATCTAAAACATTTGTATCTTGTTTGCCAATAACGGTATCTGGTTTTATTTCATCACCTATTGTAACTGCATCAGAACTAAATTTGTGCTTTGTATTAAATTGGTCTTCTGTTAAATTAGGATTTGATTCAATTGTACCTAATTGTTCATTAAGTTCATCCAATCTAATATTAGTATTATTATCAGGCGTCATCATGACTTTGTCTGTTTCTAATTTAATAAACTTTTTTTCTAGATGAAGTGTTTCTAGTATTTTTCGTCCATCTCTAAAAAAATGAGTATGGGCATGATCAGAAAAATCTTGTTTACTTTGAGCTTGAGCAGATTCTACTTCGTTCATTAAATCATTATGCATGTCATTAGATAATCCTTGAACATCTACTAAAAGACAACAACTAGGGTCATCTGGTATTTGTCTAAACATAACTACTACTTTTTGTTGAGTAGATACAATTCTACCAACGTGTTTTGTAAAAGGCATTTTCCTCCTATTTTAAGTGTCTATTCCTGCGGCGGCATCCGCGGCTGTATTGCCTGCATCGCCTGGCGGTAAATCGGTTGGATTTACTTGTTGAGCTTGTTGCTGGGCCTGTTGATCGGCTGCGGTTTGCTGAACAGTTTGCAAGAACGCATTAATTTTTTCATATGATTCGCCGACTGTTTTTGCCTCGTTTGCACGAAAAGCGCCACGAGTCATAGCAATATCAATTATATTTGAAATTGTTTGCAAGTCTGCAATTGTTAAATTCCCCTCTTGATCTTTTGGGGCTTCTGGTGGTGTTTCAGCCATATTTCTCCTTTTTGCTGTATTATTTTATTTATCCATTAACTATGTACTTAACTTTAATTCTGCTATTTTTCGTAAAAAATTATCTTTATCTATAGGTAATTCAAACCATAAGTGGTATATTTTATCATTATTACCAGCAGACCATCCTGTAGTACCTTCTCTATCAATTTGATCAAGATAATACATACCTTCTATTTCATGTAATCCTAATGCATTCCATATCGGTGGTTTATTAAAGGCCAGAACAATCCTGTGTCGCATCATTTGCGCCAGGATATTCTTATCTAATAATTGTAAATCTGCCCTTGTTAAAGTTGGGTTCTGTTGAATTTGCAAACCTTTTACTTCTTATTTCATTCAAGCCGCTTGCTTAATTTTATTCGGTTCTTCGTAATGTACTGTTATCCCGAAAGGTGCTGTAGTATTTTCATTGCCATGTACAAGGAAAACAGTATCGCAATATTCGTTGTCACCCCAACCACTGCAAGGGTAGCCGTCAGTAAACATAATAAATTGTTTTGGCTCAATTTCATTCTCCTTCATGTAAGTCCAATTTACTTCAAAGGATGTTCCTCCTCCACCTTGCAGTTGATACCTGTCAATTTCATCTGCATTATCTGGAGTATATTTTTCATGATTATATATTTCAGTATCAAAACACCATACGTTCAATTCAAAATCTTCGTACTGATCTAAAATACCTTTCACTTCACTTAAAAAATCTGTTGCCTGTTGTTGTCCTATTGATCCACTCATATCTAATGCACAAGCAACTTCAATTTTTTCTGCTCTATTCATTCCTGGAAGTATGCAGTTAGTTGAGTGTGATTTGCGTGAAGGTCTCATAAATGTATAATCATCTCGTAAACAGGACTCAACCTGCGCTCTAATAACTGAGCGCCAATCCATTTTAGGTTCTGTCCATTCTTTAATCATCCGCTCAATGCCTCCAGGAACATTACCTGCTCCTGCTTGGTTAGCGGCTTCAATAATTGCTTCTTTGAGTTCGTCTTTGAGTTGTTTCTTCTCTTCGTCTGTAAGTTCTCCTCCACCAAATTCTGCTTCAAGCTCTTGTTGAACGCTACTACCTTGTCCGTCTTTGTTGTCGCCTTCTTCTGGCCCTTGACCGCTAGTTGCATCACCGTCGCCTTCACCATCCATGTCAAAATGGAAGTCTAAAGTTTCTTGTGGATTTTTACAATTTTCTATCAAATCATCATATACTTCTTCACTGGTCCAACCTCTGTATTTGTAATCAAGTAATATCGGAACCGTTGTAATTATATCGCCTACTTGCTCATCTGCTAATATAATGTTAATTATATAATCACCTGCCATATTGTATAATTGTGGATTGCGCCGTTCTCTACGACCAAAGTGATCAAACACACAATGGAGCACTTCATGTCCGCAAAGGAAAAGTACTTCGTTGTCTGTTAAATGCTTTAAAAATGCTGGATTGTAAAAAAAGCGTCTGCCGTCTGTGCCTGCGGTAGGAACTTTATAGGTAGGAACTGGAATCAGTCTAGTTGCCAAATTACCAAAAAATGGTTTATTAAGGAGCAACCTTACACGCCCCATCATAAGCCGTTCTGCCTGTTCTGCTTCTTCTTCTTTAGTTAATTCGGAAAGGTCTAATTGTGACTTAGGCATTTCCCCTTTACCATTGTCCCAAGTACCACCTGTTGATTTTGGCTGATAAAAAAATGTGTTTTTCTTATTCATTTTGGCTCCATTTCTTATTCTTCATACTACTATTATACTATCAAATGTATTTAATGTCAACCATTAAATTTTAATTTTGCCAATATACAAAGGTTGGGATCTTTAATAATAATTATGTCTGGTTCACTACGATAAGCACCATGTCTTACAACATATTCAAGTTTAGATAATCCTTGTTG
>LWDU01001970.1_pt1 | contig 12606 bp, 8 predicted proteins | sample 727161 | NCBI WGS metagenome assembly LWDU01 (sample SAMN04566230, study PRJNA314399) | hydrothermal vent metagenome | isolation source: deep sea hydrothermal plume seawater | place: Mexico: Gulf of California, Guaymas Basin | collected 2004-07-11 | reverse complement strand
TTGTCCCCGCGCTTTCAGAAGGCAATTGATCGAGCAGCGATGAGGGCCGGAAAGGGTGGTAGCAAAGCCTATATAGAAGAATGGCGCAGAGTGACCATAGAAATTGACAATGCCGCTGACCCGTCTGTAATTGTAATGTCGGAAGTCCTTGCTATCGAGTCTCGATACTCAGATAGCGATCTGGAAGCGCTCATCAGAAACAAAGGTGTTGCGCCCACTGCGCTATCAGATCACTGCAACACTTAATTTATTGGAGGTACCAGAACGTGACTAATACAGTGATCAGTTCGGCGACGCGGGAAGTTGTCATCGGATTCGACCGACCTTTTGTGCTTATCGGTGAACGAATAAATCCGACAGGTCGAAAAATCCTGACGGCGGAACTGCTTGCGGGAGACTACAGCCGGGTAGAGAAAGATGCTCTCGCACAAGTTGAGGCGGGAGCTCATATGCTTGACGTCAACGCAGGCATTCCTCTTGCTGACGAACCTGCGATCCTGGCTAGATGCATTGAACTTGTTCAGTCCGTTACTGATGTTCCATTGACGATTGATTCTTCTATCGTTGCAGCACTCGAAGCGGGCTTGAATGTTTACCAGGGTAAGGCGCTCGTTAATTCGGTTACCGGTGAGGATGAAAGGCTTGAAAGCATCCTGCCGCTGGTAGCGAAACACGGCGCTGCGGTGGTTGCCATTTCCAATGATGAAACCGGAATTTCGGAAGACCCCGATGTCAGGTTCGAGGTAGCGAAAAAGATTGTGGAAAGAGCAGCCGATCATGGAATTTCACACAAGGATATTCTGGTCGATCCTCTGGTGATGCCGATCGGCGCGATAAATTCAGCCGGTAAGCAGGTAATGCACCTGCTTCGACGGTTGCGCGAAGAACTCAAGGTCAATACCACCTGTGGTGCATCGAATGTCAGCTTCGGTTTGCCGAACCGAAACGGCATCAATGCGGCCTTCCTGCCGATGGCGATGGCGGCGGGTATGACCTCTGCAATAACGAACCCGTTGCACACCGAAGTAGTGCAGGCTGTTATGGGGGCGGACGTGATGATGGGGAATGATCCTGATTGTGCCAGGTGGATTGCCAGGTACCGCGACCAAGCGTCCCTTGAAGGCGCACGCAGAGACAGGGGCCGGCGCAGGCGCAGTGCATAGTTAAGCCCTGAATCATATCGATGGATGAAACAGACATTGTCTCAGTTATATTTACCCCTTCCGGGCGTCGTGGTGATTTCGCCATCGGTACCCCGCTGCTTGAGGCTGCAAGACAGCTTGGTGTAGATATAGATTCTGTGTGTGGCGGGCGCGGCTTGTGTGGTCGCTGCCAGATTGTCTGCACAGAGGGTAGCTTTCCGAAACATGGGATCCAGTCAGGCCCCAGCCATTTAAATCCGGTTTCACAGACGGAACTCCGATACGCTGAAAGGAAATCTCCACTCGAGGAGGGTCGGCGACTCAGTTGCCATGCATTGATTCAGGGCCCGTTGGTTATCGACGTCCCACCGGAATCGCAGGTATATTGAGCTGATGCCGGACATTCGATTATGCTACGTCGAGGTGTCCGAAGATTCCATGGAAGAACCGGCAAGCGATCTTTCGCGCCTGCGCCTGGCGCTGAAGCAGGAATGGAACCTTACCGATCTGGATTGTGATGTCGCTGTGTTGCCCCTGCTTCACAGTAAACTGCGTGACGGCGGCGCCGGCGTTACGGTTGCGGTTTATTCAGAGACGGAGCGACCCAGGTTGATCGCCGTGTGGCCCGGGCTGGTGGAAACAGTCTATGGCGCTGCCATCGATGTTGGTTCGACTACTATTGCACTTCATCTGACCGACCTGCACCAAGGGAATGTTCTTGCATCTGTCGGCAAGATGAATCCCCAGATCCGCTTTGGTGAGGATCTGATGAGTCGGGTTTCCTACGTCATGATGCAGCCTGAAGGTGCGAAGGAAATGACTGCGGTGGTGCGAACTGCGATCAATGAGTTGATCGCAGAAGCTGCTGTTGAAGTCGGCATTGATCCTGAGCTGATTGTTTCCCTGGCGGTGGCTGCAAACCCCATCATGCATCATCTGCTGCTTGGCATAGATCCTTCTCCGCTTGGCTCTGCACCTTTCACTCTGGCAACTGAACAGTCAGTCAGCTTGCCCTCGCGCGAGTTGGGGATTGCTATCAACCCGGGTGGCAGACTCTATATTCCACCCTGCATCGCAGGGCATGTTGGTGCAGATACTGCCTCGGTTATTTTGTCGGATCAGCTATACAAGCGTGACGAGATCACGCTGATCATCGACATAGGTACCAATGCTGAAATTGTACTTGGTAATCGTGCGAAGTTGCTCGCATGCTCGAGCCCGACGGGCCCGGCATTCGAGGGTGCGCAGATCAGTTGCGGTCAACGTGCTGCACCAGGTGCGATTGAGAGGGTCCGGATTGATCCGGAATCACTGGCTGTACGCTACAGGGTGATTGGCTCGGAACTTTGGTCTGACGAGGCGGGATTCGAGGAGGCGATCGACGCCACGGGTGTAACCGGTATCTGCGGCTCCGGGATTATCGAAGCTGTTGCAGAGATGTATCTGAGCGGGGTGTTGACAGCAGACGGCGTTATTAATGAAACGCAGGCGGCAAGAACCGACCGGATAATTAAGGATGGGCGTACCTGCTCGTTTGTCCTTACCGCTGGTGAGTCGCCGATCGTTGTTACGCAGACGGATGTTCGTCAGATCCAGCTGGCGAAGGCTGCACTTTACGCGGGTGTCAGGCTTCTAATGGATGAGTTTCCGGTGACCAGGGTAGACAGAATCCACATTGCTGGCGCGTTCGGCAGCAATATCGATACCAGGCATGCGATGGTTCTGGGGTTAATCCCCGACTGTGAACTGGCCAATGTCAGTTCAATTGGGAATGCAGCGAGTACCGGTGTCAGGATCGCGTTGCTGAACACTGATTGCCGACGGGAAATTGAACGGGTGGTCAGTGAAGTCCAGAAGATTGAAACGGCTATGAGCCCGGGCTTTCAGCAGTATTTTGTTGAAGCAATGGCGATTCCGCACAAGACTGATCCCTTTCCCTTGCTGTTTTCTTCGGTAACCAAACCAGTGACAGAACAGTCGCCGGAACCAGGGGGGCGGCGGCGACGAAACCGGCGCAATCGCAGGGACTGACAGCCTATCCATTGATACCAAACTCCGCTGCTGCATCACGCAGCCACATCCAGATGTAGTCGGCGAAACTTCTCCTTATGACCAGTTCAAACCGGTCGGAATCCAGTCGGCGAATGATTACCTGTGCCTGGGCGAGAGTGCTAGTGATCACTTTGCCGGTGGGGAAATTCAGTTCGTGAACATCGTAGCAAGTGGATTTCATCAGCACGTCTAACGCGTGTTTACCGGTCAGATGAACAATTGTCTGTCCGCCGGAGACGTTGACGATGGCAGCATGACCGACGATCGCGTGGCGAAGGGATGATTCCACAGAGGAGGTTTCGATTCCGGGGATCGTGACAAGCCACTCGTCCGGACTGATCCAGCGAATACAGATTTTGTCTCTGCTGCAGCTGGTGAGCGGCTGGACCGGAAATGCCAGATCAAGAACTTCGGCCACCGCGCTCGCGAGTAATGTGGCGTCACCTCGAAGCACCAGGTGGCCAACATCATCGCGTTCTTCAATTCCGACGGGGTTCGGTCCAGGGATGGCCCCCCTAACGACATTAACCAGCGGTGTATTGGCCAGTCCTTCGATTGCTGGTTGTTGTTCCATGGTTGCGTAGGAATTATTGGACATGCTGTTGTTCTCCCTTCGGGTCATAAAACACACTAGCCGTGATTTCCGCTGTCTCCCAGGCATCTGGTCGCCCATCCGGTCCAGGCCGCCCTGAACCAGCGCCAATGCGAAGCTCCTGCCGAGTGCAGCACTGTAGTAGCTGGAAGTCACATGACCGACCATCTTTGCCGGTAACTGGTGGGGTTTATCGAATACAATCTGGGAGCCCTCAGGCAGGACCACATCCCCGTTGACCGGAAGCAGGCCGACCAGTTGTTTCCTCTGCTGACGCTGACAGTCCTCTCTTGCCATGCCGCGTCTGCCAATGAAGCTGAATTGTTTGCGGCGGGCGATCGCCCACTCCATGCCAATGTCTTCCGGTGTTACTGAACCGTCGGTATCCTGACCGACGATGATGAATCCTTTTTCTGCGCGGAGCACATGCATGGTCTCTGTGCCGTATGGGGTCAGGTTGTATTTTTCACCGGCTTCAATGAGCCGTCTCCAGAGCGTCAGACCGTAGTTGGCGTTGACGTTGATCTCATAGGAAAGCTCACCCGTAAAGGAAATGCGAAATACCCGGGCAGGGATGTCAGCTACCACAGCCTGACGCCAGTCCATAAATGGGAAGTTCGTTGGATCGAGGTCTAGATCGGTGAGTTCGGCGAGCAGCGCTCTCGATCCGGGGCCAGACAGGGTAGCCGTCGCCCAGTGATCTGTAACGGTATTGAAATAAACCCCGAGCTCGGGCCATTCAGTCTGATGCCAGAGTTCCAGCCACTCGAGCACTCTGGCTGCGCCGCCCGTGGTCGTGGTCATGACGAAGTGATTGTCTGCGAGACAGGCTGTCACCCCATCATCCATGACCATGCCGTCCTCGCCACACATGAGGCCGTATCGACATTTACCGATGCCCAGCTTCATCCAGGCGTTGGTGTAGATTCTGTTCAGGAATTCGCGCGCATCGGGACCCTGGATATCAATTTTCCCCAGCGTGGATGCGTCGAGAATACCGACGCCATTACGCACGGCGAGGCACTCTCGGTTGATGGCATCCTGCAGGGATTCGCCTGCCTGGGGGTAGTACCAGGGGCGCTTCCACTGACCGACGTCTTCGAACAGTGCACCAGCCTGCTCATGCCATGGTTGCATCGCTGTGTATCTTCTCAGCTGAAACAGTTCATTGACATCACGACCGGCCATCGCGCCGAAACTCACCGGTGTGTAGTTTGGTCTGAACATCGTCGTGCCTGTTTCGGAGATAGAGCGACCTGTCGAGCGAGCGGCGATGGCGATACCGTTGACGTTGCTGATCTTGCCCTGGTCTGTGCCGAAACCGAGTGCGGTGTATCGCTTTACGTGTTCGATACTCTCAAAGCCTTCCCTTGTGGCGAGTTCGATTGCCGCCGCGGTAACGTCGAGTTGGTAGTCGACAAACTGCGCCGGTGACCGGGATGTCGGTTTTCTGTGCGGAATGTGAAAGCAGGGCTGGAACGCGCCAACAGTGTGTTCCTGGCAGGAAATCGTGGCCCTGTCTTCGAGATCGAATCCACAATCAGTGAGTATGGTTGCCGCCGCCGATGCGCCCTGGCGCAGTGCCGACGATAATGAAAAATCACCGCTAACCGCTCCCGCTGTCAGCATCTTCTGGTTGGTCGCGCCCGGGACAAACGCAGCGATGTCTTCTCGCCAGTCCGGTTTGATGCCGGTGTGACAGGAAAGATGAACTACCGGTGACCAGCCGCCCGAGCTGGCAATGATGTCAGTCGGAATCGTTTCATCGTTACCGATGAGGGCATTTCGCTCAGAATCCAGTCCACAAACGAGCGCTGCTTTCACCTGCCGCTTGCCCTTCACTTCGAACACGGCTGAGCCGGTTAGAGTACGAATACCTGCGGTTGCCGCGCGTTGTAGAAGTTCGCCATTCACACTGGTCCTGATGTCTACAACGACAGCACTTTCACCACCTGACTCGATCCAGTCGAACGCAGCTTCATAGCCGTTGTCGTTAGTCGTCATCAAAACGAGACGGTTCCCCGGTCGCACACCATACTGATTAATGTAGGCTGATACTGCGCTCGCCTGCATACATCCCGGCACGTCGTTGTTCGCAAATACCAGTGGACGTTCATGGGCACCGGTCGCAAGGATGACGTGTCGTGCGCGAATGCGGTGAACACGCTGTCTGGCAAATCCAGCCGGTGCTACATCTGACAGGTGATCCGTGCGGCGCTCATGGGCAACAATGAAATTCTGGTCGTGGTAGCCGACGGCCGTTGTCCGCGTAAGCAGGTCAACGTTGGCGGCCGCGTTAAGTTCCGCCGTTATTTGCTTCACCCAATCGATGCCGGGTAATCCTTCGATAATGTCATTGCTATAGCGAAGTGTCCCGCCTGGTTCGTCGTGTTCATCCAGCAGGATGACCCGGGCGGATGTTCGACTAGCGATGCGCGCAGCAGCAAGACCGGCAGGTCCGGCACCAATGATCAGGAGATCACAATGACGATTGATTTTGTCGTAGCGGTCCGGGTCCGGTTCAGTCGGGGCGATACCGATTCCTGCGCCGCGTCGTACAACCCATTCATAGGTGTGCCACAGGAACCGCGGAAACATCAATGTTTTGTAGTAAAAGCCAGGAGGCATCAGCTTTCCTGCAACATGACCAATCAGTGACATGACATCTAAATCAACACTGGGCCAGCCATTAGTCGTACGACTTGTAAGCCCGTTGAATATCTGTTGTTGGGTAGCACGAACATTTGGCACCTGGCTCGCGGGGGTTGCACCAAGCTGAAGTATGGCATTGGGCTCTTCGGAACCTGCAGACATCACTCCCCGAGGACGGCCGTATTTAAAGCTGCGACCAATGATTTTGATGTCGTTTGCGAGCAGAGCAGAGGCAAGGGTGTCCCCTTTGTAGCCCGTCAGCGACCGACCATTGAAGCGGAAGTTGATTTCTGATCCGTAGTCGACACATCGTCCACCCGGTATCCTGTTGGATTGACTCACTGAGTTGACTCCCGCGGGACATGGCCAATCAGATAGGTCTGCTCGACTTCGTATGTAATGGTGTCTCTAACCACATTAAAAAACTTGCGACAGCCCGCTGCGTGAACCCACATTTCCATGTGCCGCCCGCGCGGGTTTTTGCGGAAATACAGGTAGTTACCCCAGTCTTCATCGCTGCAGGTGTCGGGGTCAGAGGGTCTTGCGATGTGAGCCTGGCCGCTGTAATGGAATTCTTCTTCTTCTCTGGTTTCCTGACAGTAGGGGCAGTGAATCTTCAGCATCTTAAATCTCCTGCGAGCCCGTTAGTGTGCAACACCGGCCGCACCGTGCTCGTCGATCAATGCACCTGAATAAAATCGTTGGAGGTTGAAGGGTCTGGCTAGTTGAGGTATGTCGTCTGATGCCAGGCATTCTGCAAATACATGACCGGACCCGGGCGTCGCTTTAAAACCTCCTGTTCCCCATCCACAGTTTAAGTAAAGGTTTTCCACCGGGCTTGCACCCATGATCGGACAGGCGTCGGGTGTCGTATCTACGATGCCTCCCCACTGTCGATTCATGCGAACACGGGAGAAGATCGGGAAGAGTTCGACGATGGCCGCAAGCGTATGTTCAATGGTCGTAAATGAACCTCGCTGGCCGTAGCCTGTGTAGCTGTCGATGCCTGCCCCGATGACAAGGTCTCCTTTGTCTGACTGTGAAATATACCCATGTACCTGATTGGACATGACCACAGTATCAAGGACTGGTTTAATCGGTTCAGATACCAGCGCCTGTAGGGGGTGTGATTCGATGGGTAGTTCGAATCCTGCATAACCAGCTAAGACGCCGGAGTTTCCGGCTACTACGCAACCCACCCGATCCGCTTCTATGATGCCGTAGCGGTCAGTGACAACTCCCCGTACCTGATTCCCGCTCATTTCGAAACCAGTGACAGCGCATTGCTGCAGTAGATCGACACCCAGGCCGTCCGCGCCTCGGGCATATCCCCAGGCGACCGCATCGTGGCGCGCGACACCACCGCGAGGTTGCCATGAAGCACCTAATACAGGGAATCGTGCATTTTGCGATGTATTGAGTATAGGTACTATCCTTCGAACACCGTCCACATCCAGCACTTTGCCATCAATGCCGTTCAGTCTGTTTGCTGAGACACGACGCTCGATATCGCGCATGTCCTGCAGCGTGTGCCCAAGATTAAGAACACCTCGTTGAGAGAACATTACATTGTAGTTTAGGTCCTGCGACAGCCCCTCCCACAGGTTCAGTGCATGTTCGTACAGATGAGCGGATTCATCCCAGAGGTAATTTGAGCGAACGATTGTTGTGTTGCGGCCAGTGTTACCGCCGCCCAGATAACCCTTTTCAATGACCGCGATATTGTGGATTCCATGGTTCTTCGCGAGGTAGTACGCGGTAGCCAGACCATGGCCGCCACCGCCGATGATGATGACGTCATAGTGCTTCTTCGGTTCAGGATTTCGCCACTGTCTCTGCCAGTTCTCGTGATGGCCAAGGGCGTGTTTGAAAAGGCTGTATGCAGAATATTTTTCCATCAGCTAGATTCCTCTGAAAGTCTACTAAACTTGATTTGATAATGCAGACCAGCTACTAATTGGGCAGTGGCCTCTTCAGATCGGTTTGGTATCAGTCCTGTGGATTCTTCTGTCAATACCAATGAGGATCCAGGGGGGTCACGGAAATCTCGCTCTGCCCTTGGCGAACGCCCCATATGCTTGCGGTAGGAACGGCTGAAGTGAGGTGCAGAAACAAAGCCGCACATGGTGGAAATTTCTACGATAGAACAGGATGTCTGCCTCAGCAATTGTCTAGCCCTTTCCAGTCTTAGTTTGAGATAGAACCGTGAGGGCGTTATCCCAAGATAACTCAGGAACAATCGTTCAAGTTGTCGACGGGATATCTTTGAATAAGATGCCACGTCGCTGAGTTCAATAGGTTCTTCAATGTTTGCTTCCATCAGTTGAACAGCGTCAGCGAGTTTAGGCTGATTGGCGAATATCTGTCGTTCCATCCTTAACCGCTGGGGCTCCTGACTGTCCCTTACTCTGTCGCAGACAAACATGTCTGAAATGGCGTTGCCAATCGCACGGCCGTGCTGGCTGGCGACCAGGTGAATCATCATGTGCAGGGGGACATCTCCTCCGGTGCTGGTTAACCTGCTTCGATCAAAGGTAAACAGGTGGTTGTTGCAGTAGACGAGGGGATGCTCCTCCTGGAGAGCAGCGAGACACTCCCAGTGAGCGCTGCAGGAATAACCGTCGAGAAGACCTGCCTTTGCGAGTACCAGGGGCGCGGTACAGATACCTCCCATGAGCGGCGTTTTTCGGGCGATGGAAGTTAACCATTTGACTGTCTTTGGATGCGTATTTTCCTTCACGTTGATGCCCGCGACGACTATGACTAGATCGAAATCGAGTGAATCATCAATTGTGGCGTCCGGTAATAGTCTAATACCGCCACTACTGCTGACTGGCTCAGCACTTTCACCAATCAGTTGCCAGTCATAGAGGCGCTTACCCGTCAGGTGATTGGCCATTCGTAGTGGTTCAGTGGCCGAGGACAGGGGCATCAGCGTAAATTTTTCAAGGAGAAGGAACCCTACTTTGAAGGTACCTATATCGTTGTTTATCGGGAGTATATCAGCTGACATTCAGAACCCCTTTGGCCGCAGTACTTTTTTGCGACAAGGTAGTTTAGCATCATGAGCAAGCACAATCAGGATCTTGCGCGGAGATTGCCAGGGTCGAGAAGAGGCTGATAACCGACGGCTTCGACCCTGATCGGAAAGTGGTCGCCAAAATATTCGAGGAGCAATTCTTCTCCGACCTTTGCCCTGTTCGCGGGCAGGTAGCCCATCAGAATATTTTTGCCCAGCGATGGACCGTAGGCGAGGCTGGTACTGACTGATCGTCGCCCGTCTTCAGAGACCAGCACCTGTTTTGTTGCGCTGCATAAAATTGGCCATTCACCAACGGGGAATCTTTGGACGCCCTGACTGTCCTGGTTGTCGAGCATGATCATTGTGCAGAGAGTGCAGTCCTGCTGTTCCTTTAATCTTTGGGTCACGTATGTTGGTTTGCCGTGAAAGTCTGCTTTTTTTACAACCGGTCGTGCAAGATCAGCTTCACAAAGGTTGTAGTCAGTTTCGAGATCAGCATTCTGGAGCCTAAGGCTCTTTTCTAGCCTTCTGCTGTTGGCGTAGGTCTCCACTCCTATTGGCACCACCCCTGCATTGAAAAACGCGTCCCAGATTTTTAGGCCATCGTCAAAGCTGAAATAGAGCTCCCAGCCTTGCTCGCCGACGTAAGAAATACGAAATGCCCATACGTCGATGCCAGCCACTGTGATTTGCCGTGCAGTCGCGAATGGAAAGTTTTCATTGCTGATTTCATCCGGGTCTTCAACAAACTGTGCCAGGGTTTCGCGAGCTTTTGGTCCCCATAATCCCAGAGTTGCCAGCTGATGAGTCTGGTTCCTGATCTCGATTTCTGCTCCTCTGGCCTCCGCCATCTTTCTGATCCAGGCCAGGTCACGGTGACCGGTATCCCCACCGCAGATCACCCGATATAGATCCGCAGACAACCTTACGATGGTTAGATCTGCCCTGATGCCGCCTTCAGCACTTAAAAAATGCGTATAAACGCCTTTACCGATTTTCGTATCCCCACCCACCTTCGCGACGGCCAGATATTCGAGCAGTGATTCGGCATCCCGGCCCCGGATGTCGTAAATAGCAAAATGGGAGAGGTTGATCATGCCCACGCTCTCGCTCAGTTCCAGATGTTCAGCGTTAGAGACTTCCCAGAAATGACGACTATCCCATTCCGCGTGTCTGACGGGTACTTGATCGCGATACTTAGTAAGCAGGGATTCTTCATTCGCCTTGTAACCATGAGCTCGTTCCCAACCGGCGACTTCCATGAAGTACCCGCCGAGAGCGACTTCCCGCTCATAAAAAGGACTGACGAAAAGGTCTCGGCCGGTCGCAAAGGGTTCACGCGGGTGCACAGCTGGCGTGTAAATCTTCTGTGCGATTTCACGACACCTGCCTGCCACATAGTTCTCTTCTTTCTGTGCCGGATAAAATCGGGCGATGTCGATAGCGTGGGGGTCGTGATCCGGCATTCCTTTTGTTATCCAGTCGGCGACAACCTTGCCAATACCCGGGCCGTCTTTTACCCAGACTGCTTCAGCAAACCACAGGCCTCCCACTTCGGGTGATTCGCCAACGAGTGAACCGCCGTCTGTGGTGACAGACAGCAGTCCATTGAAGCTGTGTCGTTCTTCCCAGCCCAGTTCGCCAAGAATTGGGGTTAATTCCACGGCTTTTTCGTAGGCGTCCATGACCTGGTCGAGCGAGACATCCAGCATCGATGGGGACAGGTAGGCTTCTTCCGGCTCCAGGATGTCTCTTGGATGGACGAGCCTCGGCTCCTCTGTTTCGTAGTAACCCCATTCGATTCGACCACCTTCCGTGGTCGTCGGATCACCTGTATCCCGAATGTATCCTGAGTTACCCTGATCCCTGAACAGGGGATAGACGATCTCGACCCCTGTTCCGTCGAGTGCCTGATAAGGGCCGAAAAACATCAATGGGTGTTCGACCGGTGTCAACGGGAGGGGGCTGCTAACCTGGTCAGCAATCAGCGGTCCCCAGATACCGACAGACAACACGACCTTGTCTGTTGCAATGTAGCCTCTGCGGGTTTCGACACCACAAACCTTCCCGTCTCTCACATCAATTTTTGTTGCAGGCGTGTATGGGAATGCTTTTAGTGCACCAGACGCGACTGCTTCATCAATGAGGTCTCCTGCCACTTTTTGTGATCTGGGCACGACTAGCCCCGCATCAGGGTCCCACAGGGCGCCCTGAATTTTTGACTCATCCACCAGGGGAAATTTTTCTTTTGTCTCTGCTGCTGAAATCAGGCTGGCCCTGGTTCCGTAAGCTTTGCCTTGACCGACCTTTCGCTTCAGTTCAAGCATGCGGGCATCATCGCCAACTCGTGCAACCTCCAAACCGCCGATGCGGACGTAGTTGCCTCGGGCTTCATAAAAGTCCTGGCTGTAGCAGAAGTCTGACGCGTGTGCTGTTGACCCGATGTCGGTCGGGACAGCCGACTTGTCGAGGCCGACAATATTATCCCAACCCAACTCTATCAGGTGGTGCGCGACGGATGAACCGACGATACCGCCGAGTCCGATGATGACCACATCGGCATGGTCCGGAAAGTTTGCCATTTAATTGCTCCACGGCATTTTTTACGGAAGTTATCTTACTCTAAACATAGGGCTGACCTGCGATATGCAAGATGGCTTATGCCGTTTTTGAGCTTTTTTCTGTCGCGTGTGTTTAACCAATAGTGACTTTGTGATTGCGGATCAATGATTGACGTTTTGAAGTCAAACTTTGTCGAAAAAAAGCAAGCCGCTCCAAAGAGTTGCGTGTCAAATCAGCGCCAAATAAATGTGCAGAACTGGATAAGGAGGCACGATTCATGGAAGCTGGATCAAAACCATCGGTGATTGCTGACGCTGAGCTATTCCCGGCACATAGTGGCGGAGACTTTAAGACAAATTATGGTCTTAAGCATTTTGCTTCTATTGAAATACTGCCGACTCAGGTTATTAAAGCGGCATCGCTTTCTGAGCTTTTCGCCGAAGGGACTGAAATCTATCTGCCGCTCCTACGTGGTGATGACCTTAACCTTTCCGTGATTGCAGCAAAGAAAATTCTGGGTGAACGTATGGTGGCAACACCTCACCTTGCAGCACGTTCAGTTCCCGATGCCAGCCAGCTCGATG
>LWDU01001115.1_pt1 | contig 12607 bp, 15 predicted proteins | sample 727161 | NCBI WGS metagenome assembly LWDU01 (sample SAMN04566230, study PRJNA314399) | hydrothermal vent metagenome | isolation source: deep sea hydrothermal plume seawater | place: Mexico: Gulf of California, Guaymas Basin | collected 2004-07-11 | reverse complement strand
CATAAGGCATAATATGAAACCATTAGCAAATACAGTAGCACTAGGATCTGCAACTAACGTATATAACGCAACTGCGGTATTTGTTGCTAACGATGCAACTGCAAGAACATTAACAATAGCAAATACTGCTACTGATACTGGCGACGGTAAAAATGGAAACTACGCAGGTGGTTCAGTTACTATCCGCATACCAATAAATGGTTCAGTAGTTATCCGCAAACGTCCTAACGATACAATCAATGCAGGTGCTGCTACAGTATATGCTACTAAAGTGGCAGACTCTGGAGCATAACTATGAGATTATTATCAGAAGTACATGAAGATATAAATTATATCACAGAAGCAACTGAAGATGGAAAGAAAAACTTTTTCATCGAAGGTGTATTCATGCAGGGTAACTTTAAAAACCGTAATGGTAGAGTTTACCCAACTGAGATCTTAGAGAAAGAAGTTGCTCGTTACAATAAAGAATATGTACAAAAGAATCGTGCTTATGGAGAACTTGGTCATCCTCAAGGTCCAACAATTAATCTAGAGAGAGTATCTCATATGATTACTAAGTTGGAAAAGGATGGCGATAACTTCGTAGGTAAAGCAAAGATTATGACCGAGACACCTTATGGTGCTATCGTTAAGTCATTAATAAAGGAAGGTGCTCAACTTGGTGTTTCATCAAGAGGTATGGGTACACTTTCTGCAGGTAAGGGTGGTGTACAACAGGTCGGTAAGGATTTCTATCTAGCAACTGCTGGTGATATTGTTGCTGACCCAAGTGCCCCACTTGCATTTGTTGAAGGTATCATGGAAGAGAAAGAATGGATCTTTGAAAATGGTATCTGGTCAGTACAGCAAGCAGAAGAAATGAAGAGTCAAATCGTCAAGATGTCTGTTAAAGAAATTGAGGATAAAAAGTTTAAGATCTTTGAAACTTTTTTGAATCACTTAAAAACATAAAGTATCAGTTATTATAAATAATTGTTAATATAAAAGAAACTTTTTAATAGGAGCATTCAAAAATGTCTGAAAAAGAATTAAACGAACTAGAGTTAGAGGAAGCGAAGGCATCATTTGGTGTGGATGCTGAAGTGCCAGATCCGAAAACTAAAGAAATGTCACCTCCAGGTGCTAAACCTGAAGATGAAGATAAGAAAGATAACCCAAAGCAAGGTTCATCTGTTAAGAAAACTAAGGTTGCTATGGTTACTGCCATGGTTGATGCTGTTAAAGGCATGAAGAAAGAAGACCTTGAGCATTCTTATAAAGATATCATGGCTGCATTACGAGTTGAAGGTTTTGAAAAAGACGAAGACGAAGAAGATGACGATGATAAAGATGACAAGAAAAAGAAAAAGTCTATCAAAGATATCAAGAAGATTGATACTGATGACGTAGATGTTGCTGAAGATATTAAAGCAATGTTTAACGGTGAAGACTTATCTGAAGATTTCGTTGCTAAAGCAACTACTATCTTTGAGTCGGCAATCGTATCTAAAGTAAATGACATTTTAGAGTCAGTTACTATTGACATGGAAGCAGAACTAGAAGTTGAGAAAGCAGAAATTACTGAATCTCTAACTACTAAGTTAGATGACTATTTGGAATATGTTTCTGAAGAATGGATGAAGGAAAACGAACTTGCTGTTGAACAAGGCATCAAGAACGAAATTACTGAAAACTTTATGACTGGTCTTAAAGACTTATTCACTGAAAACTATATCGACATCCCTGAAGAGAAAGTTGACTTAGTAAATGAAATGGCATTGAAGTTAGAAGAAATGGAAAATTCTCTTAACGAAGAAATGGAAAAGAACATTGAACTTAAGAAAGATATTGCTGAATCTAGTCAAGACAAAATTCTAGCAAATGTTTCTGATAGTTTAACTGAATCACAAGCAATCAAACTTAAATCACTTGCTGAAGGTGTAGATTTTGATAATGCTGATTCTTATGTAGAAAAACTTGAAACTCTTAAGGAAAACTACTTCCCAACAGAAGAAGTAATTGCTGAAGACCTTGATGATGAACCTCTGGAAATTGATAATGATGTAACATCTGTTGATCCAGAAATGTCTGCTTATATGAGTGCTATTACTAAAAGCATCCGTTAAGTTAATTTTAAATAAAAGGAGAAACAAATGACTCAATCAAACGAATTGCTAAAAAAGTGGCAGCCAGTTTTAGAGCATCCTGAACTAGATTCAATTACGGATTCTCATAAAAAGGCAACTATTGCTACTCTTTTAGAAAATCAAGAAATCGCTGCTCGTGAGCAGTCTAATCAAGGTGGCATGTTTGCCCCTACTTTACTAGGTGAAGCATCACCTGCTAACGCTATGGGTGCTTCGTCATCTACTGCATCTGCAGGTAACGTAGATATCTTCGATTCGTCGTTCTATGCCTAACCTTATTGCATATGATATCGCTGGTGTTCAACCAATGACTGGTCCTACTGGACTTATCTTTGCTATGCGTTCTAAGTACACTTCACAAACTGGTACTGAAGCAATGTTCAATGAAGCAAATACTTCATTCTCTGCATCTGCGTCAGGTAATACTGCTTCATTAGGTGTTGCTAACGGTGCTGCAGGTACTGCTCAAACTGGTTCAGATCCTTCGGATCGTGCTTCTGGTTCTGGCTATACTGTTGAAACTGGTATGTCTACTGCTGATTCTGAAAAACTTGGTGATACTGCTCAAAACGGTTTCAACGAGATGGCATTCTCAATCGAGAAAGTTGCAGTTACTGCAGTTACTCGTGCGTTGAAAGCAGAATACACTATGGAACTTGCTCAAGATCTTAAAGCAGTACATGGTTTAGATGCTGAGACTGAATTGTCTAACATCTTATCTGCTGAAATTCTTTCAGAGATTAACCGTGAAGTTATCAGAACTATCAACTACTCTGCTGTAGCAGGTGCTCAAAAGAACACTACTACTGCTGGTACGTTTGACTTAGATACTGATTCAAACGGTAGATGGTCTGTAGAGAAGTTCAAAGGTCTTATGTTCCAAATCGAACGTGATGCTAATGAAATTGCTAAGGCAACTCGTCGTGGTAAGGGTAATATTATGATCACTTCATCTGATGTTGCTTCTGCACTTCAAATGGCTGGTGTTCTAGATTACACTCCTGCGTTGAATAACAACTTACAAGTTGATGATACTGGTAATACTTTTGCTGGTGTAATGAATGGTCGTATCAAAGTTTACATTGATCCGTACTTCTCAGATGCAACTAACAACTACTACACTATGGGTTACAAGGGTTCATCTGCATTCGATGCTGGTTTATTCTACTGTCCATATGTTCCATTACAAATGGTTCGTGCAGTTGGTGAGAATACGTTCCAACCTAAAATCGGTTTCAAAACTCGTTATGGCATGGTTTCAAACCCATTTGCTACGAGTGATGCGAACGGTATTGCGGCACGTTTAGGTACAGGCGATGGTAACATCTACTACCGTTTGACTAAGATTACTAACTTAATGTAATCAATAGTTAAACCATAGATAAAACCCTGACTTCGGTTGGGGTTTTTTTTCGCATTCTTTTCAAACTTATAAATAGGTTTGTATTGTTGTGTAGCAATTCCAATATAGGAGAAATATATGGAATTAGGCTATGCCTTAAATACATTGTACTTCCTTGTCTCAGCAGTCTTAGTGATGTGGATGGCAGCAGGTTTTACAATGTTAGAAGCAGGATCGGTGCGTTCGAAGAACGTAACTGAGATCCTTATAAAAAATGTAGCACTTTATAGTGTTGCATCATTAACCTTCTTGTTTGTGGGTTACGAAATAATGTACGGTGGATGGAATGCTCCAGAAGACCACGCATTAATGAGTGACTTTTTCTTTCAAGTAGTGTTTGTCGCAACAGCGATGTCGGTAGTTTCCGGTGCTGTTGCTGAACGTAAGAAACTATGGTCATTCTTAGTTTTCGCAGCAATCTTTACTGCTGTGATTTACCCAATTCAAGGTTCTTGGAGTTGGGGTGGTGGCTGGTTGTCAGAAGTAGGATTCTTTGACTTTGCAGGTTCGGGAATTGTACACATGGCAGGTGCTGCTGCTGCATTTGCGGCAGTACTACTAATTGGCGCACGTAAGGGTAAGTATGATAAGAACGGAAATCCCGTTGCTATCCACGGTTCTAGTACAACTCAGGTTGCTCTAGGAACACTTATTCTTTGGATGGGTTGGTTTGGTTTTAATGGTGGTTCACAGTTAAGTATTCTTGGATTAGACAACGCAAACGCAGTTGCTCAAATCTTTGTTAATACTAATACTGCGGCTGCTGCAGGTTTACTGAGTGCAATGATGCTCTCAAAACTTTGGTTAAAGAAGACCGTTTTGAATGTGACTCTGAATGGTGCATTAGCAGGACTGGTAGTTATTACAGCAGATCCTCTAACACCTTCACCTGAAATCGCTGCATTATATGGTGCGATTGGTGGTTTGATTGTTCCTATTTCTATGGCATTGCTAGAGAAGTGGGGAATTGATGACCCAGTGGGTGCGATTAGTGTTCACGGAGTAGCAGGTATTATGGGACTTATGTTAGTTCCGATTTTAAATACTGATGCTACATTATATGGACAAGCAGTTGGTACTGGTGCAATCTTCGGATTTGTATTTGGTTCTTCACTAATTGTCTGGTACTTACTCAAAAAGACCATTGGTCTGAGAGTAGGTGAAGATGAAGAACTTGCTGGTTCTGATATGTGGGAGACGGGTTCGTCTGCATATCCAGAATTTATGGATAACAGCAAGTAGATCTTTAATCATTGTTACGCAACATACACAATCCCTCTTAATTGAGGGATTTTTTTCACATTATAAATATAGTACAAGGAAAATAATATGCCAACAGAACCTACAAACAAATCATTACTATCCCCAATTGGATTTAAATTCTTAATCAAGAAACTTCCACACGTAAATTATTTTTGTACTTCAGCATATATCCCAGATATGACACTTGGTAGAATTGAAACAGTAACTAACCCATTCAATAAATTACCTATTGCTGGTGATAAATTAGACTTTGGTGATTTAACTTTAAAGTTTAAAATTGATGAAGATATGAATAACTATCGAGAGATCTTTGATTGGATGACTGGTTTAGGTTTCCCTGATAATTATGACCAAAGAAGATTACTAACTGAACCATATTCTGATGCATCATTGATTATTACTACTGCTCAGTATAAACCTAATATAGAAGTTAAGTTTATTGATTTATATCCTACTAATATTGCATCTTTAGAATTTGATGTCAGTCAACCTGACGTAGAATATTTAACTGGTGATGTTACATTTAATTATCGTTCTTACGAATTAGTAACAATAACTTAACAGTTACTATTATATCAAAGAGGCACACCTCTATTATACTACGAAAGTGGTAATTGGTCAAATTATTTAAGAATTTATTTTAAACGTGTGTACTTTACTTTTACTGAGTAATAGGGTATAATTATATTATGAACATAGAACAAATTGTATCTGAGTGGAATAAAGACTCAAAGATAGATGAAACCGAATTAGGCACTGCCAGTGCTAAAATCCCACAAGTCCACAATAAGTATCTCAAATACTATATGGGCGAACGTGTACAACTTATTAAGTTGAAGGGAAAGCATAAGAAAATTCATAGAACGTTGCTTGAGTATTATCTTGGAGAATTAGACAGACAAGAATTAACAGAACTAGATCGTGAACAATTCTTTAAAAAGTTATTGAAGAATGAAGTGGGCACGTATATTGAGTCAGATGATTTGTTTATTGAGTCTACTATCAAAGTATCAATGCAAGAGGAAAAGGTTTCTTACCTTGACTCAATTATTAAAAGTTTAAACAACCGTGGATTCCAAATCAAGTCTGCAATTGATTGGGCAAAATTCACGTCAGGTGGTTAATGGATATTATTGAAATACACAAGAAGGATGAAGTAAACCTTAAACTTGAATGCGATCGTGGAGTCGCAATGGAACTCTCAGAATTTTTCACGTTTGAAGTTCCAGGTGCTAAGTTTATGCCTGCTGTTCGCAATAAGATTTGGGATGGTAAAATAAGATTGTTCAACGTAAACTCTATGCAAATCTATGTTGGTTTACTTGACCACATTAAGAGGTTTGCTAAGGATAGAGATTATCAAGTAAACATACACGATGGTCTTGAAGATACAATGGATATCCCATTGAATGGACTTGAGAAATATTTAACTGAGAAACGTTTCAAACCCAGAGATTATCAGTTACGTGCAGTTGCTCATGCTATTAGAAAGAACAGAGCATTAATTCTATCTCCGACTGCATCTGGTAAATCATTTATCATTTATTCACTACTGAAATACTATTTGAGGAAGGAATGTAAGAAGGTTTTAGTCATCGTTCCAACCACTTCTTTAGTCTCACAGATGGATTCTGACTTCACTGATTATTCAGATGGTACGTTTCACGAAACTCATAAGATAATGGGTGGCCAGGATAAGCAGCATCCTACTGCAAGGGTTTTTATTTCCACATGGCAAAGCATATACAAACTCCCTAAGAAATACTTTGACCAGTTCGATGCGATCGTAGGGGACGAGGCGCACCTCTTCAAAGCAAACAGTTTAACTAAGATTATGGAGAAACTGACTGAGTGCAAATACCGTTTTGGATTTACTGGAACGTTAGATGACACCCAAACAAATAAACTTGTACTTGAAGGTTTGTTCGGTCCAGTTATGAAAGTTGTTACAACTAAAGAATTGATTGATAAGAAAACCCTTTCAGAGTTTAGAATCAAGTGTTTGGTGTTGAAATATCCTGAGTCTGAACGTAAACGTTTGAAGAAGATTACATATCAAGAGGAGATGGATTTCTTAGTAAGTAATACTCATAGAAATATCTTCATCAAGAACTTGACAATTACCCGAAAAGGGAATACACTATTACTATTCCAGTACGTTGAAAAGCATGGTAAGATATTGTATGATATGATTAAAGAGGAATGTCACGATGACAGAAAAGTATTCTTTGTACATGGTGGTGTAGATGCAAATGAAAGAGAAGAAATTAGAGCAATTACTGAAACTGAAAAAGACGCAATCATTATTGCTTCGTATGGTACGTTCTCTACAGGTATCAATATTCGACGTCTCCATAATATTATTTTTGCTAGTCCTAGTAAAAGCAGGGTTCGTAATCTTCAGTCAATTGGACGTGTATTAAGAAAGGGTGATGGTAAAGAAAGTGCTACGTTGTATGATATTTCAGACGACCTAAGTTGGAAGTCATATCATAATCATACATTAAAGCATTTTGCTATCAGAATTAAAATGTACAATCAAGAGGAATTTGATTATTCTCTTTACAATATAAAATTAAACTATGACGATTAGTATTATCAAACTGAGTAGTGGTGAGACAGTATTAGCAGATGTGTTAAGTTATTCTGATGACACCTATGACTTAGAAGTATTAAACCCATTACAGGTACAAATGAATGAGGATGTTCGTTCTCTTAAGATGCAGATGTTCACCTCTGCTTGGATTCCACTATTTGGTGAGGAAACTGTTGTAGAAATTAGGTTCGCACATATTATAGCAGTAGCAGAAGCACCAGAAGAAATGGTAAATTATTATTTAGATTCATTAAATGAAATGAAAATTAAGGAAGATACTCGAGAAGAAATTCAAGGTAAAGTAATGCAAGAAATTTTAAAGATGGCAAACACAAGTATTCATTAGAGGAAATATTATGGCAAAGAAAAAGAATTATGTAAACAACAAAGACTTTTATGCAGCAATGGTTGCATATCAAGAATCAATTAAACTAGCAGAGGAGCAAGGTAAAGATAAACCTAGAGTTCCGAATTATATTGCTGAGTGTATATCATTGATTGCTAATAGGTTATCATTCAAACCAAACTTTATCAACTACACATTCAGAGAGGATATGATTGGTGATGGTATTGAGAATTGTTTACGATATATGCACAACTTCAATCCTGATAAAACTGATCACTCAAATTATTTACTATGCATTCCTAAGACGTATTCAAAAGGAAAAGAAATATTTGTACACTAAGTTTAAGGCAACTGAGAATGCTAACATTACTGGTGAAACTGCTGATATGCAAGGACATGATGTTAATGGTAACTTTGACTCAAGTATTAAATCGAGTGATGGTGCTCAAGAATACCAATCTGAGTTTATTCAGAACTTTGAGTCGGCAAAAATGAAAAAGGTTATTAAGTGAAGATTGCTTTAATCACAGATACGCACTGGGGAGCAAGATCCGATTGCTCTCACTTCCACGATTACTTTGAAGACTTCTACACTAAGCAGTTCTTTCCGGAATTAGAAAAGAGAAATATTGATACAATTATTCACTTGGGTGATATTGTAGACAGACGTAAGTATATTAACTATGTCACGTTGAGAAAGATGAAGGATATCTTTATTGATGTGTGCGATAAGAAGGAAATTGACTTACACGTTATTGTAGGCAACCACGATGTACCCTTTAAGAATACGAATGAAGTAAACTCTATGAATGAGTTATTTGGTGGGACTAAGGTTAAGTCTTATTCTAAACCAACGACACTAACCTTTGATGGTCATGACATTTTAATTATGCCTTGGATTAATGCTCAGAATTATGATGTAGCAATTGATGCAATGGATAAGACACCTGCTCAAGTTATGTTTGGTCATCTTGAGATTGCTGGTTGCTTAATGAACGTAGGTATGCCTAATCCTCATGGTATGAAAGTTTCAGACTTTAGTAAGTTTGACTTGGTATGCTCTGGGCATTTCCATCACAAGTCTACAACTAAGAACGTTGAGTATCTAGGTTGCCCATATGAATTGACTTGGGCAGACTTCAACGATGCTAAAGGTTTTCATATCTATGACACTGATACAAGGGAAATTGAATTCATATAAGAAACCCAGTGTCAATGTTTAGAAAAGTGTTCTACTCTGATGATAACAAAACCATTGAGGAAATACTTGACTTCAATTTTGACTCATACAAAAACTCATACGTTAAGGTGGTTCGTCAAACGAATGACAATCCTTACTGGTTTGATTTGTTTATGGATAAGTTATACAAGGCAGATCCTATTCATATCCAAATCGTAGATGACCATCTCAATCTTGACTTAGAGGATGACGATGATATTATCAACGAAGCAGAAACAACCCAAACGATTATGTCAAAGTATATTGACAATCTTCCGGAAAATGTACCTAAAGTAAATTTGGATATTCTAATGCGAGAACTATACTCTGAAGCAATTAGTATGGATGTGTAACTTTACATTCTGGGGAATTTAGGGTATAATAATAGTATGATACATTTTAAGAAATTAAGATACAAGAATATCTTATCAACAGGTAACGTCTTTACCGAAATAGAATTAGACCGATCTCCTAACACTATCGTAGTGGGTGAGAACGGTGCAGGTAAGAGTTCGTTTATCGATGCATTATGTTTCGTTCTGTTCAATAAACCGTTCAGGGATATTAAGAAGAACCAACTACTCAACTCAATCAACCAGAAAGACTTGCTAGTAGGGATTACCTTTCACATTGGTCAGATTGAGTATGAAGTTAAACGTGGTATCAAACCTAACATCTTTGAAATACATAAGAATGGTACGTTGTTAAATCAGCCTGGAAGTTCTAGGGATTATCAAGAAACACTTGAAGACAGCATACTGAAACTGAATTACAAATCATTCACTCAAATTGTAGTGTTAGGTAATGCATCATTCACACCGTTTATGCAGTTGAAGTCTTACGATCGTAGAATTATTATTGAAGACCTGCTTGATATTCAAATCTTCTCTAATATGAATACAATCTTAAAGGATCGTATCTCAATTAATAAGAAGGAAACTCAAGAGATTAATTATCAAATTGATTTGACTGAGGACAAGATACAAGTACAGCACGAATACTTAGAGCAACTGAAGAGCGATGTAAACAAACAAATTGAATCCATCATAACAGAACGTAATGGATATGAAACCAAATACAATACGTCTGAGGATGCATGTTTCCAATTAAGTGATGAGGTTGTTGAGTTACTTGCTGAAGTTGGACATGAGCAAAAGGTTAAGACTAAGTCAAAGAAAGTGTCAGACCTATTACAGAAATTACACGACAAGACTCATAACAACAATAAACGTAAAGTGTTCTTTGAAAAGAATGATAACTGCCCGACTTGTGAACAGTTAATTGATTTGAAGATTAAGGCAGAAAAGATTGAAGCAACTCAACAAACTATCAAACAAACTGAGGATGCTATCGGTCAGTTAGTTACTGAGCAAGATAAACTCATTGATGAGATTGAAAAGATTGATACGTTACAAGGGCAGATCCAGAATAAGCAGTTGAGAGTTAGAGAACACCAATCCGCAATGAAACATATGAAGGACAACGGTAAGTCTGCTAATACAAGAATCAGAACTCTAGAGTCTAAAGGAACACAAAGTAGTGGTGATGAAACTAAAATCAGAGAATTAAAAACTGATATGGTTGCGTCAAATTCAATTGACAAAGAGTTGCTTGGGTTTGCGTCAGGTATGCTAAAGGATGGTGGTATTAAAACTAAAATCATCAGGCAGTACATACCTATTATGAACAAGTTAATCAATAAGTATTTGGCATCCCTAGAATTCTTTGTAAACTTTGAATTAGATGAAGAGTTTAACGAAACCATTAAGAGCAGGTATCGTGATGCATTCAGTTATGCCAGTTTCAGTGAAGGTGAGAAGATGCGTTTAGACGGGCAATTGCTAAGATGAAGAATAGTATCAATACCAACCTATTAATTCTAGATGAAGTGTTCGATGCTTCCCTTGACTCAACTGGTTGTGATGAGTTCTTGAAACTGATACACGAACTAGGTAACGAAACAAACGTATTCGTCATCTCACATAAAGGTGATGTATTGATTGACAAATTTAGAAGTAAGATTGAATTTCAGAAAATTAAAAACTTTAGCAGGATAGTATGATATTAAAATTAACAAACGAAATATTAAGACAACCAACTCAACGATTTGACTTCAACAATCCACCTATGGATCCGACAGAGTTATTTGAAAACCTAAGAGATACGATGATTGATAGTAACGGACTGGGTCTTGCTGCGAATCAAGTAGGTATTCCTTACAACGTATTCGTGATTGGCAACCCACATATCCCTGAGAGTATTTTCTCAGTGTTTAATCCTAAGATTGTGGATTATGCTCAGTCAATTCAATTAGCTGAAGAGGGTTGTTTATCATTCCCTAACTTATTTGTTAAGGTCAAACGACCAACAATGATTAAGGCAAGATTTTCTGGACATGATGGAAATGTAGATACCATTAAGTTTGATGGGTTTACTGCTCGTGCATTCCAGCATGAGTATGACCACCTACAAGGTGGGGTGTTTATGGATAGAGCATCTAAGTTTCATGTCAACCAAGCAAAACAAAATAAGAAAAAACTTGACAGATAGTATAATAGAGTAATAGACAGGAGAAAGATGGAAGAAATTACAATCAACGGTAACACGTGGCAAAAGTATAAAGGTGATGAAGGACAAGACGTATTCATTGCTAAATTCGTTATTGACCAAGATAAATTATTGGGCAAGTATGTAGACGAAAGTTTCTACGATGTATTAATTGACAACGATGCTGATGTGTATTTCCCACCTGAGTGTGATATGACAAAGTCGCAGAGTTGTAATGAAGAATGTATTGAGTGCATCGATGAGTCAAGACTAGCATTCAAATTCCGTAAGAACGTGTTTACTCCTGAAGAACAACTTGGTGCATTTGAGGGGTTATATGACTCAGCAGTTGAATCTAACAATCGTGGTATGGCAGCAGGTCCAAGATCTGAACAGTCAGGCAACCGTGATTGGGTGACACCATTCCAAGCAGATATCCTTGAGTATTATGCTAAAGGGCAACCACAAAGTATCGATGGTTCTGACCAAATCGAATCAATCATTGAAAAACACAAAAGGTCTGCATATGAAACACGTGGGTCAGTTTGGTTACGTTCTAAGATTGAGAGTGAGTTCGGACAATACACTGACTTCTTTGATGTTGCAATGAAACGTTTAAAAGAATTTGAAGTTTACAAAGCAGAAGTTTATGCTAAACAAATTCGCAAGGTAATGATTTCTGATACTTCTTATGCTTCACCAATCTGGTCAGGCATCGCAGGTTTCTATGGTAGATATCCTCGTATTCCTTATGGTAGAGAAACTTCTTTCGTTGAGCATAATCGTGCTAAGTTTGAGAAGTGTTATCCATTTGCAAGAAAACTTGATTCCGAATTTAAACGTTTAGTTCCTGGACGTTATGCTAAACAGAAAGTATTCGCAGATAGATTAGATCCTAAATTCTTAATCGGTGAAGACACTACACTAACAACGATTACAGTGAACACTACTCAGAGTGATAGAAATGCACGTATGGCATGTCACCGTGATGCTGGTTCTTTAAATGAAGGATTCTCAAACCTGACTGTAATTACTAAAGATGGTAAGAGTTGGAACGGTGGTTATCTTGTAGCACCAGAAGTACGTGCTGCAATTAATATCCGTC
>LWDU01040697.1_pt1 | contig 12611 bp, 9 predicted proteins | sample 727161 | NCBI WGS metagenome assembly LWDU01 (sample SAMN04566230, study PRJNA314399) | hydrothermal vent metagenome | isolation source: deep sea hydrothermal plume seawater | place: Mexico: Gulf of California, Guaymas Basin | collected 2004-07-11 | reverse complement strand
TTCGGCCATCAATCGGCGAGGAAAGTACCGAGAGTAATAACGTCGGTCACCCTCGGTGCCAGCGGCCGCAAGGCTGCTGCGTTGGTACGTGCGAGATTTGAGGATGGCTCGCATCAGCACTTTGAGATCGTAATTGTGGTCCGCCAAATAATCAGCGGCCGCAGTGAGCAATTTTTCATTGCTGGCCGGGTTCGAGATTCGCAGGTCGTCAACCGATTCGACCAAGCCAACACCGAAGAAATTTGCCCAAACTCGATTTGCAATGGCTCGCCCAAAGTACGGGTTGTCCATCGAAGTCATCCAGTCGGCCAAGTACTTGCGGCGATCTTGTGGGTCGTCGAACGACAACGGCTCACCATCCAGAGGAGTTGGTGGCTGCGGTCTTCCCGTTCTCGGTTGAACCAAGTCGCCATGCGAAACGACGTACACGGTTCGCTTGCCATCACCGTTTCGGGAATCGCCACCCCAACCCTTACCTCGTACGCGGGCAAACAGATTTGCCATCGCGTAGTACTGGTCGTTCGTCCACTTCTCGAGCGGATGGTTGTGGCACTTGGCGCAGCCGATGGAAAGACCCAGAAAAGCCTGGCTGGCATTCTCGGTCAGGTCTTCGGGAGATTGGTGCAGTGCGTAAAAATTGGTCGCACCGTTTTCTATCGTACTTCCTTGAGCGGTCAGCACCTCGCGAACGAATTGGTCCCACGGCGTGTTGTTTCGCACATGTCCTTGGATCCATTCGTAGTACGCTTTGACCGCGGCAGGACGTAAACGAGTGCCGTTGAGCAATAGCAAGTCCGACCATTTGTAGGTCCAGTAGTCGACAAATTCAGGCCGGGCCAACAATGACTCGATGACTCGATCGCGTTTGTCCGCCTTTGTATCCGCGAGAAACGCTGTGACCTCTTCGGAGGATGGCAACTTGCCAATCGTGTCAAGGTAGACTCGGCGTATGAACGTCGAGTCGTCGCAAAGTGGGGCAGGGGGCAGGCGAAGTAATTTCAACTGTTCGACGACCAAGCGATCGATGAAATTCTCGCGGGGCTCCTCGGAAAATGTGTTCTCAGCTAACGAGTTGGCATAGGGAACCACCACTCTTGCGATCACAATTTGGCTGGAGAACCAAGCAGTAATTGCTCCGATGCCGTGACCCACGATGGTAATTCGCCCTTGATCATCGACTTCCGCGACGGATTCATCGGCCGATGAGAATTTGCACCAACGGGTTACGTCTTCGATACACCCATTGCTGTAAGTCCCGCGGACTAACAGCTGCTGTTTGTCTCCCTTACCAAGTAAAGAAGTGCCCGGGAGAATTTCTAGTTCAACAAGCTTCGCATCATTTTCGGTTGGGGCGGCCGTACCGTCGGCCAGCCAATCCGTAATGATCTGGAATTCGAGCGTCGGCTTGACTAGGAACAGCGAAGCCGCCGGGTTCGCCAATTCGACTCGCCGACCTCGCGATTGTTTGGTGATGTTGAAATGGTCCCGCGAGGGATTGTAACCACGTAACGAGAGTCGGAAGCCGCCTTTTCCAGCCAATGCGCCATGACACGATCCCGAGTTACACCCCGCTTTGGTGAGCACGGGTAGTACATGATTTTGAAACGACCACTGTGGTGGCGACTGCACTTCGGCGACGCGAATTTTTGCGGAGGATCGTTGGTCGCCGTACTGAACTGTGATCGTGACGGTCCCCACCGCCTTCGCAACAACGACCCCGTCGTCGACAACAGCAACTTGCGGGTCGCTGGTTGTCCACGTTGGCTCGCCGGTGGGCTGGCCAATGAACCGATCCGATTGTCGCAACACCGGCAACAACGTCAATTCGGATAACGGACCGTTAAGGACGGCCGTCTGTGGGAGTAAGACCAGTTCCCCATCCGAGTCGGCGGCTGGGCAGCAATTGGACGACGACAGGATCATCGTGATCGTCAGCAGCGGCACGCAGCCGCGGAGCCAAGGGACCATGTCGCGTATCGTGATTCGCATTTCTTGTACCATCGATCGGTATATTGATGACGTTGCGCCGTTGGCGAGACGTTCCTGTCGTGTCGCCAGGTAGACTGCCGTCAAGCAATTGGCTCTCAAAACAATTCGGTAATCTCTCGCGTGCCGAAGTCGACCAGCGGGAAAGGCCGGCCGGCCGGACCGGGGAGGTGGGTTTCTAGCTCAAATCCCAAACTGTGGAAGATCGTGGCAGCGATTTCCGCCGGAGCGACAGGTCGTTCCGCCGGCACGCCACCAATCGGGTCACTGCGACCAACGACCTGACCGCCTTTCACGCCACCACCGGCGAAGTAACAGGTGAAGCATTGAGGCCAATGATCACGCCCTCCGGCTGGATTTACTTTGGGTGTCCGACCGAATTCCGCAATATTCGCAACCAGCGTCGTGTCCAACATGCCGCGTTGGTTCAAGTCCTCAATCAGAGCACTGTATGCCTGGTCGTACATCGGCGCCACAATGTTCTTCATGCCCTCGATGGACGTAAACGGTTTCGAGCCATGAATGTCCCACGTGATTTCATCGAACACGGTCAGGAATGTGTTGATCGTTACGAATCGGACACCCGACTCGATAATCCGTCGAGCGAGGAGGCAACATTGACCGAATCGGTTCATGCCGTACCGTTCACGGACCTTCTTAGGCTCTTTGCTAAGGTCAAAGGCGTTTCTCGCCTGCGCGCTGGTCATCAAGCGGAATGCCGCTTGGAAATTTTTGTCCAACAGTGCCGCGTTTTCGGTCGTTTCGAAGTTCTTGATAGTCTGATCCACAACGTCGCGCATTTTTCGGCGGCGGGAAAGACGAGCGTCTCCGATTTCCGGCGGAGGGAGTAGATCGGGGACTTTGAAATTTTCTTTGGATGGATCGGCCATCAGAGCGAACGGATCGTGTGCCTTTCCAAGGAAGCCGCCCGCTTGCCCATTGGGCAAGTTGCCACCACCTCGCCCCATCGTCTCAGGCAAAACGACAAACGGCGGCAAGTCCGTCTTGCGGCCTCGTAGATAAGCGACGGCCGCTCCGACATGTGGCGTGTTGACGTTGCCGGTGAAGAGCCGTCCGGTCTGCATCATTTGCCAGCCGGCGTCGTGAACAGCGGCGCTGGTATGGTAACAAGAGCGGACGAGCGCAATCTTGTCGGCGATTTTCGCGTGTTGCGGCAAGATCTCCGATAACTGTATTCCGGGAACTGACGTGCTGATCGGCTGGAACGGACCGCGGATTTCGGCGGGCGCATCTGGCTTCATGTCAAAGGTGTCGAGCTGGCTGGGAGCGCCCAAGTTGAAGATCATAATCGCGGCACGATCGTCGTTTGGGTCGCGGAGTTTGCCAGCCTCTTTGGCCGCCATGTACTGAGGCAGTCCCAAGCCGATGGCCCCTAACGCACCCACTTGCAAGACGTCTCGTCGTGTCACCGAGTTACACGTCGTGACAGTCCCTTGTCCGGTCAGCTTTAGCATCGTATTCTCCCGCAAACTTTGTCCCATGTACGATCCCCCATCGTACCACGACCAATTGCGTAGGTCACGTTCAGTGAACGTGACCCAAATATGGCCAGTGATTTGCGGGGTAACGTCGGGTCTGATTGCCTCCAAGGCTCCGGCCGATGGGGATTGTCATTTCACCCAGAAGCGTCGGTGCCCCCTGACATCAGTGGCTCTCGAAAAATCCGATAAAATAGGCGACCAAGACGCCGGCAAGCATCATCGCCGACAGTTTCAACCGGTCGTGTTGATGGAAATGCACTTCGGGAAGCAGGTCGGCCAGCGAAATGCAAAGGAAGACACCAGCTGAAAAGGCAAGCGCGAAACCGACATAGTTTTGCGAGTCCGACAGGACTGGCCCGGCCGTCATGAACACGATCACTCCGATCGGACACATGATCGCAAAAGCCGTGTTGACCACTAAGGCCGAACGCTTCGACCAACCGCCGGCCGTCATCACGGAGGTAATCGAGAGCGCATCGAGTGGTTTGTGAACGAGGATGGCCAGAAACGTACCGAGGCCGAGTGGATAAAAGCCGATCGAATCGCCGGCGTCTAGTCGAACGCTCGCCGCCAGAGCGACTCCGTCGATCAACGTATGAATGGCCAAACCAATGGCGATCCCCGTCCAACTGAGTCGATGATCTTGCGACAGCGCGTGATGGTCCAGCGTGCAATCCGCATCGTGAGCATGCGGTTGCGCACTTGGCGCCTCGTGCTGGTGGAAATGGAAGATGCGAATCAGGAAGAACATCGTCAACAGGCCGATCAGAGCGGTGGCTGCGGCCGCTTCGATGCCCAGAATATGTGTGGCATGAGGTAACATCCGCAGCATCGCCACGCCAAGCATCAAGCCACCGATGAAGCTCAACAACATCTGAAGCGAGGTATGATTGATCTTCGCGAGCACGGGCAAACCGCCACCGGCTAGGGATGCCACGAAAATAAAACAACAATAAAGTGTTAGCCAAGCTCCAACGGCCATAGACGTTCGGTTCTCTCAAGGCGCCAAATCGGCGAGCGGATGGTCTTTTTTAGGCGAGATTCCGCGAGATGCGAAAGGAGAATCGCAACGCGTCATCGTAATTGATCGACGTAATACAGTGAAGGGGGAGGCGTGACGCCGTTGTTCGACTTCTTTGCTTTACTGCTTCCCTTTGCCCAGCGGTTGTGCCTACAATCCTTGAGTCTTTTCACTCGGGTTTCTTCATGATCACCGTAAAACAGCTGACCAAGTCCTTCCAAACGGATGGCCAGGAAATTCTGGCGGTCGACCAGATTTCGTTTCGGGTCTTGCCCGGCGAGGTGTACGGATTGTTGGGTCCCAATGGTGCCGGAAAAACCACCACACTACGCATGATCTTAGGGTTGTTGCCGGCAGACAGTGGATATGCGGAGGTGGAGGGATTTCGCACGACGGTACATTCGAATGAAGTCAAGGCAAGGATAGGCTTTGTCTCGGCGAATACCGGCTTGTACCAATGGCTCAGCGTACGCGAGTTGCTCCATTTCTTCGCTGACCTATACGGTGTTCCCCAAGCGGAGGTGGGAGATCGAATAGAGCGACTTGACGAGTTGTTTTCGATCGGTCAGTTTCTCAATCAACGTTGCTCGACTCTTAGCACCGGTCAGCGACAACGCGTGACGTTAGCCCGAGCGCTGATTCACGATCCGCCGGTCATGCTGCTTGACGAACCCACGTTGGGCCTCGATGTTGTCGGCAGCCAAGTTGTATTCGAGTACATTCAGCACGTGCGAGAGATTGGCAAAGCAATCATCGTCTGCACACACCGTTTGGAACAGGCCGAGCGAATCTGTACGCGATTCGGGCTCATGCACTTGGGGCGACTCGCCTATGAAGGAACGTTAGACGAGGTGCGAGAAAAGACCAAATGCCATTCGCTTGTTGACATATTTCTTGGGCTCATTGAGCGGGACGAAAAGACGCTAGGCGAGTCAACGACCGCTGGTGACCAATTCAATATGGCAACCGACCACATCGAGCCGGACAGCCCGGAAGCGAGTGGCCATGATTGAACAATCTGAATCGCCTGAACCGGACGCGAAGGAACAGGTACCGGCCACTCAGTTTAAAGTTCCTCGATTCCGNNNACGTGACCGGCGGACGGTCGTGACACTGGTGTTGATGCCTCTCTTGGTTTATCCGCTGCTGAGTTTGGCTTTCCACCGTTTTCTGCTGCTCTATTTTGAGCCGGGTGAGACGATCGTTCACATCGGGTTTGTCAGCGAAGATGATGTTGAGGTGTTTCAGACCCTTGTCGTTCGCGGGCACCGATTGCTTTCCTCGGAAGGAGACGATGAACCGTCGGATGTGCCGGCACCGCTGACGGCTCCAGGGATGGAAACCGGCGGTGCTGACTCGGCTAAGTCATCGTCTGATTCGTTACCCGAGTTTCTCATGTGCAGCGACGCGGACGAAATGGAGGCGATGTTACTCGCGGGACGGATCGACGTCGGTGTACAGTTTTGAGCTCACCTATGAAGATACGTCACCGAACAGTTTGCGGGGCCTAAAGTATATCGTCGATCGATTTCGAGCAGTCAACCAGCGCTTTGGCCGACGATTGGCACGTCAGTTTTTGAGACAACCCGGTCTTCCGGCCGAGTTTGAGCGGAAACGGATATCTTCCGATTCGCCTGGTGGTGTTTCGCTAGCAATTGTACTGCCGCTCATCCTGGTCCTCATGACAATTACAGGTGCCGTCTATCCGGCCATTGATTTGACGGCTGGAGAGAGAGAGCGGGGCACGCTGGAGGCATTGATCGCTGCGCCGGTCCCCAGGCTTGCATTGCTGTCGGCGAAGTACTTCGCGGTGGTCATTGTCGCACAGCTGACCGCGATCATGAACTTGATCGCGATGGCAGTGACCGTCATTGCATCTGGTCTGGCACAGTATCTATTTCCGGGCGGCGAGTTTTCGCTGCTGGTCGTGATTCAAATCATGGGGCTGCTGTTTCTGTTCGCCGGTTTTTTCTCAGCCGTTCTACTGGTGATCACCAGCGTCGCGCGCAGCTTCAAAGAAGCGCAAGCGTACCTGATCCCGATCATGATGCTCTCGATTGCACCAGGAATCGTCAGCTTGGTTGGGGACTTGGAGTTGGCTCAGTGGTACGCCGTGCCGTTGCTCAACATGGTACTGTTTGCTCGAGATCTCATCGAAGGGAATGCCGACCCGATGAGTGGGGTGAAGGCGATTTTGACTACCGTCGTCTATACGATGGCTGCCGTGGCTGTGGCGGCTCGACTGTTCGGTGCCGACGCAGTCCTCTACGGAGCTCAATCAAGTTGGAAGGATCTGTTTCGCCGTCCGGCACAGCCGATTGATGGTCCGTCGTTGTCGGGATCGGTCGGTGCCCTCGCCGTGATGTTCCCCATCTTCTTCCTTATTGGCGGTTTGATGAGGCAGCTGGAGTTGTCGAAACTGCAAGAATTCACTCTTGCAGGCATCTTCTCGGTCCTGTTATTTGCATTGTTCCCCGTGGTGCTCTGTTTGGCGTTTCGACTACGGATAAGCAAGACTCTACCGCTGCGGTTCCCGCACTGGACTGGACTGGCTGCCGGCGTGTTGTGGGGATTAACAGCTTGGATGTTCGCCCATGAAATCCTGATTGCATCACAGTATCTGGGCATCGTGATGTTGGATGAAGAGAAACTCGCTGAGCGACTTGCCGGAATTGAACAGGAGCTTGTCAAATGGCGAGAGTTGCCGTTGATCGTGATTCTGTTATCCCAAGCCATCGCGCCAGCTGTTTGCGAAGAGATCTTCTTTCGTGGATTTCTCTACCGCGGGCTGGAACGCAGCACGTCAATCCTCAGCGCGTTGCTCTGGTCGTCCTTGCTTTTCGGCGCGTTTCACGTTGTGAGCGGACCCGTGCTGACCTTGGAACGATTCCTGCCCAGCACTCTGCTCGGACTATTGCTCGGCACGCTTCGCCTGCGCTCGGGGAGCCTTGTTCCCGGAATGGTGATGCACGCGCTGAGTAACGGCTTGATCCTCTCAATAGCCTATTACAGTGACAAGTTGCAGGCAGCCGGTTGGGGCGTTAAGGACGCCGATCACTTGCCTATGACGTGGTTGTTGGTGGCCACGCTGGCCGTCGGTGCGGGGGGTGCGATCTTGTTTGGGAAGCTGGCACCGCGGGCGACGATGGATCCAAACAAGATCGAGTAAATCTGGTCATGAACAAGTCAATGTGTGGCACTGGCTCTGCCAGTGTTTAGTGGATTGACAGTTGGCTCGATGAACATGTTGGGCAAGACTCTCACTGGCGGAGCCAGTGCCACACATTTTAGGCTGCTTCAAGCTGCCTGGCCTGCTTGGCCCATTCGACCCATTCTTCGACCTCGTCGAGGTCGGGGTGTTTGTTGTTTCGCAACAGGCGTTTGCCTTCTTTGGTATTGCAAAACGGGCCGACAATTGCCAGCAAGTCTTGAGGATCGTAGTCGGCGATCTCCTCGGGCATCGTGATATCGCAGGCGACGAGTATCTGTGAATCGTGGCCGCGGAGTTTTGGTATGCGGCACACCAACTCGGCTTGCCGCTGCCATTGACAGACAACTTCGGCACTCGTTCCGCGGTGCTCGAGTTTTTCGGCGACGTCGGTCGGCTCGGCGTTCAGTAGGTCGGCCACCGTGATGATCTCGATCGCTTCCAGGCGTTCCGCCATACGCGGACCAATCGTTGGAGCTGCTTCTACGTGACTGTTTGGTTCCAAGTGAAACTTCATGGGCAGCAGACGCGATCGCTCGTTCTGGCCACGCCCGCTTTTTTGTCGGAGAGTCACTTGCGGGCCGAGCACGGGCCGCCTCTTTCTGGGCTTGCTTCGCGTCTCGCTCTGTTGATCGGGCAAGTCTCGGGGCGGCGAAGCGACCAGAGGGATTGAATCTGGACTTTGGCGCTCGTCAAACGTGTGCCGCGTCGCCTGTTCTCCATTCGTATTCTTCCTCTGCAGTGATCGAATCCACCGTGCGATCCGCTCGGTTTCGATGGTGGTCCCAGAGCGAACGATTTGCGAACCGTCCGGAGTAGCCACAAACACTTCGACAAGCCGGAGCACGTCTTTGGGATGGAGTCCTTCGAATTGGCCAGCGGTCGTAATTCCGCAGCCGACAAGTATTCTGGCGTCGTAACAACAGCCTGGGCCTGCCACTGTCGGACCTCAGCATCTGCAACGCCCAGGTCGTGCAGCCGACCGGCGAGCAATGTAGGATCCGCGTGCAGGAAATTGGCGACCGTCCAGACGCCATGGTCGGTCATGGCTGCGGAAACACCCCGCACAACGAACGGCATTTCCGTGATTCGATCCGACAACTCCAAAAAGTAGCCGGTCACGCGCAGTGATTCGATGGGGAGATCATGGTCGCCAAACGGTATGGATTCTGTGGCCATTGGCCGTGCCAATGACGGCGATGTGTCAGCGGAGCCGTTGCCGTTCAGGATGTGATTTCCCCATCCGACAACCGGAGTCTGTCGCGGGCCGTTGTGACGCGGCACGGGAGGTTGTCGCGTCGCTTCGCTCGTCCAACCGGTTCGAGTTCGATCCCGCAGTTCCCCCGGAAATTCCTCGCAGTCCCAGGCCACCTCGTTGACGGACTGACCACCAGATTCCATGGGGTACGACACGCGTCGCTCGCAGTCGAAGCAACAGATTCCCAGCGATTTCGCCAGGCTCAGCAGATTGCTCTGCGTTGTCAGCAGTAGCACCTGGTGCCCATGTCGAGTGAAGTCCGACAGAATGTCGATGCAAGGTCGAAGCCGTGACGCCGGGATGTGTTGTAATGCGTCGCATAGGACGACCGTGCGAACGGTCCCGTTGCGGGCGTGTTGGTTTGCAACCGCTAGGGCAACGGCTGTTTGTAATAGATCTCGCGTGGAACGACTGAGTATGTCGCTGGAGAAACTATCGTTGTTCTGGTTGATCACGACTAAATCACGGCGGTTCGGCGGCATGTCGATGCTGACGAATTCTCCCGCCGTCAATTCCCGTACCAGCCGGTTGAGGTCTTTGAGCAGTGGAGACAGGTTTGCCTCGGGAAGCAAGTTGCGCAGGCGAGTGAGAATATCATCGTCGTGCAAGTTCGCAAATCGCTGCTCGTGTTCGATCTCACGGTCGGTGTCGGTTAGTTCTCGTTCATTCTTATGTAGTCGCGCAGTGAGGCGGTCCGACTCACCGTCCTCGGCAGCCGCCATCGCCGTTAGGCGGTCGGTGAAGTTATTGCGCTGCGTTACAAGTTGCTGGAGATAATCAGTCAGTTGGCTGCGGCATGATTCCAGCCATCTCTCCTGAGACGCCCGTCCAGAATCATCTTCTATCGGGGTACTTGCGTTGCCGCCCATGTCGTCGACAACACGAGCCACCGTTGCGAATCGTTCCACGACCTTCTCGGCCTGCTCCTTGCACACGCAGTTCCTGTCATTGGCATAGAACGTAAGCTGATCGACGGCATTTCCCAGTCGAATGGTCACACTGCGAAGTCGCCGTTCGAGGTCATTCGTTTGTTGCCCGCTGTCGTGGGCTTTCGCCGTCGTTTCCGTGTTTGCGTGGCCCGCTTTGATTCGTTCGTCGATGTCCTGCAGAACTATTCGAACTCGTCCGATCTGCAACTCGATCGTCTCCAGCCGAGCCGTCAATTCACGCGAGCGTCCTATGCTTCTCCGCCAATCGGTCGCGAATTCGTGGCGTCGAGCATCTAGGTCTGCGAGTCTCTGTTCTGCGATGGCGATGTTTCGTCGAACTCTTTTGACACCGTCATGATTTTCAAGTTCCACGGAATCGAGACGCTGTTTCAATGCGCCGATGTCATTCAATAATAGGTTTCGTCGTTGTTGCAATTTTTGAAACCGCTCCGTCTCGGGCAAGTTGTCTCGCAGCTCGCGTTCGGCAAGCAGCGATTGGAGCGAAAACTTGTCCGCCGGAGGTGAAACGCACTGCCGCGCTTGTAGGACAAGTTGGTCAAAGGCGGTTCGCGAGCCGAATTCGGTGTGATAAACGTGGCGAGCCGATGACTCACCGATTCGACGTTCGATCTCGGTAACATCGTTCACGGCGATGCCGTTGGACAACGTGGCGACAAGTTCGTTACCGTCCGCCGCACGCCGGAGCCGAATGGTCTCTCCGCGTTCAACAATGTCTAGTTCCGCTGTCGTGCCATTGGCGGCCGACTCGCCGAAAAACACCTGATTCGTCGTTCGATGGAAAGAGCGGATCGTCTCGCTATCTCGGTGGAAAACGACATTTAAGCCGTGATTCAAGTTGGTGAGCCGCTGAGACGAATTGAGCGCGAGATTTGAAATTTTCATAGGTTCCAACGCAGCGGGCAAAAGTCAATCCTTTGAAATTCGCCGACGTCCGTGTCCGTCGTGCGATGCTGGAGATGGAGTTTAGAGCATTGGCCGGTTTGGAAAAACCCGAATCGGCGGCTGGCGGCCGCTGCTATCGCCGCTCCATCCTGTTTCTGCGGATCGGCCGGGGTCAATCCACGTTGTGTCGATTGGTCGATCCAAAGTATAAAGGTCCTTCCGCAGAGACTTGCGTGAGTGCGGGTTGCCGCCGAGGGAGATATTTGTGGGAAGGTATGAAGAATTTCCGCGCGACCAAATTGAAATGAGAACGTATCGGCAGCGTGGTCATGACTTGAAGCCCGAGGAGTGTTGGGCCCTCGATCGGCCCATCGTTCCGTACGACCATGACGAGTTTCCCTGCTTGGTTGCGAAGATTCAACAGGCTCGCTCCGAGGGGCGGCCGGTGATTTTGATGATGGGCGCCCACCCGATAAAACTGGGGTTGTCGCGGTACATTATCGATTTGATGAAGCAGGGGATGATTAGCCATGTCGCCACCAATGGGGCCGGCATCATTCACGATTTTGAGTTGTCACTGGGTGCTGGCACCAGCGAAAACGTGCCACGCTGGATCCAAGACGGCCAATTTGGGTTGTGGCGAGAGACCAGTAAACTGAACGAGGTCATTTCCTCGGGGGCGTTTCGCTCCGAAGGGCTCGGTGAGGCCGTTGGACGTTCGATCGTCGAGTCGAATCATCCGCGTTCCGACTTGAGCATTGCGGCCGCCGGCTGGCAGTTGGGAGTACCAGTCACCTGCCACGTCAGTGTTGGCAGTGATATCACTCACTGTCACGCAAACTGTGACGGTGCCGCACTGGGTGCGACCAGTCACCGCGATTTCTTAATTTTCGCCGCGGCCATCCGCGATTTAGAGGGTGGCGTTTACCTGAATGTGGGCACGGCTGTGACCGGGCCCGAGGTTTATTTGAAGGCTCTGTCGATGGCTCGCAATCTGGCCAGACAGCGAGGTGAGTCGATTTGCCGATTCACCACGGCCGTTTTCGACTTGGCATCGTTGCCAGCGGATTTCCGCAACGGTCCGCCATCCAAGGGTCACGCAATGTACTATTATCGACCTTGGAAGACTATTCTTGTTCGCACTGTGGCCGACGGCGGGGAAAGCTATTACTACTGTGGAAATCACTGCCAGACGATTCCTACACTTCATCGTGCCGTCACGATGAAGGGGGCCGAATTGAATCAGGAAGTTGCCTAAATAGATTCATGGACGAAATGCACCGAGTGTGTGCCGCTTCAAGGAAGGAAGCATGAACGATCAAGAAATCACCCGTCTGTTGGCGGAGGCCGAAACGACGCAGATCCTCGTCCTCGGCGACCTGATGTTGGATCAATACACGATCGGCGACGCTGGACGAGTCAGCCAGGAAGCTCCGATCCTGATACTCAAGTCACAGCAACAGCACACGATGTTGGGGGGCGCTGCAAACGTCGCCAACATGCTGTGCGGGTTGGGTGTCCGTTCAAAGGCCGCCGGGGTTGTTGGCTCCGATGTGGCCGCCGACCAGATGAGGCGTCTTTTGTCCGACGCCCATATCGACGCGGATGCCGTGCTTGTCGACCCCAGTCGCTGCACGACCGTAAAGCAACGATTTGTCGGGCGGACCCACGGTCGCAATAGTAGCCAGTTGCTTCGGGTTGATCATGAATGCACCGACCCCGTTGCCCCTTGGATGTCCAACCAGTTGGGCAAAACCATCGAACAGAAGCTCGGCTCGTTGGACGCGGTGTTGATTTCGGACTA
>LWDU01040242.1_pt1 | contig 12626 bp, 9 predicted proteins | sample 727161 | NCBI WGS metagenome assembly LWDU01 (sample SAMN04566230, study PRJNA314399) | hydrothermal vent metagenome | isolation source: deep sea hydrothermal plume seawater | place: Mexico: Gulf of California, Guaymas Basin | collected 2004-07-11 | reverse complement strand
ATCACAACCGAGTGCTCTACCACTGAGCTACAGCCGCCATAATGGCCTCTTGAAAACCGTGGAATGAATTACTAACCTCATATGGTACTAAAGGTCAAGATTTTCTAAGTGAAAAATCTGTAAGAAATGCATAAAACCAGTCTTTAAACCTTTACCCAAGCTATTTTTAATGTTATCACAATCTACAAAATGCATAACAGTAATGCGTTTTTTACATAGGTGCATCGCAATAAACTAAAACGGAAAGAGGACAAGATGTCTGCCAAGCCAAATACGCTTAGCTATACAAGCAAGAACACCAATGACTTTCTGAAAGCATTGGAAGAAAATGAAGTACAATATGTAGATTTCAACTTCACTGACATGCGCGGCAAATGGCAGCATACAGCTCAGCACGTTGACTCTATTGACGGCTCAATGATTGATGACGGCATTTACTTTGACGGATCATCTATCGCAGGTTGGAAATCAATCAATGAATCAGACATGATCCTGAAGGCTGATGTTGGTAAGTGGTGTATGGATCCATTCGCAGCACAACCAACAATGAAAGTATTCTGTGACGTTCTTGAGCCTTCAACTGGCGAGAACTACAACCGTGACCCACGCTCAATTGCAAAAGCAGCTGAAGACTACCTGAAAAAACTGGGTATTGCTGACACAGTATATTGCGGCCCAGAAGCAGAGTTCTTCGTATTTGACGATGTTCGTATTCACAACACAATGAATCAGGTCGGCTACGCTGTAGACAGTGAAGAAGGTCCATACAATACAGGCCGCGATTACGAAATGGGTAACATGGGTCACCGTCCACGCGTCAAAGGCGGTTACTTCCCTGAAGCTCCGGTTGACAGCCTGTCAAACGTACGCGCGGAGATGACAACTGTATTACGTCACATGGGCGTTGAAGTTGAAAAACACCACCACGAAGTGGCTCCTAGCCAATGTGAACTTGGCATCAAATTCTCTTCAATGACCGATAGTGCTGACAACATTCAGCTCTACAAATACGTTGTTCATAATGTTGCACACGCATACGGCAAAACAGCGACATTTATGCCTAAGCCGATCTTCGGTGATAACGGCTCCGGTATGCACTGCCATATGTCTCTGTTTAAAGGCGGCAAGCCAAACTTTGCTGGTGACGAATATGCCGGCCTTTCCGAACAGTGCCTGTACTACATCGGCGGTATCATCAAGCACGCACGTACCTTGAATGCATTCACTAACCCGTCAACAAACAGCTACAAGCGCTTGGTGCCAGGTTACGAAGCCCCTGTTCTACTGGCTTACTCACAGCGTAACCGTTCAGCATCTTGCCGTATTCCATTCGCACCGAATGAAAAAGGCAAGCGCGTTGAAATCCGTTTCCCTGATCCGACAGCAAACAGCTACCTTGCATTCTCAGCAATGCTGATGGCTGGTCTAGACGGTATCCAGAATAAGATCCACCCAGGCGAAGCTATGGACATGAACCTTTACGATCTGCCTGAAGAACAGTTGAGAGATATCCCGACAGTTTGTGGCTCACTCCGTGAATCAATGGAAGCTTTGCAGCAAGACTACGAATTCCTGACAAAGGGCGACGTATTCACTGAAGATATGCTGGAAAGCTACATCGAGCTTAAAATGGAAGAGATCGACGTATACGAAACAACGCCTCACCCAATCGAGTACTACTTGTACTACTCATCATAAGGTTGAGACGAGATAAAAAGAAAAGCCGCTACTTAGCGGCTTTTTTAATGCGTATTTATCTGGCGCTTAATTACCGAATGTGCCTACATCCTTTGTCCGCTTACGTTTATTCCTGTTGTCTTTATCATCTCTTTCAACAGGCTCAACAGGTGGCGGCTCATCTCCCACAGTTACGCCACTATGCGGATCAAACGGACCTATACTTTCCAGGATTGTTTTAAAGGCTTCAGCGTTACGAGCCCAAGAATAGTATTCCATGTTCCTGCTCGGAGAAATAAGCGTAATAATATAGTAGTATCGCGGCTCTTTAAGAATGCCGATCCAGTATTCATGATCCTGAACTGCGCCCTGCACGTGCTCTGCTTTGTATACCTCGACCTCTCACGAGTCTCAATCAGGTCAGTCGGTTTAAGCTTCAAGAAATCCAAACCCTCCTGAACATATTCAAGCTCTTTGCCTAAATTTGTATCTAGACGCGTAGAAAACACGTTGATACCAATCTCACCTTCCAGGGTCTTGTCATCCAGTGTATGGATAAGTTTAGCCTCCATACCATCGATAGAATAGATATTCGGTGCCACTAGCTTCCATGAAGAAGGATAAATAAACTCGAGAATATCTAGGAACGCGTAGCGCTTAGTAGCAACAATCTTTACGCGCTCAGGATTGGTCAGAGCAAAAGACTCAATTGCATATTGCTGATACGGACGCTCATATTTCCAATAAGCATCAGGGCAGAAATATGTGGCGACAATAATACGGCGACCTGTAATCTCTGCAATAGTACGCACAACGTAAGGCGTATCTTTAAGGAATACCACATACTCGGCCTCAACCTTATTCCGATCATAGGACTTTACGCCCTGCAAAGAGTAGCCCTGACGCAAAAGCAGTTCAACCAGCCAGTTTTCAGCAGTAACCTCGAACTGCAAATCTTCCGCATAGACTTCAAAACGACTTGTTCCAAGAATACGTTGCGGGCCATGATATTCGGCAACCTTACCAAGAATGCGGCGCTTCAGCTGCGCCTGCTCACTACCTTTGTTACGGTAAGCAAAACGGTCACTATACTTTACCCATTCTTTGGGCAGACGCACTGTATAAGCCAAGTGCTTATCGCCCTGAGGCTCTTCACTATAAAGGTCACTATTTTCAATGAACTTTGGCTCTTCAAGTTCGCCACTGTAATCGGCAAGATCATTCATCTGGAGTTTGAGAATGTCCTCACCCATTGCTGATGCTTGCTTAACATACGCAAACGAAACTACGGCGAACAAAGCCATCGTTAAAACGGATAGATAAAAATATCTTTTAGTCATCTAGATCCCCTATGACGGAGAAGGCTTGGAACCCCTGCCTTGATCCGCAATTTGACGTGGCTTACGATCCTTATCAATCGCCACGTAAGTGAACACACCTTCTGTTACTTTTTCATATCTTTTTAAATCTTCTCTTAACGCCCAGCTTTCTATTTTAATTGTAACCGACGTATTCCCTGTACGAATGATCTCTGTATAAAAGCTGACTTCATCAAGTTCGGACACTGGTTTGTGAAAAGTCATAGCCTCAATCGCTACTGGCGCACAGCTGCCCTTAACTTCTTTACGGGCTCGCATCAAACCTGCGTTATCCATTTGCTCTAGCACCCAGCCACCAAAAATATCGCCGTTATAATTTTTATTTTTAGGAAACGGGATGGTGCGCAATGATAATTCCTGACCTTTCTTTAACTTCGGCTCTTTATTTGATACGAAGTTAGGATCATTATCCTCCGCTGCACGCGCCTTTTTACGGCTTTTAGGAACAACTGTATTCGAATCAATCGGTTTAGGCTTGCCATTATCATCTATATGAACAAAGCTAAACGTACCTTCAGTTACTTTATTCTTCTTACCACCAGTGCGGCACTCGGCATACGCCTCAACCTTGATGGCAACAGACGTGGTGCCTTGCTTGACAATCTCTGTAAAGATTTCGACATCATCACCGATAAACACGGGCTTTTTAAATGACATAGCCTCAATGCCAACAGTAACAGCGCGCCCACCAACAAACTTATAGGCGCGATTGCCGGCCGTAACATCCATTTGCGACAAAAGCCAACCTGCACTAATAAAACGATCTGCAATCGTGTCTGCAGGCATAGGTATAACTTTGCCGGAAAGTTCTCTTTTTCCAGCTTTATTGAATAACTTACTCACTTTTTTCCCCGATTTGCCCATGTCACACTAACTTTTGGCTATGAAAACAGCCCCGAATTCGCTATCACAATAGACTATACAGCCTATTGCGGAGAAATGAAACGGGATGTCTGACTTGTTCGAGAACAACACAGCCAAAAAAGAACCTAACACTTACGGTGCTTCTGATATTGAAGTTCTAGAGGGCCTCGAACCCGTTCGTAAGCGCCCCGGTATGTATATCGGCGGCACCGATGAGCGCGCCCTACACCACTTGGTCAGCGAAATTCTCGACAACTCTATGGATGAAGCTGTGGCAGGCTACGCCGACCGCATTGAAGTCGAACTTCATGAGGATCATTCCATTACCATCCGTGATAACGGTCGTGGTATTCCTGTAGACGAACATCCAAAATTTCCGGGCAAGTCCGCACTAGAAGTCATTCTATGTACACTTCACTCCGGTGGTAAATTTGCCGGCAAAGCATACGAAACATCGGGTGGCCTGCATGGTGTTGGTATCTCTGTTGTTAATGCGCTGTCTGAAGAAATGTGGGTTGAAGTTGCGCGCGACAAACAGCTCTTTAAACAGAGCTTCTCTAAAGGTCACGTAACAAGCAAGCTTGAAAACCTAGGTGCCGTTAGCAACCGTCGTGGCACTACCGTTTGGTTCCGCCCGGATCCTGAAATCTTTAGCGCCAAAGCAAAGCTAAAGCCATCGTGGTTATTCCAGATGATCCGCTCAAAGGCATACCTATTCCGCGGCGTAGAAATTCGTTGGAAATGCCACGAAAATTGTCTGAAAGCCGACAGCAAAATCCCTACAGAAGAAAGCTTTAAATTTCCAAATGGCTTACTAGACTTTCTTCAAGCAACGCTTAAAGACAAGACACTGGTTACACCGTCCATATTTCATGGACAGGCCGAATTCCCTGAAGGTGCAGGCCGTATGGAATTTGCCATTGCATGGCCGCAATTTATGGATGGTTTCGTACATTCGTATTGTAACACAGTGCCTACTCCTCAAGGCGGCACACATGAACAAGGTCTAAGAACAGCCCTCGCCCGTGGTCTACGTAATTATGGTGAAATGGTTGGCGTCAAAAAGGCCAGCATGATAACCGCAGATGATGTTGTCGGCGGCGCTGGCATTCTAGTCTCCGTGTTTATTAGAGAACCTCAGTTCCAAGGCCAGACTAAGGATAAGTTAGCAAACGCAGAAGTTACACGTTTGGTCGATCAAGCTGTTAAAGATTATTTTGACCATTGGCTATCAAGTGATCCGGCCTCTAGTCAACGCCTCCTAGACTTTGTAATCAATAAGGCAGAAGAACGCACAAGACGCCGCGAAGAAAAAGCAACTGCGCGCAAAAGCGCAACACGCAGACTACGCTTACCAGGTAAACTTGCCGACTGCTCTCGCTCTGCGGCGGAAGGTACCGAACTATTCATTGTAGAGGGTGACTCAGCTGGCGGTTCGGCTAAACAAGCACGGCATCGTGAAACACAAGCTATCCTGCCACTACGGGGTAAAATCCTAAACGTAGTCAGTGCGACCAACGATAAGATTCGTGCAAACCAAGAAATACAAGACATGATATTGGCCTTGGGTTGTGGCGCAGGAAAAGATTTTAAATTAGAAAATCTTCGCTACGAAAAAATCATCATCATGACCGATGCTGATGTTGATGGCGCCCATATTGCCGCTTTGCTTGTAACTTTCTTTTACACGCAAATGCGTCCTCTGATTGAGCAAGGGCATTTGTTCCTCGCACAGCCACCGCTTTATCGTCTAGTTAGCGGTAACATGAGCGAATATGCCCGTGACGACCGCCACAAAGACGAACTCATGGACACAGTCTTCAAGAGAAAATCTAAGGTAGATGTTAGCCGCTTTAAGGGCTTGGGCGAAATGCCTGCCAAACAGCTAAAAGAAACAACAATGAATCCTGAAACGCGTACGCTTGTTCGCGTATCACTTTCTGTGGCCATGGAAGTATTAGGCATTACAGCTGAAAACATGGAAGACCTTGAAGATATTCCAGACAATACAGAAAGCTTGAACGAAGTTGATGATTTGGTTCAAAGGCTTATGGGTAAAAACGCCGATGCCCGCTTCCAGTTTATCCAAGAGAACGCGGAATTTGTCAAAGACATCGACGTGTAAAATAGATGTAAAATCGTATTACAGTTTACGTAATAATTTGACGCATTATACGGATTAGGATATATTCTTCTCCGAAACGGACAAACGCATAATAGAAGGTGATAAAAATGTTTCGTAAACAATCTACAGCTTTAGCACTAGCAGGCGCTCTTACAGCCCTGACACCAACATTCGCACAGGCTTCAGACCGTGATACATGTAATGCAATCGCAAATGCACGTGGCATCCACCAATACGATACTAGCCGCGGTATTATGGGTTACCAAGAGGGCCAAGGCACAGGCTGCGAATACAAAGCCATTGGCGGCCAATTCCGCGTAACAGGTGTATACAACCTACAAAATGAAGGTCAGAGCCGTCGCTTCTACAACAATTGGAGCCGTGCAGAACAACAACAACAGCGCGAACAATCACGCGACCCACTAGGCTTGCGCGAAACTAATCAGGGCATTAACGATGTACGTCGTACAGTGAATGGCGTTACAGGCTTAATACGTAGCCTGGATAGACTGACTCGCTAATTTTATTTTGAAATAAGCAGAAGACTTCGATAAAGTGCCTGCCTTATGAGCAGGCATTTTTTATTTAAACTTGGTATTCCCTTAATCCTACTGTTAGTCGTTGCTACAGGTACATATGCATATGTCCTGAACGGGGCCAAAAGTAATGCGTTGCATACGCTAGGCGCTTTAGGATTTACAAATCCAAATATTGGCGAAACCAAATATCAAAAAGGTCACGCCTTTCATCTAAATACTCAGATAGATGATCAAAATCTTAGTACACTGGAGCTAATCAGTAATCCCCTGCCCCTTGTTGCTAATATTATGGGTAGCAACACTAATGATTATCTGATCGCAGGCTTGCAAGTAACAGGCAGACTAGATCGCAAATCCGGCTTAGACGTAACATCATGGATGCCCAGCAAAGTAAGCGCCTCAAAACTGCCGCCTATGATCATGAAGAAAACAAACATAGATCTTATGACACCCATCGGCGGCTTAAGTTTTGATCTCAACGCGCAAATTTCTGCACCTAACCAAGACGGCCTAAAAGATGTAGTCATCAACCTGAACACAAAACAGTATGAACTAAAATTTAATACTGTATGGGAAGGCACTATTAGTAAATCAGGCGACTGGCAATATGACATAACAGTCAATGACGCAGGGTTCAATTTAGACAAAGCACAAGCAAGCCGCTTATCAGGTTGGTTTACCCTTCAAAAAGCTGGAACAATATTCCCTGAAACATCAGGGCAGCTAAATTTTGGTATGCTGACAATTACACCGATCATCCTACACAATGTAGATATGACCTTTGAAGGTACATACGGTGACATGCAGACCATAATAAAAGCCAATGTTGCCGGCTTTGAAAACATGACACTAGCCATCGACACCAAACAAACAGAATCTGGCCGTACTATTAGTGCGTCTATCGAAACTAATGATAAAGACGACCTGTTAAAAGTCATGGCACAACTGCGTGATGTAAAGCTATGGCAAAGCGATCAAGCTAACCTATCATCTCTTATGTTGACTGAAGGAAACTTAAAAAGCCTCTACAGCTCACTAAAAGATAAAAACGCCGATACTTATACTCTCCAAGTGAACGGTACTGCCCTATCATTGGCGGGCAAAATTATAGGCAATAAGGACAACAGCCAGAGCTTTGTAATTAGTCTGGATCCAGCACAAAGAAATCTATAATCAGAGATTATAGTAATACTTAGCGAGCACTATATAAACACCCCATATCAATAGCACGAGCGGTACACCTGCCTTAAGGAAGTCCTTAAACCTATAGTGACCAGGCCCCATAACCAGCAAATTTGTCTTGTAACCAATTGGTGATGCAAACGAGCAGTTAGCGGCAAAAACAACCGTCACCGCGAAGATCATAGGATCGACGCCCATATTAGAAGCAAGACTTAAACCAATAGGCGTAAACAGGATCGCACACGCGTTGTTACTAAGAATATTGGTACAAATAGCCACGACAATAAACAGCAGCGAAGCCATAATTAGAGGCGTGTCAGCAAAAGGCACATCAAGCAATGATTCAGCAATAAAACGCGCACCTTGTGTCACCTGAAGAGCTTGGCCAAGCGCAAGCATGGAACCAATCAGCAAGAAAATCTTACGATCAACAGCACGTGTAGCTTGTCTAACATTCAGACAGCCTGTAGCGATAAGCAAAACAGCACCAGTAAGCGCAGCAACAGGAATAGAGAGAACTCCCAAAGCCGCACAGCCAATCGTAGCAATCATAATACCACCGGCAATAGGCGCTTTCTTACGTAGAGGCAGGTCCTTCTTAGATCCGGACAAGACGATAAGATCTTGGCTATCCTGCATAGCGTCAATAGATCCGCGCGAACCGGCAATCAACAGCACGTCACCAGCTTCAAGACGAATGCGCCCTAAACGGCGACGCACGACACGGGCACGGCGCTGAATGCCCAGTACAATAGTTCCGAACTGGCGGTGGAAACCAACTTGATCAAGAGACATGTCAATCATACGCGATGCTGGCGTAATCATAACTTCGGCTAGAACGCGGCTCTCAGCTACAGTCTCTTCCAAATCAGCGGGCGCAGTATTTTCTTCACCATCCTCGTTTAGTTGCTCCTGCTTTTCCTTCTTAAGAACAAGCGCCTTCTCTTCCTCTTCAGAAAGCAAAAAGCCAGGATAGTCAGAAAGCAGAGCTGTCAAAGAATCGCGTGTTGCCGCTACGATAAGGATATCCCCTGGCTCAATCGTATAACCTTCAAAAGGCGGTAAAATAAGGTGACCAGAACGTTGGATCAATCGGATTTTAATATTAGGAAGCGAAGCAAAACTGCCCCCTTCGCACTCCATACCAACAAGGTTGTCCTCATCTGAAACATCAATCTCGGCAATAAACTCCCGATCATCACCAACAAGCTGCTTTGCCAGAGAAGAGCGGTCAGGCAACAAACGCGGCAAAAACAACACAACATATATAAAGCCAACACCGGCCATAATTGCGCCCGGCACAAAGAATTGGAAGAAAGTGAGCGGTCTGTATCCAAGCTCCACCATAGCCGAAGAGACAAGCATGTTAGTAGACGAACCGACCAATGTCGTCATACCGCCAAGAATGGCAGCAAAACTAAGCGGAATCATAATACGGCTTTCAGATAGCTTCGCTTCTTTAGCCAAGGCCTGCAGAACAGGAATAGCGAGAACCACCAGGGGCGTATTGTTCATAAACCCACTAAGTGCCATAACGAGGAAGATAATACATATAATGGATATCCACGCGAGTGTCTTATGCGGGGTCATAAATATACGCGTAATGGGTCTCAGGGCGTCCGTTTGAACAATAGCCTGCCCCATAACGAGCAGCGCCAAAACAGCAACAAGGGCTGGATTAGCAAAGCCCGAAAGCAATGGCATCGCATCAAGCTGATTCTTACCATTGGCATCTATAATCGGGAATAGCTGACCAAACAGCAAAAGTGCCGTTAGCAGCAATACACTAGTAACTTCAATAGGAAGCTTTTCTCTGACAAATGAATACGCAGACCATGCCGTAAGACCCAGCACAAACCACATGTGGAAGTCAGTAGATTCAAGAAACTCGATCAATTAGTAGCACCCCATCCATTTGCTCCGCCGGTCTGAAATTCCCCTAGACCTTTGAGCCCAATTCTAAACATAACATCTGTACCACTATCCCCTGATACATCAGAAGTTATACTTCTATTCGCTGTGACAGAAAAATTCAAACAGCAACCGTAATAATCTAGGCCAATAGACGCCTCACGCAAGCCCGGATCCTCACCAAGATCCTGCAGAATATGGCCGCGTGTCCGCCATTCATCCGTAAGATACAAAGATGCCCCTAAACGCGCCTGTTCGCGACTTTCATCAATGTCAGTCCCTTCCAGAGATTTAGCAAATAAGTAGCGTCCGGATAGTGACAAGCGACCAAAGTCGGCAAATCCATCAAATTCATGGCGCTGCGAAGTTAAATCACGGCTATCTAACTGAAAACGATAGTTAGCCACATAACGACCTAAATACCCCGCAGAGACCTGCCCGACGACGTCAGATTCTTGATTATCAAGACCTGACCCTTGAGGAAACGGGTTATCTTCTTCGTGGAAACGGTAGCTCTGACCAATGAATACATCGCCATGGCTACCTTCATGTCCATATACACCAGTACGGACACCATAGGTTACACGGCTACGATCTTCTACACGGTCACGACCAGGGAAACGGTTAGCCTCGAATAAATTACTCGCATCAAGCTGAACGTCTTGACTGTCTTCATTAGGAATATTGCTGCCGGTATCATTGATATTTGGTGCCACAGTAAGAGCCGCAACGGGTTCAACAACAGCCTGAGCACGAGACATATCCTTTACAAACGGCATCTTCGTCACAAGATGGGCCTGCGGCAAAATGCGCGTGTCTGTACCATCATTGCTACGGCCACTACCTGCTAACGCCACATCACGGTCATTGACGAAGTAAGAGTCCCCGCGCACACTAAGATCCAAAGTATTCACAAGACCAAAGTTAGTCGTATGACGCCCCTGCCAACCGATGTTAGTGCTTAGACGCGTAACCTCCTGACCGTCTTCACGCTGCAGTCCGAGCGCAGCCATCTCGGCTTCCCAACGACCGCCAAGCAAATCATTAGGCTTACCAAGCCAGCGTGTCTCGATTTCGGGTAACACATTAGGCTGATCCAGCTTCTCTTCTGATACACGCGTATCTTGGAATGCTAGTAAACGCCCCACCCCGTAGTTACGTCCAGAGAAACGCTCTAAATAAATTTCGTTTTCCAAAACATCATCAAGGCCGTCATCAAGATCATACTCACGCAGATACTGATCATCTGTTGCCATAGCAAGATTGACGCCTGAACGCCATTTCTCATTAATATCCCAACGTCCCTCAGCAGTTAAATGGCCGCGAAACTCTTCATCAGTAATAACTTCAACGCCATCAATTTCATCATTACGGTTTGCATAGGTTGCACTACCATTAATCTGGAATTCGGCCTTTGCAAAACGCTGGCGGTATTCAGCCAAAGCAACAGGAACTTCTCTAGAGGTGAGCATCATACCCACAGTCGCATCTATATCAGGTGCAACATCAATGTAGTAATTCTGTGTAACCACAAAGCCCAAGTTACTGTCATAACCCACACCGGGTGTTAAAAATCCGCTTTTACGATCAACGCGTTTATAAGCGTGCGCCAATATAGGCGTATAGGCAACAGGCACACCCCATAACTTTCCTCATCCACAGTCAGCTCGTCTGCCTTAATCTGCCACGTCGGAGACCCCTCGTCCTCACCACAATCACAAGGCGTATAGGACGCGTCCCGTAAAGTTAGCAATGTATCACTCTTACGCTCACCGCTAGTCGCCTTTAAGCGGCCACCATCTGCCATATAGCTCTGAATGCCAGTAACAAACCCTTGGCTCATCTGGTCAGTCAAGTCAAACTCATCCGCAAAATAGACGTCACCTGTCGTGTCAGTCAAAACAACATTACCGCGCGCCACAACTGTATCTGTAGCCTGATTATATGAAACCATATCAGCTCTAAGGATACGACCCGCCTGAATAAGCTCAACATTGCCTCGGGCTTCTACAGTTTGTGTTTCCTGGTTATACGTTAGATTGTCAGCTTCAAAATCAACAGGAGCGTTATTGACCTCTTCACTGCTGCGATATGGCGCCGTCATCTCTGGCGTAATTTCTTGACGGTAGACTTCAGCGGCGGCCGCACTTGGTTCACTCCTTGTCAGCAATGGCCGTGGCTCAGCGTAATCATAGGTACTAACGGCATATTCCTGAGCAACTAAACCTGAATCATTCTGCGGGGCAACAAAATCAGGATCCACATAAACACTATCGTCTTCACTGCTATAACCCGTAAGCATTTGCCCATACGCAATACCGCTCATGCCTGATAATAAGCACGCCACCATGAAAGCTTTAGCAAAAGTCTTTTTTCTTAAAAACATCAGGTTTGTAGCCAGAAACAGCTACCTTTGAATGTGAACCAGCGTAAATTTTGGAGGGAGAGACCTATAGAGTCAAGCGCTAGAGCGCCTAAACTCCCAGTTTTACTTGAAAAAAGCGGGTAATTCGTCACCGAAGCCTTTTACATCAGGCCCTAAATCATCATCACGACGATGACTGCGATCCTTACGGTTTTGTGACGGCTTCTTAGGAGACTGATTATCTTGCCGTGGTTTATCTTTAGACTTAGCCTTAGAAATATTCTCTACATTACTGTTTTTACTAGGCTTAACATCTTCTACAGGAATAGCTTTCCCGATAAGCTTTTCAATAGCCCCAACAAACTTGATATCGTCTTTATTGCCTTTAGCAGCAATCATAAACGCACGACCTTTTTGACCTGCGCGCCCTGTTCGGCCAATACGGTGAACATAGTCATCAGCATTCATTGGAACATCAAAGTTAAAAACATGTGACAAACCTGCCACGTCAAGACCGCGTGCTGCAACATCAGAACAAATCAGCAACTGGATTTTATCAGCTTTAAAATCGTCTAGAACTTCAT
>LWDU01033524.1_pt1 | contig 12631 bp, 10 predicted proteins | sample 727161 | NCBI WGS metagenome assembly LWDU01 (sample SAMN04566230, study PRJNA314399) | hydrothermal vent metagenome | isolation source: deep sea hydrothermal plume seawater | place: Mexico: Gulf of California, Guaymas Basin | collected 2004-07-11 | reverse complement strand
AAAATTGAAAAGGAAATCCCTATTGAAGAAGATGCTGAGGAAGAGGACGAAGATCCATTAGCGGAGTTCAAAGAACAAGCGGAAACCATGGCGGCAAATTTCTGGCCAAGAATGGATGCCAATGGCGATGGGAAACTTGACGCAGAAGAAATCTCATCTTCACGAGATCCTGCAAGTATGAAAAAAGCTGATACCGATAAAGATGGTGAGATTTCAAAAGAAGAATTCATCACCAACATGGCTAAACGCATGAAAGCAAATGCCGAGTCCGGCGGAGGCGGCGGAGGCGGTGGCGGTGGTGGAGGTAGGCAATAATGACCGTAGCTGCACTTACAGTTAAAGACCTCACCAAAGACTACATCACTAAATCGGAAACCGTGCATGCTCTGAGGAGCGTTACGTTTGATGTTCCTGAAGGTGATTATGTTTCCATCATGGGGCCCTCCGGATCTGGTAAAAGTACGCTGCTCAATATGATTGGCTGCCTAGATCGTCCGACCGCTGGGCTATTGGTACTAGGCGAAGACAACGTTGCCCATATGACCGATAACCAATTAGCCGACGTGCGTGCTGCTCGTATCGGTTTTGTCTTTCAATCTTACAACCTCATTGCCCAGCTTTCCGTCGTGGAAAATATTCAAGTGCCGCTGTTTTACCAAGGGAACTTGAACCGGCAAGCTAATCGTCGCTGCCGTGAACTTGCGGATCTTGTCGGACTAGGAGATCGCGTCAGTCACCGGCCGACACAACTCTCGGGTGGCCAACAACAGCGTGTCGCCATCGCTCGTAGTCTTGTCAACGATCCGTATTACATCCTCGCCGACGAACCAACTGGTAACTTGGACAGCCGGACGACGGAAGAGATACTAACCATTTTTGAGCGGCTAAACGATCAAGGTAAAACAATCGTGGTGGTTACGCATGAAGACGATGTAGCCGAGCGTACAAAACGTATCATTCGTCTACGCGACGGTTTAATTGTCTCCGATGAACTCAATAAACATCGTCTGCGTTTTACTGACCCAAAAACAAGTGAGGTAATTCCGGAAAACAGCATGGAGGCACTCGAAGCGAAGCGTGATGCTCAACTAGCCGCGTTAACTCCAACGAATGTCGAGGACTCCGAAACGGTAGCGAATACGCCCAGCGAGCATTTTAGTGGTGATGATGACCATATTACCCTTAGAGCGCAATAATAATGGGATTCATTACAACCTGGGTGCGAACCTTTCAACTCGGTATCAAGAGCTTATTGCTACACCCAATGCGTTCGATGCTGACCATCCTCGGTATCTTTATCGGTGTTGCCTCAGTGATATGGCTACTCGCCATCGGTGAAGGAATCAGCCAAGAAGCTCAGCGTCAAATCGAACAGCTTGGTGCTCAGAACATCATCGTCCGCTCTATCAAGCCGCCAGCGGAGGCACTCGGCGATGGGATTGTGGCTGTCTATGGATTGAACAACCGAGAGTATGAAATGCTTTTGGAAACGCTTCCTCAAATCGAACATGCCGTACCAATTAGGGAAGTAAAGCGAACCTTTCAATTTCAATCTGTCGCAGTAGACGGACGGCTCGTCGGCTCTACACCAAAGTACTACGAAACAGCCAAACTGACGATTGATCGCGGTCGTTTTTTGACCGACTCCGATTACGACAAAAATAAAAACTATTGTGTACTAGCTAAGGGAGTTGCCTCTAAGCTTTTTCCCTACCAAGACCCAATTGGTCAAAAAATCTTGCTGCCTGAGCTCAATGACTTTTTTGAAATCGTGGGTGTACTAAAACATCGCGGAGCCACAGCTGGAATCGGTGGTTCCTTTGCCGCACAAGACTATACTAAAGACGTCTATATTCCACTGACAACAATGAAGCAGCGATTAGGGCGAACCATTTTCCGCCGCGTCGGTGGTTCCTTTGGTGGCGAGTTCGTTGAACTCAATCAAGCGACATTGCAAATCCGTAGCGTCGAGGAAGTACTAGCGACCGCGGAAATGATCCAGGACTCACTACGCCATCACGACAAAATGGGCGATATCGAAGTGATTGTGCCGTTAGAATTGCTCGAACAAGCTAAGTCCACTCGGATGATGTTCATGGTTTTCATGGGTATGATTGCCGGTGTATCACTGCTTGTCGGTGGTATCGGTATTATGAATATCATGCTGGCAACGGTTACGGAACGAACACGCGAAATTGGTATCCGCCGAGCTCTCGGTGCTCGACAATCCGCGATTATCCGTCAGTTCTTGGTCGAGACTATTACGCTTTCTGTACTCGGTGGTCTGGTCGGGATCGCTGCGGGTTTCCTCGGGCCGCATGTCACCATTCTTGTTCGGGACGGACTTTATTTGTACATGCCCGAGCGGATGGCCGGATTGCCTTCAACTATTAAAACCATGACGCCACAAATCGTCGAAGCCTCCGTACCCATCGCTTTTGGCATCGCCGTACTTGTCGGTACATTGTTTGGTATCTACCCTGCCATGCGTGCCGCTAAGATGGACCCCATCGAAGCCCTCCGCCACGAATAATAATTTTATTCGACGCGAGATTACCCATTTTTGATTGCATGTTAATTAGTAGCTAGCACATCTACCAATTGATCAATCTCGGCTTGGGTATGCACAGCGCTCAAGCTCACACGTAACATACTTCCATCTATAGGCACCGTCGGCGGACGAATTGCGGGGACAAGCAACCCCGCAGCATTTAAAGCGGCACTCAGGGCTATCGCTTTCTCTGGCATGCCAACAACGACGGGCACAATTTGCGAACAGAATTCGTTTTGGGATTCATGCAACAGCCCAATCGATTGCAAACGCTGGCGCAAATATTGAGCGTTGGACAATAGTTGTTCGCGGCGGTGCGGTTCTGTTTGAATCAACTGCACTGCGGATCGGCAGGCACTAATGCAAGCAGCTGGCAATGCGGTCGAAAAAATATAACAGCGGGCGGAATTGGCGAGCCAATCGGTGAGTTTTTCACTGCCCGCTACAAAACCACCGATGCTTCCTAACGCCTTACTAAACGTGCCCACCGTAATGTCGACTGCGTCTTCGCAATTAAACAATTCCGCCAGCCCACGACCATGTTCGCCAAACACCCCAGTTGCATGCGCTTCATCGATCATCAACCCAACGGTGCGACGTCGCCGTCCATGCTAAAAAGCGAATCGGTCACGATCAATCGACGACGATGCGATGTAGCGTCGGCTAATAGCTCTGCTAAATGATCCACGTCCTTATGACGGTAAACCAAGACCGTCGCGCCCGATAACCGACACCCATCAATAATGCTAGCATGATTGCGAGCATCGCTCAGAATCACATCTTGCTTATCCACCAACGCGGCGATGGTACCAACATTAGCCGCATAGCCTGTGGGAAAAGTAATCGCCCGCTCAGTTGATTTGAACGCAGCCAAGTCACTCTCTAATGCCGCGTGAACCGTTGTGCGTCCCGTAACTAATGGACTTGCACCACTGCCCCATCCAAATTCCTCCAACGTCGCTTGCAGAATTGGACTATTGAGTTCTCCAGCTAGACCCAAATAGTCATTGCTGGCAAAATTTATCAGCGATACATCGCCGCTGCATATCGCCCCACTTTCTCGATCACGGCTCCACAACGGCAGCTCTCGCCGTAGATGTTGCTCGGACAAATTGGCTAGCTCTTCTTCAAGCCAAAATAATGGATCGCTGGACATGGCACTCTTTTTGTAATAAACATAGCAAACAAGTATTTTGAAGATACCATATCAAATAGATCATAGGTCGCGTAACCCTATACCCAATGGCGCTGGATATCTTACAATACGCTAATTAGATATAGTAATAGTACGCTGCAGCGAAGCGATAATATTTAGATCGAAATTAACAGCGCATCACACTGATTGTCAGAAAAAGAAAGCCGGTCAAATGAAATTCTTTACTCACCGCTCAACTTTCCACCTCGCTCTCCTCATCGGTGCACTTGCCTGCTTAACCACCACCGGCTGCGGCGACTCTGAATCCGATACCAGTGGCAAATCTGGTTCCGGTGGCACTACCGCTAACACTTCCACGGACGTTGGTGATACTAGTGATACCGCATTAAATACCAATACCGACGAACCGATCGAATTTGAATTTGCTGATCTCGTTGAGCCTTTTGACCCTCCGGCACTCGACGAAATCATTTCCGGAAACGAATGGATCGACAAGCCCGTTTTAGATGCCATCGAGTTGATGCGAGAGCGTCAAGACGGCGAACAACAACTCGCAACACCGACTGAAGTGCTCGCTCTTAATAACAACTCGGTTGCCAACAACAATAAAATTATTTCTGCGATGGGGCGGCTCGCCCAAGAAGGTGAAGTTAATTTTTCGGCCGAATGGAACCGGCATACCGCTGGCGACATAAAGAGTACCAACCCACTCATGATCAGTTCGACAGCGGAGTTCGATGTCGCTGGACTGACTAATATGGGACTGTTTGGCTTCGATTGGAATTTTGTCCCGTTTGCCTCCTCAGATGCTGTTGTCTCATGGCAAACATCTGGAGACGGACTCTACGACAAAGTTGTGATGCGAGACGATCTGCGTTGGTCTGACGGAACTGCAATTACTGCACACGACGTCGCTTATTCATATCAGGTCATCATGACTTCCAGCGTACCGATTCCAGCAGTTCGTTCCGGCACAGATCAACTAAAATACGTACATGCCTATGATGATCACACGGTTATTTTTTTCCACAACGAGTCGCTAGCTACAAATGTGTGGAATATCAATTTTCCGATAATTCCTAAACATGTCTACGAAAACACCGTGCCTGAAGACCCCACGATGGCTAAAAGTGAAGCCCACGTGGCCCTCGACGAAAACCCCGTCACTGGCGGTGCTTATCAAATAACAAAACGCGCGCGGGGACAAGAAATCGTGCTCAAGCGTCGTGAATCCTATTACTTCGTTGATGGCAAAGAAGTTCGTCGAAAACCTAACTTCGAAACGATTCGTTTCCATATTGTCGAAAACTCCAGCACTGCCCTGTTGGCGCTAAAAAAAGGAGACATTGAAGAAATGCAATTGTCACCGGAGCAATGGCAATCGCAAACCGGTGGAGAAGAATTCTACAAAAACAATACGAAGTCATATGCGCTAGAATGGGTCTATTACTATTTCGGCTGGAACAATCGCTCGCCTTTCTTTCGGGATGTTCGAGTGCGTCAGGCGATGAGCTATGCATTTAATCACCAAGAGCTGCTTGACCGTCATCGCTTCGGCCTCGATGAAGCAGCCCAAGGGATTTTCCATAAAACATCTCGATGGGCACCAACCACACTACCGACGCCGTACAAGCAAGATCTTGATAAGGCCGAAGATCTGTTGCTCGAAGCAGGCTGGGAAGATAGCGATGGTGACGGGGTATTAGATAATATTGTTGAACTTGATAACGATTTCGATGGCAAAATTGATGGTAAACAACGAAAGCGATTTGAATTTACTATTTTGACGAGTAATAAACAGGAGCGTATCGATATTTGTACACTGTTGCAGGAGAATTTAGATCAGATCGGGATTCGATGTAACGTCAAGCCTGTTGAATTTACGACGTTGCAGCAGTTATCTCGGGAGCATAAGTTCGATGCCATTTTTGCCGGTTGGGGAACGGGCGCTGACCCAGACACTTCCGAGAATTTATGGACAACCAAGGCTATTGACGCGGGTCGTAACTATGGATGTTACTCCAGTAAGATCGTCGACCAGCTTTTTGAAGACGGCAAGCGAGAACTCGACCCCGAAAAAAGAGCAACTATTTATCAAAAAATCCACCTGCAGTTGTGGGATGACCAGCCATACACGTGGCTCTATTTCCGTAATGCCTATTATGGATTTAACAAGTCGCTACGGGGATACAATTACAGTGCTCGCGGCCCCTATAATTATGGCCCAGGTGAATCTACCATTTTTAAACCAGCCGGAATGCAGTAACTTCCCTCTCAACAGTTCCACTTGTGCCTAATTTCACGTATCATTTGCACAAACTAATCCAAGTTAAACAAGGCGATTCATGGCTGGCTATTTAATCCGCCGCATCCTATTGGGATGGCTCACGCTGTTGCTAATCACGATGGTCGTCTTTGCATTGGTTCGCTTCATGCCTGGCAGCCCGCTGGATACCGATCCAGCCATGATGAATCCGGATAAGATGCCCAGCGCCGAAGATTTAGAGCGCATCAAAAAGGCATATGGGCTCGATAAGCCTGTCCACTTAGCTTATTGGGACTGGCTCAAGGATCTTGCCAGCGGGGACTTGGGCATTAGTTTTAATGAGAAAAAACCTGTTGCTGACGTCATTGGAAGCCGTGTGTGGGCAACTTTGCTACTTACCGTGCCATCTTTGGTAATCGCATACCTCCTTGCAATACCTATTGGCCTATGGTCCACCGTTCGCAGTGGCAAGCTCGATGAACGCATTGCTGGCGTTAGTTTATATATGCTATACGCTATTCCATCGTTTATTGCGGCACTGTTTTTACAGTTGCTATTTGCCGTCAAGCTCAGTGATACGGCCTGGGAATTACCGCTGATGGGAATGCACCATTCCGATTACGCCGAAATGGGATTAATAGATCAAACTTGGGATTTATTGCAGCACATGTTGCTACCGGTGATCTGTTTTACATATGTCAGCTTAGCTTATTACAGTCGTTTCATTAAAGCCAATATGGAAGAAGTGATCCGCCAAGATTATATTCGCACAGCTCGCGCCAAGGGCTTGGGGCAAATGCGTATCATTCTGCATCACGCCTTTAGAAACACGCTAATCCCATTCGTGACCCTGCTCGGATTGTCACTGCCGTCATTACTTGGAGGCGCGATTATTCTGGAACAAGTGTTCAACTGGCCCGGTATGGGGCAACTTTATTTCCGCAGTATTGGAACGCGAGACTATCCCGTCATCATGGGACTCACACTCTCCCTTTCTGTACTTACACTGTTAGGACAACTCTTTGCCGACATTCTATACGCGTTTGTCGATCCACGGATTACATATAAGTAACAAAACAAACTGGTTTCCTTTATGACTGACAACAATCAACAACCTACCGCCGCCAAGGAAAAGCGGTCACCCGGATTTTGGGTTCTAGCTTGGCGGCGTTTCCGCCGCCGCAAGCTTTCGATGCTAGCGCTTGCAGTAGTTATGTGTCTATCGGCAATCGCGGTGTTCTCACCAATGATCGCGGGAACTAAGCCGGTCGTCTGCAAGTACAAAGGAAATATCTATTTTCCCTGTCTCGCCTACTTCAATGCCGATTGGGAAAACCCGATCTTTCACAAGGATCGATTTCGCAAACGGTATCCAGAAAATCTGCGTAAAAAAGACCCCGAAAGCTGGGCAATTTGGCCAATAGTTTTTCAAGATCCTTTTCGTCCTGTACGAGACGGCGAGTGGCAAGACCAGGATGCTGCTGGGCAATGGGTGGATCGTCCGGGAAACCCATATCATGGTGGTCTTCCCTCAGAGCTAAACCTCTTTGGTACCTATAAACGAGGTGTCGATGTATTTGCCAGCATGGTGCATGGCACCCGCATTGCGCTGCTCGTCGGATTTGTGTCCACGGGAATCGCGGCCTTCATCGGAATCACGCTCGGTGCTATTGCTGGTTACATGGGCGGCGCCATAGACATGGTAATCAGTCGCATCATTGAGCTAGTTATGTGTATCCCGGGCATTGTACTAATCCTGGCGCTCATAGCCTTCATCGATAAAGCCAATATTTGGATTATGATGGCAATCTTAGGCTTAACCAGTTGGACCGGAATGGCTCGGCTCACGCGAGCGGAGTTTTTGAAGTTGAAGCAATCGGAGTTTGTCGCCGCGGCACAGAGTATCGGTGCCGGCCCATTGCGAATCATGTTTCGACATATATTGCCTAATGCACTAGCTCCAGTAATGGTGCCTATCGTATTTGGTATCGCCGCTGCTATTAAAGTCGAAGCGGGCCTCAGCTTGCTCGGTTTCGGTGCACCGCCTCCAAATCCCAGTTGGGGAACCGTCCTTAATGCGGGCACCTCAAACTACACCGAATGGTGGCAAATCGTTTTTCCTGGCATCGCCATCTTCATTACCATTTTAGCCTACAACCTCATCGGCGAAGGGGTCCAGGAAGCCACGGACCCGCGGCTAGCTGACCCTAAAGATTAACTCAGAACTCCACCTAAGATCAAATAGCATGACCGGCATTATTGAAATCCAAAACCTGCGTACCTATTTCAATACCGACGACGGTGTTGTCAAGGCCGTGGATGATTTGTCTTTGACGATCATGCCAGGACATACACTGGGGGTAGTTGGTGAATCGGGTTCTGGAAAATCCGTAACATCACTGACCATCATGAAGTTGCTCGCAGCGACTGCGGAAATCAATTCCGGCAGCGTAATGTTTTTAGGTCAAGACCTTGTGCACATGAGTGAAAAGCAGATGCGTAAGCTACGGGGCAGCGAAATCAGCATGATTTTCCAAGAACCCATGTCTTCGCTCAATCCTGTACACAAGGTTGGTCATCAAGTGATGGAAGCCATTTTGGAACATCAAGATGTCACTAAACAGGAAGCCCAAACGCGGACCATCGAGTTGTTTGACGAAGTCGGAATTCCTGATCCGGCGGAGCGACTTCATTATTATCCACACCAAATGTCGGGTGGACAAAAACAGCGAGTCATGATCGCCATGGCTTTGTCTTGCAATCCGAAACTACTGATTGCGGATGAGCCAACCACCGCCTTAGATGTGACGGTTCAGAAGCAGATTTTAGATCTCATCCGTGAATTGCGCGATAAGCGACAAATGGCCGTGTTATTCATCACCCATGACCTAGGCGTCATCGCCGAAATCGCGGACGACGTGATGGTCATGTACCGCGGCAGGGTCGTCGAACAAGGCGATGTTCTTGACATCTATGAAAACCCGCAACATCCATATACACAAGGACTGCTAAACTGTCGCCCTCGGCTTGATACTATTTATAAAAGGCTACCAACCGTATCCGACTTTATGGACACGACGATCGGGGATGATGGCAAAATGACTATCACCGCCAAAGAAATGACCGACGAACGCAAGCAGTTCTTCATTAACACAGGACGGGGGCGATTGCTTCACAAACATTCGGAATTAGAAGCGTTGGGATATACCGCTGATTCATCGTTGTTTACCAAAGACGCTACGTACATCAGTGAATCTGAAACTCCGCTTTTAAGTGTCCGCGACCTTAAAGTCCATTTTCCAGTTCGGCAAGGATTATTGCAACGAGTTGTTGATCATGTTAAGGCGGTGGACGGCATCAGCTTTGATATCTACCGCGGGCAAACCCTAGGCTTAGTCGGCGAATCTGGTTGTGGCAAGACGACCGCTGGTCGCGCAATTCTGCAACTACAAAATTCCTCTGGTAAAGTCGTGTTTGATGGTTCCGTTGTTTCGTCCTTTAGTCGCCGTGCAATGCGACCAGTGCGGCAAGAAATGCAAATTATCTTCCAAGACCCCTTTGGGTCAATGAATCCTCGTATGACGATTCAAGCGGCGCTTATCGAACCAATGAAAATACAGGGTCTTGGAAGTTCTCGTAAGGACCGTATCGATAAAGCAGCAGCTCTACTCGAGGAAGTCGGAATGTTGCCGGCACACCTGAGACGATATCCGCACGAATTCTCCGGTGGACAGCGACAGCGAATCTGTATTGCCCGCTCACTTGCCGTTGAGCCGCAGTTCATCATCTGTGACGAATCCGTGTCAGCACTCGATGTATCCGTACAAGCTCAAGTGCTCAATCTGTTAAACGACCTGCAAGAACGCCGTGGCCTAACCTATATCTTTATCAGTCATGATTTGTCGGTCGTGAAGTTCATGGCCGATATGATGGCCGTCATGAAGGATGGGAAAATCGTTGAATTCGGACCATCCGAGGCAATTTACCGCAACCCACGAGAAGAATATACCCGCACGTTAATTGAAGCAACGCCGTGTGATGATATAGAAAACATCCGCAGACTAGTGGAACAACGAAATAAACAGCGTAGCGGTACGGTATAATTCCGCCGCACCGATTTATATCTTAGTTCAATAAGTATAATTCACCGCTATCGACACGCCGCCATTGGGACATCAGACGCTCGGCCATCGATATTGCTTGGTTGGCTGGGTGCGTACAATAGTCGACCCAGGACTCGGGAATATCGACGCGGAATTTATCAACACACGACAAGATGGACGTCGAGCAAACGCCATTGAATTCTCGTAAAGTTTCGTTGCCCTCTAAACAAGGTTCGACGTGCCGGGCAAATATTTGCTTGAGCGCTAGGTTCGTGAATTTGCGAGCAGCCAGGCCTTGACCGCTTGCAAGTTGCCAGCGAACATCGCTGCCATGTTCTTCAATCCGGTCGCGACTGTATCCATACAGACCAGTGCCTGGGATGTCCGTCATATATCCTAAAAGCAAATCTGTCCAACGTTCACAACGCCGAGTCAGCTCACGAATTTTATAACGGTGTGTGGATCGCGTTATCAAATCGCTCAATTTTTGTTTCAAGGCTGCATGGTCCGTCTGGATACTCTTGAAAACACAAAACGTTGTATCGTTTGCTGGCTCAAACGTTTCATTGGTTTGATACCAACCATCAACCGTTGCCGTCCACACTCTCGTTAATATTTCCGACAACATGACGCTGCGTAATAAATCAAATTGCTGAGAATGACCTGCTGATTCTGCTTGCGCCAGCCACCAGTTAAGCCGCCGTTTATGGGCTATATGGAATTGGCCTGCTTGGACCATTGTGAAATGATGCAAACTCGGAAGGATTTCTTGACTCGACAACGCTAGCCAACCAGCTAGGCGAACTTGTTGAAAGGTGTACACAGTGGGCTCGTTGATAATAAATTTGGATAATAATTAATGGACATTAAATGTCACACGCAATTATTCGCCGCAAAAATCAACAATGGGGGGAAAATCGCAAATTCTTTACGTCATTCCCACACGTATTCCGCAAGCACTAGGCCGTCTGGATGCTCTGTTTTCCACTGATTCCAGCTAACCAATTCAAACGCATAATCTTGCAGCGGAATCGATTTGTCATCCTGAAAAAACTGCTCGCCATTTACTAGAATTAAGAATTTATCTTTATCGAGACCTTCTTGGGTAATATCTAAGCGATCCCCGCCAATATCACCAGTGAAAACTCGTACACACTCTGATTCGTTACAATACGTCACCGCAATTGGGACATCACCAAGTATTTCGCTAGCGACATGCGCGCCGACATCGGATAGGCGGCGTTTGGGATATGCATAATGTACTCCGTTGATTTCCAACGCAATAACGATATCCTCATCGTCCAATTCGCTATCACTCGCTGCTTCAAACGTCCGGTCAACCGTAGCCATGCTTCCTGGCGTACTCAATTGAATTCCAGCTGTCGGATCGGGCGGGAGATTGGCGTATCGATTACGACTAAGATTCAGATCCTGATAGGTCAAATATCCCCAAGCAAATGCTGTTGCCAACCCTAACAAACACAGAGCCGGCAAAATGTATTTTTTGACATGCGCCATAGTGGGAAAATCTCTCGGAAAAACAATCACACTCACATCTACTTTCGTGTATGTAGATGAAGTGTGCGGTTATTGTATCGGGGTAATTATTACCAACAACCCCCCAAAGGCTATGCGTTTTCAATCTCAGCCACAGATTGATACAACAACTAACAATAACTACTAATGAGACTAGGAAAAAATCCATACAATACGGGTCGATGTTAAGTAGAATACAATAATGCAGCAATTTTCATACAAAACCCTTGCCGGCGGACCTCCTAATGCGGTCTACGGAATCGATATTTCGCCGGATGGATCTCTGATCGCAGCCGGCAGTCTCAACCGTGCAGTCTATGTGTGGAATACGGACACTTGGGCTGTGAAGGTATTTCAAGCTATCCATGCGGATGGCATCTCCTGTGTAAAGTTCTCTCGCGACGGCAACAACATACTAACGACGAGTTTGGACAAGACCGTTAAAATTTTAAACTCCAGCAGCGGCTCCGTGGAATCAACCTTATCCGGACACAGCTTAGCGGTATTATGTGGCGTCTATGCCGGCCCTGTGGGTGAACGTATTGTCACCGCGGGTTTTGACAATACCGTCCGCATTTGGACAGCATCCGGTCAGGTCCGACAAATGGGTGGTCTCACCCCCTACACCTACGGCGTGGATGTTAGCGCCGATGGAAACTGGATCACTGCTGGCAGCTTATCAAGCCAAGTCATCACTTGGAATCAAGATGGTACGCAAATCCATGCGGAAACGGAGCATGAAGAAGGGGTCTACAGCGTGGCCTACTCAAAATCCGATAACAACCAATTTGCAACGGGTGGCGGCAAAGGCATGATCGCCGTTTGGGATCGTGAAAAGGGAGAAGTAACTGGTCGCTTGCGTGGACATCGAGGGAATATTCGGAGTTTAGCATATTCACATGACGGCCAACGGCTTGCCAGTGGCGGCACCGACGGAGTCATCAATCTGTGGGACCTCGAAACATATCGCAAAATCACATCACTCAAAGGTCATCGCAATACCGTCTATTCACTCGCAT
>LWDU01032758.1_pt1 | contig 12634 bp, 14 predicted proteins | sample 727161 | NCBI WGS metagenome assembly LWDU01 (sample SAMN04566230, study PRJNA314399) | hydrothermal vent metagenome | isolation source: deep sea hydrothermal plume seawater | place: Mexico: Gulf of California, Guaymas Basin | collected 2004-07-11 | reverse complement strand
TTGAAAATGCAGTAGGAGGATTTTTTAAATATTTAGGTTGGATATTGATTCCAACATCAATAATTTTTTGTGTATTAGGAATTATTTTTATACCAAAAAAAATTACTAAAAATAAAATAATATTTGGATTATTTTTTGTATTTTTAGCATTATCAGGTATTTACGCTTATGGTAGAGGATTTCAGGAAACAAGATATCTTTTGGTTCTACTTCCAATATTTACTTTGTTAAGTGGTTATGGATTCAATTATATGATGAAATATGGTTTTAAAAAAATAATATTAATTACAGTTATTGCAGTCATAATTTCTTCATTTATTTTTACAGAATATAAAACTCAAGATAATCAATATGAATATGAAATGTATGATGCAACTTTATTCTTGACCAATGAAGCTGAAGGTGTAAATAATTATCATAGCAACAAATACGTTAAAGTTGCAGATCTTCAAAATAATTGGCCAGAATTACTCCCTAAAGGAGAAAATGGAAAAATGGATCTTATTACAAAAAAATTTCAAATTGAAGGTTTTGAAAGACCATCTGAATATATTGAATTTAATAAAAACAAGGGTTTAACTCATTTATTAATAAAAGAAGGAGATCATAATGGATTTTTTGATGATGTGTTTCATAATGAAAATAAATATCCGTTATTAGAAAAAATAGTTGATTCAAAGGATTTAGGCATTAAAACAAAATACAAAATTTTTAAGATAAATAATGAGGAATAAAAAAGAAGTCAAAAGTAGATATCTTATATTTTTATAAAAAAAGAATTATTGAGGATCTATTTTTTAAAAAAATACATGATTCTTAGGAAAAATAATTATTTCATATACTGAGTTTCACGTTTTTCCATATCACTAAAAACTACACCAATAGTACGTAATAATGTAATATTATTTTCAAAACAAAAATTTTGTAATGAATTAATATATTCTTTAAATTTTAATGGTGATTCACCCTTTTTGATTAATGCTGAGAATAAATCATCATGATCAAGCATAATCACTTTTTCAGAATAATTCATTGAATTTACAATATTTTCAATATTTGCAACACCTTCAGGACTTTCAATTTTTGGAACTAATTCAACATGTTTAGGTATAAGATCACTGAAAATTTTCAAATCATCAGATGAATTAACATTAGATATTGCCAAATATTTTACATTAGTATTATTTTCTAAAATAGGGATTAATTCTTCAAACGTATAAGAATTATGAGGAGGTTTTGTTCTTCCTATAGGTAAGTCAATGAATATCTTATGATCAGAATGTATAGATAATAATTTAGAAAAATCATCTAAAGTGTTAACCCAGGCTAGGTTAATTCTATAAATAGCGTCTTTAGGAATAGGAAAATCATAATTAGACAAATTTTGTGAAATAATTAGCAATAATAAAAAATTAATTCACTAGTTTATATTTTTATTCTTAAAAAAGTAAATAATGATAAAAGATGTTACTGGGTGAAGAAGCAAAAATTTTAAAACTATTTAATTTTATTAGATAATACAATGTCAAAAAATCAAATAATTCGTGTAGCATTTATTTATCATAAATCTAATATTTTTTTATCGGGAAAACATTTTGATAATACATATTATCATTTTTATATGAATGCATTAAAACGAAACAAAGAGTTAGTAATCACATATTTTCCAACTAACGACATATTTGATTCAAATATTTTAAAAAATAAATTTGACATAATATTGTTATGGGGAGATCAACCCTATGGGATGCCAAATGAAATAATTAATATTAATAAATTAAATATTCCAGTAATTGCAAATGCAACAGATGCACAAGATGCTAAAAATGCAATTCAATATAATAAAAAATGGAAAATTAATTATTATTATGATTTTTATCCAAAAGAATTTTTTTATGAGCATTACCCTCAAAATTTTAAATATGAAACAATTATTTTTGGATTAGAATCATCACTTTATGAAAAAATTAAACCGTTTAATGAAAGAATAAAAAATAAAATAATTAATTCTGGTGCTATAGGTAATACAAAATTTTTGTCAAAAATTATAAATAATATTTTAAATCCTAAATTTAATTCTCTTAAAGGATATTATTTAAGAACAAAATGTAATGAATTGCCATATGTAGATTATACTACAACATTAAAAAATGAATTTGTTAATGATAAATATCCCATACTATTACAAAAATATGCTTCAGCAATTGCTGCAACATCAGATACACCAAGTATCAAATATTGGGAAATTCCAGCCGCGGGTTGTTTAACTTTTATGGAAATTACTGATGAAAATAGAGGGAAATATTTAGGATTTATTGATGGTGAAACTGCAATTTTTATTGATCAAAAAAATTACAAAGAAAAATTTCAAGAATTTTTAGATGATCCTAGTAATCCAAAATGGGAAAAAATTGCAAATTCTGGAAGAAACTTTGTTTTAAAAAAATTCAATAATGATAAAGCTGTGGAATCATTAGTAAAAATAATGAAGAAGTTAATATAAAATTATTTTTTAATAATATTATAATTTTTATGCCATTCTATTTCTTTCAATAATCCCTTATCAAGATTAATTTTATTAGTAAATTTGAGTTTTATTTTTGCTTTTTTAGAATCGGATACAAAATCTATTTCATTAGGACGTTCTCTAAAATTTATTTTACTTTTTGAATTTGTTAATTTAATAATTTTTTTTGCTAACTGATGCATTGTAGTTTTGTCACCTGATCCAATATTAAAAATACCTTCGGAATTATTTGTAATTACTTTAATTGTCGCATTAATTATATCTGAAATATAAATAAAATCTCTAACTGCTTTACCTTTTTTATAAAGTATAATTGTTTTATTTTCTAGTGCTTTTTTTATAAAAATAGGAATTACTTGATTTGTTCTATTTCTCGGTCCATACACTGATGAATAACGTAAAATAGTTAATGGAATTTTATTAAAATTACAAAAAATATTTAGATATTTTTCAGCACCTAATTTTCCACATCCATAAAATGATACGGGATTTGTTGCATTTTCCTCATTTGTCTTTTTTTCTTTGGTATTTCCATATACGGCTGTACTACTTGAATAAATAATTCCTTTTAATTTAATTAAATGAGATAGAAGGTTAATTGTTCCATTTATGTTTAGATTTATTGAAAAGTGTGCATTATCAATTAGATTTGTTTTAACTTCAGATAATTCTGAACTAAGATGAATTAATAAATCAATTTCGTTTAATATTTTTTTAATTTTTTTAATTCCATTATTATTATTTAAATCACATTCTAAAAAAGTTACTTTCTTAGATTTTACTAAAAAATTTATTTCTTTTAGATTTTTTTTATTTCTTCCAATTACAAATACATTTGCCTCTTTTTTAACAAGTTCTTCTACTAAAAATGAACCAATTTGTCCAGTTCCACCCGTTACTAAAATTTTTTTATTTTTTATATTATGAATCATTTTTTCTTAATTTCCTATATTCATCAACTGTTTTTTTAATACCATCTTTGATTCCTATCTTTGGTTTGAACCCTAATTTTTTATTTGCATTATTAATATCTGTAATAAAACTATATTCTTTATTTTTTGAATTTATAAAATTAGGTTTTATTTTAGTTCCTATTTCATTATTAATAATTTTGATTAATTCTAAATTTGAGGGTGAATCAATTCCACCAATATTGTATTTATTATTTAATTTATGATTTATACTAATTATTATGGCATCAATAGCATCATCTATGTAAATATGATTTCGCTTTACATTTCCAGTTCCAAAAACAGTTGGATTTTTTTTATCTAAAATCTTTTCAATAAATGAAGGAATTGCCTGTTTAACATATGGTGAAACTATTCCATAAATTCCCATAAATCTTAAAATGTTTAAATTAATTTTTTTCTTTTCTGAAAAAACTTGTAGGATTTTTTCTGTGATTAATTTACTAGCGCCATAGATATTTTCTGGATTTGTTGCATGAGTTTCATGTATTATTTGCATTTTTGGTTTTCCGTATACCATATATGAGCTTGCAAAAGATATTTGTTTTAAATTTGGTAAATTATCTAATAAATTTAGAGTACCATGAATATTTAGATTAACACTATCTATTCCGTTTAAACCTACATTTTGACCGGAGTTAACTGTACTAGCTAAATGTATTAAAATTTCAATATCTTCTAATTCTTTATGGACTTTTTTAAATCCATTTTTATTTTTTAGATCTATTTTTAAAAATGGTAAATTAGTATTTTTTGGTTTAATAATATCTAAACATACAATTTTTTTTTTATTTTGATTAAGCTTTTTAGTAAGAAATGTTCCTATTTGTCCCGAAGCTCCAGTTACAAGAATTTTTCCCATTGGTTAATCTATTTTTATAATTATTATTTTAAGTTAGTTAATAAAATTATTATAAATTTTAAAAAAGTATATTTAATTATTAGAAATATAGCGAATTAGTCTAAATGCTTCTGCTTTTTTTATTCCAGATTCAATTCCTCTATGGATAGCTAGATTTTCAATAGATTCTATTGAACGTGGATGTGGAAATTTTTGAATTTCAGTACTATAGAATTTGAATGCTTTAATCTTATAAGATATTTCTTTTGAAATATTTTCATAATAATTTGGATTAAATGCTGTTTTAACAGTACCAGGTATTTCATAACTAAATAATTGTTTTACATTACTTGCAACAGGTCTTGTAGCAACTAATGTGCACTCATGAATTTTTTGATGATCTTTATGAAAATCACTATACGGTGTGGTGTAAACAACTGAAGGTTTGTATTTATGAATTAATTGTTCAAGTAACAAATTAATTTCTAATTGTGGAATATCATCCAATTTCATATCAGGTAAACCTAAAAAATCAACACTATCAATACCAAGTAATTTACTAGATTTTAAACAAGCTTCTTTTCTTAGTGAAATCATTTTTTCTTTATTTTTAATACCTGCTGATCCATCAGATACAACACATAGATGAATTTGATGTCCCGCTTTACTTAATTTTTTAATAGTTCCACCCATTCCCAAAACTTCATCATCAGGATGTGCAGCAATTATGACAATATTCATTTACTAAATTTACTTTTTTGACATTAATAATTCTATATAATAAAATATTAAGAAATAAGATACAATGGTTATATGATGATAATAGAGAGATATTACAAACTGATAAGCCTGATAAATCATGATTGATAATTTAAACACTAGATGGGAAAAAGGAACTAATGAATTGATTTTAAAACTTGAAGAAAAAGGAATTGATTTTAAAAAAATGGACGCCCTAGAAATGTTTGGTAGAGATGGAACTTGGCATACATCAATTTTTGCAAAAAAAGTTCAATCAATAGAAATTTGGGAAATTGATAAAAAATGGGAACAAAATTTGAATTATAATTTTCCAAATTCAAAAATTAAAATTTTAGATTCAATTAAAACAATTTCTGCAAATCAATTCTTTTCAAAATTTGATTTATTACTTATTGATAATCCTATGAATATTTTTGGAGATAAAAGTAAAAATGATGATAAATTATATTGTGAACATTTTGATTTAATTACAAAAATAGAAAAATTAAGTAAAAATAAAATTCTTGTTATTTTTAATGTTAACAAGTGTCCATTTAATTATGAAAATTACCCAATTTGGAAAAAATTTCGAGAATCTTTTTATGGAAATGTAGATACAAGTAACATGAAGTTAGATTTTTTACATACATTTTATCATGATTTATTTAAAAAATTAGGTTTTACGACTATTTTTAGTATTGATACAGTTAGAGTTGTTTATCAAAAAAAAGATATGACTTATTATTTTGCATACTATTTACAAAAAAATACGAAATGATCATTTCTATTCATCAACCAAACTATATTCCTTGGATAGGTTATTTCCATAAAATAGAGCATAGTGATATTTTTGTAATTTTTGATGATGTTCAATTACCACGAGGAAAAGATTTTGTTATAAGAAATTTAATTAAAACTGAAGGAGGCTCAAAATGGCTCAGAGTTCCAGTAAAAAATCAAAGTAAAATGTTGCCCATTAATGAAATTGAAATCAATAATGATTTAGATTGGCAAAGCAAACATTTGAATTCATTATATGCCAATTATCAAAAAACATCTTTTTTTACTTCATATTATAATGAAATTGAAAAAATTTTGAATCAAAAACATCAATTTCTTCTTAATTTGAATTTAGATTTAATTAAATTATTTGTAAAAATTTTGAAAATTAAAACAAAAATTATTTGTTCATCGGAATTAAATGTAAGTGATTCTGGAACTGAAAAAATTTTAAAAATCATTCAAGCTCTAAATGGAAATAAATACATTACAGGTGAAGGTGAAGGCTCAAAACGGTATATGGAAGGGAAGGAAATGATTTTCCAAAAAAATAATATAGAAATTATTTTTCAAAAATTTAAAATTCCTAAGTATACACAATTATTTGATGAATTTATACCAAATCTAAGTATTTGTGATATGCTATTTAATATTGGTGCAGATAAAACTAAAGAGATTATAGAGACTCAAAATATAACAGATTAAATTTTATTATCCATATGTTCAGAAATTATAGTTTCTATATTATTAACAGCCTGGGGACTTTCAATTTTAGGAATAATTGTGATCAAATCATCAAATAACATTATTATGAAGAAAAAAGAAATATTAGACTGAATGGCAATTTTTTATCTAGATAAGTTATCAAGATATTATAGAACTATTAGAACACAGAATAATCCAGTTAAATTTGTAATTGCAAGGCTCCTTATGCGTGCTAAAATCTCAAAATTTTTTGTTATTAAACAAAATCATTATAGATTAAGATTCTATCCAACAAAAATCAGTAGAGCACTTTGGGTAGATCCAAAATTTTGGGAAAAAAATTGGTCGTTAAGAAATGATTTTTTTTGGAATTATTTAAAAAAAGATGATGTAGTAATTGATACAGGTTCACACATAGGTCAAGTAACTATAGAATCAGCAATCAAGGTAGAAAATAATGGTAAAATATATTCAATAGAGCCAGACCCAACATTATTCAAGTATCTACAAGGAAATGCTAAATTAAATAAATTGGACAACATTATATTTTATAATTTTGCTCTCGGTGAAAAAAACTCAACTATGAAATTTATATCTGATCCAATAGATCCAGCATGCAGAATTTCAAATGAACCAAAAAGCGGCATAGACATTATTGTTAAAAAATTAGATGATTTGAAAATTGAAGAAGTGAACATTGATTTATTAAAACTATACGGAGTCGGATTTGAGAAATACATGTTATTAGGATCCATCAAAACATTAAAGAAAACAAAATGTGTTCATTTTAGAACATATGCTGAAGATATATCGGAATCCTATAATTATAATTATTCCGATGTTTTTAAAATTTTAATTGAAAACAACTTTAAAATTTTTCAGATTCAAAAAAATTGTAAAATTATTGCAATCAAAGAATTAGATAAACTCAAATTTGATAAAAAAAATATTAGCGATTTTGTTGCCATTAAAGATTTACGTGATTTTATTAGTAGAACTGGATTTAAAATTGAAGAATAAAATGTCTTCAGTTGTAGTCGTAGGTGGGGGAATAGGAGGATTATATGCAGCATGGGAATTATGTAAAAAAGGATTCAGTGTAACAGTTATCGAACAACAAAAATTTGTAGGGGGATTATCCACAAGTATTCCTTTTTCAGATTGTCTAATAGACATAGGTCCACATTTTATTTCGCTTAAACGAGATTCCAACATAACTAAAATAATTTATGATCTTATAGGAGAAAAAGACATAATAGAAATTTCATCGATTCAAAATAGCATAAAATCATTGTTTCAAGGACAGATTCTCGATGAATCTCCAAGATTATTTCATGCAATAAAAACATCTATCGTGCATAGTATGAGCAGTTTTCTTTTTTCAAAAATTTTTTTATCAAAAAATAAATCATCAGATGATATTGAAAAATATCTAATTGCTCTTTATGGAAATTATCTTTTTAATGTATGGTGTAAACCCATGATAAATCAAAATATAGGACTCTCAAATATTGATTTGGTAAAAAAATCTTTTGAGCCCATTACATTTAAAAAAATATTATCTTATGTTTTAAAATCAAATTCTAAAAAAACTTTTGAGCCTCTACAAAAATCTAAATCTGAAATGTTAGATTGTTATTTTAGATATGGAATGAAATCTATTATCGATAGTTTTCAATCACAAATTATTCAAATGGGAGGTAAGATAATGTTAGAAACAGAAATTCAGAAAATAGATCACAACAAAAATAAAATAATTACATATAAACAAAATAATAACATTGAAACTATTAATTCCAATATTATTTTATATTCAATTCCTTTAATTGCATCAATTCAATGGTTTGAATACCCTAAAAATTTAAAACCATTAATAAAAAAAACAGCATTAAATTCAATTATGGTTGTTTTACTTATAGATACTAAAAAATTATTTGATGGATGGATATTGGATATTTATGATTCATCAGTTTCTTTCTTTAGAATTGCTCAACAATCTTTTCTTAGTAACAAAATTGCACCTCAAAATAAAACACTACTAAATGTTGAAATTAAAATTGATGAAAAAAATATTCTGGGGGCAAAAAAGGATACTGAAATTTATCAAAAAGTGATTGAAGATCTTAAAAAATTAAAAATTCTTAAAAATGAAAAAATAATTGATTATAAAATTATTAAAATAAAAAATCTATATCCAAAAAAAAATATGGAAGAGCAGAATTTATCTGAAATATCAAAATACATTAATTCACATCTAAATGAATTTACTTTAGGAGTATCAGAACCAGATTCAGGTAGATTGATTTCAGAGAATAATGATAAAACATCTTTAGGTGGATTTTATAATTCATTATTAAACAGTCAAAAAATTATTAATTTCATTCTCTCGAGTGAAAAATCAGAAAAACATAAGAATTAAAACAATTTTATTTTTATTATGGCTGAATCAAAAAATGTTCTATTCAAAATTTATAAAAAATGTAGAGAAAAAGCAAACATCGGAAAAGGAATTGGCTTTGGAAAATCTTACATTGGAAAAAAAATTATTAGCTCAACAAATGAAATGTTAAAACCTGACTATTGTTTAATTCAAGGCCATAAAATGTTCTTAGATAAACATGATTCATTAGATTTATCGTTAAATCAAGAATATGGATCATTAGAAACTAAAATAATTAAAGATGAAATTAAATCCGGTGATATTGTAATTGATCTTGGAGCTCATATTGGATATTACACTTTACTTTTTGCAAAACATATTGGCTCAACTGGAAAAGTATTTGCATTTGAACCTGAACCATCTAATTTTTCTTTACTTAAGAAAAATATTTTAGAAAATAATTATACAAATGTTATATCTGAACAAAAAGCTGTTTCTAATTCAAATTCTAAAATTGATTTTTGGATTGGTCAAGATAGTAGTGGTGCAAATAGAATATACAAACCAGAAAAAACTAATACCCAAAATTTCAAAATTTCTACTGTAGATTGTATTAGATTAGATGATTATTTTTCTAACTCTGAATTCTTTGATAAAATTAATTTTATTAAAATGGATTTAGAAGGTGCTGAATATCAAGCATTGCTTGGCATGCACTCATTATTAGCAAATAATAATAAATTATCTATATTGACTGAATTCTCTCTAAATTCTCTTGACGATGCAGCATCTATTATTTAATAAAGTTAGAAACTCTACAAGATTCAAAAAAATAAATTATAAAACATTATTTTTGTGTAAAATAAGTCTTATATTCTCACCATTTTCTTTATTGCATAAGATTTTTGGATAAAACTCAAAGAAATCCTTTTTTAAAAAAAGATTAAAAATTTTATTTATACCACCCTCAATAAGTTTAGGTGATCTAAAGTAATCACATTTAATTATTTTATAATTAGCTTTTTTTGAGATATTAATTAATGAACTTTTTGAATAATTATATGCATGAGGTACAGTTTTGAATTGTCTATAATCATTTTTTTTTTCAACGCTAGGAACTTCAATAAAAATGAAACCAGAGTCATTTAAAAAATTACTAATTTTTCTTAAAAATTGAATTGGTTGTGTTAAATGTTCAAAGACATGATTAAGCCAAATGATGTCAAACTTTTTTTCAAATGAAAATGTTTCTGCTTTTTCAACAATACATTCACTATTTTTTAATTTTTTATTTATTGAAGTAACATTTTTTTTATCAGGTTCAATTCCAGTTACATTATATCCAATTTTATCAAAATTATAAATTGCTTCACCATGACCACTACCTATTTCTAAAATTGTTTTACTATTATTCAAAATATCATTACAATATTTTGTTTGAGATTTCCAAATTTTAATTCTTCCGATTGAATATGAATCAGTAAAATTAGATTCCAATAAGTTTTCTAAATCTTCATTCCAGAAATCTTTATCATAATAATGTTGTAGTATTTTATCTATTTCTTTTTGGGATTTACCAGTAACGTATAATTTACAATTTTGACAAATATACATAGGTAATTTTAAAGTAAAATTATCAGCATAATAATTAAAATTTGAAAAATCACATGAAATACATTTGAGTATTCTATCATTTTCTAAATTACCATTCATAAATTATTATAATACAATCTATTATTTCTACTTAGATATTTTATAATATCTTACTTTTCTAAAATTTTATTATCCATATGTTCAGAAATTAAAATTCTTGAATATTCAGAAATTTTATGTTCATTATGTGTATAATCAGTATAAAGAAAAAAATTGCCTTTATCTAATTTTATCAATCGTTCATTTATTTTATGATCGTATATTCCAGAAATATTTCCTGAAAAACAACAGGGATCATTATTATTAGAAATTTGGACATGAATTCGATCATCACCATATGAATTTAAAATATATAATTCAAGATAATTTGTTATTGCATAAAGTTCTGGAATAATTTGTTCATAATCACCAATATTTTTTGAATCTGAACGCATAAAAATTGGAATTGTTCCTGCAACAGAATAACTTTGTGAAATTCTATCATCAATTGCAGAAAATAATACGGTAGTCCAACCACCACCAGATATTCCCATCATATAGTATGAATCAAAATCAAAATTTTTATTTAAATAATTTAATGACACTCCTATAGGTTCAATAAAAAATTTTACAGGTGAAAATTCAGAAGATTCTAAAAATTGTAATTGTTTATGATTAGTAAATTTTATTTTGCCAAAATGATCTAAATCAATTATAGGTTGATTATTCATACCTAATAATGGCATTGAAAATGCTAAAACAGAATAATTTTTATCTAGAAAAAAATCAATAGTGTCTTTGCCATTAATAAAATCACCACGATGACCTTGATGATATATTATTAATTGATCATTTGAATTTTCAGGTAAAAAGAGATATGAAATTGAATTTACACTATATTCCATACTAATAGTCAATCTATGAATTGATTTTAAATTAGAAAGATTCTGATAGCGTTCATCCACAATATTTTCATCAACTAAAATAGTTGAAGAATATGGCACCTGATCATTCCAAATAAAATTAGTTAATGTTTTTCTTTTATCAATTACATCATTTTCGGAATTAATTAATATTAATGAATCAATATTTTCTTCATAAATTAATATATTATTTTGTTCTTTCTCAAAATTATTTAATATTAAAGATTTAGAATTCTGGATTAAATCAAAGGGGAAAATTTCATAATGTCCAACTGCAATTCCACATAAAAAAATAGAAAGTACAAAAATAATAAAAAGATAAAATTTAATCATATTAAGTCATTAAAATTATTATTTATCAATAAGTTTTTTGAGATATTCAAGATCTTTATCATTTTTAATTGATCGTTTATCAATAAAATTATTTAGGATATTTCTACTTTCTTGAATTTTATTTAATTCATCTTCATTTAGTTTTTCGTTATTAGATAATTTAGATAAGAGGTTTAGGATCATCAAATTTAATTCTAAATTGATTTCAGAATTTATCAAATTTCTTCGCATATATGGATTTACTTCAAATCCAATTGTTGCTTCAGATCTATATGCAGGAGATCTTTTAAAATGAACAAATCCAATTATTACTAGAATAGGAACTCCAAGAAATATAGTTACAGCAACATAATGTCCAAAACTTGGAAAAAAATCTAATAAAAATGGGATTTTATCAATTGCAAGATAATAAGTAACAACTAATGTATTGATGGCTGCAAAAATAAACGCAAAATATAGACTCCATCCATTTCTAAAATAATACCATGCACGAAAAAAAGGTGATTTAGATTCAGGCATAAAAACAATATCTATACGAGGTATATCAATTCATGGTATAAGTTAACCATAACAATTTTTTAGTATATTCATTGCACAATTGAATTAGTGGATATTAAAAAAATGAAAATATTGATAGCGTATGGTAGTAAAGGTAAATTTTTCCACATGAAACAATTTTCAGATGCTTTAAAGGAATTAGGCGTAGAATCTATGTTAGTTCAAGATTCAGATTATAGTACAGGCTTTCCAAGTAAAAAAATTTCAGAATTAATTCCCAATAATAAATTCAAAAATTTGATT
>LWDU01039684.1_pt1 | contig 12638 bp, 9 predicted proteins | sample 727161 | NCBI WGS metagenome assembly LWDU01 (sample SAMN04566230, study PRJNA314399) | hydrothermal vent metagenome | isolation source: deep sea hydrothermal plume seawater | place: Mexico: Gulf of California, Guaymas Basin | collected 2004-07-11 | reverse complement strand
AGTAGTATACCGTAAGAATTGCGCCCTCAGCTAACTCAACTGAAAATGGATAGCCCAGATCCGAGCCAGAAACACCACGTGCCTTGACTACCTCATCATGGGCTGGACCCCATCCTTGCGCCGCAGTTCCTCCGTCATCTCGTAAGACATGCTCATTTGCCACATCCCAAGATCGCCCTCCATCATTGCTAACTACCGCCCGGATACCCGCCGGTTTAAAACGGTATCCGTAGGAACACAAGATCCTGCCATCCCGCAACAACAGCAAATGTGCCGGATAGCCCCAAACCTGGGTCTCAACCGGTTCACTCCAACTTAACCCATTATCCGCTGACCACTGTTGCCATAAATACCCTGTAGGTCCTGGCCGATGGGCACGTGTCATAGCTAAAATCCGGCCTCCACCAAGTTCTAATAAGCTAACTTCTTCTGTACAAAAACCATGTGGATCCGTCAACATGGGTACCCAATCCCAGGTATCGCCATTATCCGTGGATCGCGCCATATATTGCTGCCATGTGGCACCTTCCATAGTATGCAGATCTAACCCCGGTTTATCCACCTGACCACCCACTGGAAAAAGTAAGGTATTATCTTGCAAGCATAAGCCACGAAAGCCGTTGAGACTCAACATCTCCGGGGGGGCTGAAATGGCCTGGCGCTGCCAGCTTATTCCACCATCCAATGATCTTCCAACATGCAACTCTTTACCAACTAAATAAAAAGCGTTCGGATCTTTTTCGTGGTCATGGGTAATATAACGCTGCGCTTCCCATTGAAGCCGCTCGCTAAGCGGTCGCACCTCAGGAGCATCAAAATGGCCACCCCGGCCCCCAGCACCTATATCCAGCCACATATCACCATTCAATTGACAACGAAATTTTCCTGTAGCCCCTGGCCACACTGGGGCCAGAGAAGAATCTGTTGTCTCTTGCCAATGCTCACCATCTGCTGCTGCTACAAACAGCCGTAAACGGCCCTTTGAATTATGCGAAGGAAATTCACGTTGCGTCAAAGCAACCAGTAAACGACCGTCTGCTAACTGTTCCAACACCGGGAAACAAGAATATGAGCCTTCTTTTTTAAAAATAATTATATCGCGTTGCAACTTCATCGCCAACCTCAATTCTCAGCATTTTTTGCTATTTGTGAGTCCTGGTTTAAATATCCTTCAACCTAAGAAAACCTTACCGTATGACGAAACAAGCCAACTTTTTTCATACGGCCGCGAACAACTACAAATCATTCTGCCCCCCCTAAGCAAAGGAAAAGACAAAATAGACATTTTTATTATTTAGCTGAATTACAACTGTTCGGGCTGCTCCCCATCTTCGTGCCAATTAGGTTAAGAAAATAGGTCTATTCTGGAGACGGTTTAGCATATTTTTGCGCAAAGACATTCGGCGTTAAATAGCCCAATGGGCTGTGAGGATGTCCCTCGTTATATTGTTGTTGCCAGGCCCTGAGTTTGGCGCGGGCATCCGGGATAGATTCAGACCAATGGTCATTCAGGCACTCCTTCCGTACCCGGGCATTGAAGGACTCAATATGGGCATTGTCCGTCGGCGTGGCCGGTCGAGAAAAGACCTATTGGACGTTTTCTAGTCGGCCCACTAGTCTAACGCTACCGAAGTAAATTCCGGGCCATTATCGAGCCGTATTTTTTTGGCTACAGATCGTCGACGCACCAGACCGGCTAAGATCTCGGCGACCTGGATGCCGCGAAAATGGGAGCCCACCCCGATGTATACACTTTCGCGACTAATCGCTCATAAAATCCATGCTCCATTGCGCATTGACCTGATGGGTGTGGACGACTAGATCCGCGCTTGATGGCTTACCCGTCAATGTCGCTGCTTGGGCCGCAACAGCAGATTTTCTTCTCGCTAGAGGCGATACAGCAATTTGCGGCCGACGCTCCAGCCCTCGTGTTGCAATACGGTCGTCAGCCGGCGATAGCCCCAGCCAATACGGCTGAGTGCCAGATCGCGCAGTCGTTGATGCAAACCGATATCGGCCGGGGCCACACTGCGATAATGATATGTTGAGTGGGCTAAAGCAACGACATTACAAGGCGCGTCGGCCACTGATCTTATACGTCGACCCAAGGTATTGGATCACCGATCGTTTAGGTGCTGGTTTTACCACTTTTTTTCACTACATCTTGGAGCATATGCTGGTCTAAGCTCAACTCGGCGACCAGCTGTTTGAGCTTTCTATTTTCGTATTCCAGTTGGCCTAAGCGGCGCAACTCAGCGATGCCCATACCTTTAAACTGGTAGAGGATTTGGGGGAGAGACCAAGATTGACACCAGAGGTGAGCCGTACTATTTTGACGGCGACTGGGCGGTGGTGGAGGCCGCGATCGAACGGATAAAGACCTACGACTCCGATCAGCCTTTCTATCTGTACCTGCAACAGAAACCGACCCCCATTCCTCTACCCGCTTGCAACAATCGTGGTGCTTGTCTCAACCTCTGTATTGCAATCAAGGAGTAAGGTGTGATAAGAAGTAAAGCCATCATTGATAAAACCGAGGTGGTGGCTGAGAATGGCGTGGTCACGGCGATGCATCCTCTAGCTGCCGAGGCCGGGGCGGAAATTTTGCAGCAGGGCGGTAATGCCACCGATGCCGCTATTGCCACGGCTTTTGCCGTGGGCGTGGTCGAGCCGTTTATGAGCGGCTTGGGCGGCGCGGCTTATGGCATGGTGTACGATGCGGCCACCAAACAAACAACCACGTTTGATGGCGCCGTAGTCGTGCCTCGCGCCGGACGTGAGGATATGTTTGCACTGTCTCCCTCCAGCCGCTGGCGCAGCACCCTGGGCGATGCCGCCGAAACCGGCTATCGCTCTGTCTTGGTGCCAGGGGCAGTGGCGACCTACGCCAAAATGCTGGAAATGTTCGGCACGATGACGCTGGGCCAGGTTATGGCTCCGGCGATTCGCTTGGCCGCCGAAGGTTTTTTTGTCGACTGGTATGTCTTTGCCAACTGCGCTGCGGCCCTGCAGCGACTGCGACCGTTCCCGCACATTATGTCGGTCTTTTATAAGCCCAACGGGTTGCCCTTCAAGACCGTTAATCACGATGATATCGGCAACGCCGACCGGCTGGTGCAAAGCGATCTGGCTAAAACGATGGAACGCATCGCTGCGGACGGGCCGGAGGTATTCTATCAGGGTGAAATCGGGCAGGCCATTGCCAGACATGTTTCAGAAAACGGTGGCACGATCACCGAGCAAGATATGGCCGACTACGAGGTGCGTATTCGAGAGCCGTTGCGAGTTAATTATCGCGGCTATCACATCGCAATGATCTCTGAAAACAGCGGTGGCCCCAGTGTTGCGCAAATGTTCAATATTTTGGAAGGCTTTGACCTGGCCGGCTTTGGCCATAACTCGGCCCGTTCGCTCCATGTCATCGGTGAGGCCATGCGGCTGGCCTTTGCCGACCGTTTTGCCCACTTAGGCGACCCGGCTTTTGACCCCATTCCACTGACGGGGCTGCAGTGCAAAGCTTATGCGGCGGCGCGGCGTCAAGCAATTGATGTACGGCGCGGCCCTGTGGCAGCGCCGGTGGGCGATCCCTGGTCCTTCCAGCCAGGTGGCAGACCGGCCAGCGGCGCCTTGCGAACCGGCGGCGATTACGCCGACCAGCACACCACCCACCTGTCGGTGATTGACGGGGAACGCAACATGGTTTCGCTGACAGCGTCGCTGGGGCAGCGCTTTGGCTCCGGCATCCTGGTGCCGGGCACCGGTGTAGTGTTGAATAATGGTCTGATGTGGTTTGACCCGGAACCGGGCAAGATAAACTCCATCGCACCGGGGAAAATTGCCCTACACGCCGGCACCCCGGTCCTGGCATTTGACGAGCAGGGGCCGCTGATGGCTGTTGGCGTTCCCGGCGGGCGTATGGTTTTAACCTCGGTTTTGCAGGTCGTACTCAACGTGCTGGATTACGGCCTTGGTATCCAGCACGCCATCAGCGCCCCCCGCATCCACGCCGAAGTCGGCCCACTCTGGATCGATCCTCGCTTGCCGGAAGAGGTGATGGCCGAACTGCGCCAGATCAGAGATGACGTCGCTGAGAGAGCCGAAACTTATTTGATTAGTTCGTACTATGGCCGGCCCAACGGCGTTCTGATTAATCGGGAAACAGGGCTGCTGCACGGCGGGGTTGAACCCTACAAGATGAGCACCGCGATAGGCGTATAACGGAGGCTTAATGATTAAAAGCAGCTTGATAATCGATAAGACAGAAGTTGTCGCCGAGAATGGTCTGGTAACCGCCATGCATCCATTGGCCGCCGAAGCAGGTATCGAAATTCTGCAGCAGGGTGGCAACGCCGTCGACGCCGCTGTCGCCGCGGCCTTTGCCGTGGGCGTCGTCGAACCTTTTATGAGTGGCTTAGGCGGAGCGGCCTATATCATCGCCCATCAGGCCGCAAGCGGCAGGACCATAACCGTGGATGGCTGCGTAGAGGTTCCGCAAAATGCTCATGAGGCTATGTTTGAACTGCTTGATCCCTCGCTTAAGGGCGCCGGTGTTTACGGCTGGCGAGCCACCAAAGACAACGCCGCCGAAACCGGATATCGCTCGGCGGTAGTACCGGGGGCGGTGGCCGCTTACAGCAAACTGCACGAGATGCAGGGCAGTATGCCGCTGGAGCAGGTGATGGCCCCGGCCATTCGGCTGGCAGCAGAGGGTTTTGTACCCAACTGGTATGTCTTTGCCCAGTGTGCCGCGTCGATGGAACGACTAAGCCAGTTTCCCGAAACGATGGCCGTTTTTTTTCGCGCTGACGGTACGCCCATTCCCTTCCCGGTCAGCCACGATACCAGCATTTCGCCCAACCACGAGCGGCTGGTGCAATCGGACCTGGCCCGCACCTTGCAACTGATTGCCGGGCAAGGACCGGCGGTCTTCTACCAGGGCGAGATCGGCCGGACCATTGCCCGATATATCTCAAACCACGGCGGCCTGATCACCGAAGCCGACCTGGCCGGTTACCAGGTCCAGATCCGCGAACCGCTACAAGTCGATTATCGCGGTAAACGGATGGCCATGATTGCCATCAACAGCGGCGGACCAACCGTAGCCGAGATGTTCAATCTCCTCGAAGGATTCAACTTGGCCGGGACAGGACACAATAGTGCCACACACCTGCACCTAGTCGCCGAAGCCCAGCGCCTGGCTTTTTCCGATCGCTTTGCCCACCTCGGCGATCCGGCTTTTGCCGCCATTCCGCTGGAGGGGCTGCAATCAAAAGCCTACGCGGCCGCTCGTCGTAGCCATATCGATCCGCAGGGCGGCCCCACGCTGGAACCGGTAGGCGACCCTTGGCCTTTCCAGCCCGGTGTCAGCCCCCCCGGCACCCCACCGGCCAACGGCGGCGACTCTTCAGGGCAGCACACAACGCATCTGACGGTCATCGACAGGGAGCGTAATATGGTTTCGCTGACGGCTTCCCTGGGGCAGTTGTTTGGTTCGGGCGTGATGGTTCCCGGCACGGGTGTTACCTTAAATAATGGTATGATGTGGTTTGATCCGGAGCCGGGCCATGTTAACTCCATCGGTCCCGGCAAACGCGCGCTGCACGCCGGTACGCCGGCCCTTGTTTTTGATGAACAGGGACCATTATTGGCCGTAGGATCACCCGGCGGGCGAAAAGTGCTAACGGCGGTACAGCAGATTATCCACAATATTGTGGATTTCGGGTTAGGTATGCAGGCCGCAATCAGCGCCCCCCGGATTCATTGCGAAGCCGGGCCGGTTTATATGGATTCCCGTCTGCCAACAGCGGTGATCGAGGCGATGCAACATAGGGGTCACGAGGTCGTGGTGCGGGAAGAACATTTTCTCAGCTCTTACTTTGGCCGGCCCAACGGCATTTTGGTTGATCATAACGCCGGTGTGCTACGGGGCGGCGTCGAGCCGTACCGGGTCAGTACAGCTATTGGCTACTAAACAGAAAACGATATGACTGATAATAAAAAGAAGGTGGTCGTGGGTTGGCAGGGGCGGTATTACGAGGATTTTGTGCCGAACGATGTGTATCGCAGTCGCTATGGGCGCACGGTGACGGAAATGGACAATTCGCTCTTTACGCATTTGACGCTCAACAGCAATCCGCTGCACTTCGACGCGCGTCTAGCCGCGGATACCCAGTGGAAAAAAATCCTGGTTAACAGCACGTTTACGCTGGCACTGATCGTGGGCATGAGTGTGCCAGATGTCAGTGAGAATGCCCTGGCCAATCTGGGGTGGGAAGCAGTAAAGCTGCCCAACCCGGTTTTTGTCGGCGATACGCTCTACTGCGAGACCGAAGTCTTGGCCAAGCGCGAATCGCGTTCGTATGCCAATGCGGGCATTGTGCAGGTGCGCTCGCGCGGTATTAATCAAGACGGTAAAGTTGTCATCGATTTTACGCGCAGTGTGATGATTTATAAAAAAGGTCATGCTCCGCACGACGATTTTTTTCCGGCAGTCGAGGAGGGCTGAGGTCGATGTCGATACAGAAGGAGCGCTGCTGGTTATTTGTGCCTGGGCATAGCCAGAAAATGGTGGACAAGGCGCTGGGGTTGGATGTGGATGTGATCATCTTCGATTTGGAAGATGGGGTACCACCCGATAAAAAAGAATCAGCGCGTTGCGTGGTTGCAGAAGCACTCGGGCAGCCTGCTTCGTGCGCAAAGCGCTTTGTGCGCGTGCATGCAGCACAGAGCGCTATGATACAGGTGGATTTGCAGGCCATAGTGCGGCCGGGGCTAGCTGGTGTGGTGCTGTCGAAGGTCGAGGAGGTAGAGCATATAGAGCAGGTAGACACGGCGTTGAGTGCGTTGGAAAAGAGCATTGTTTTACCAGAGGGAGAGATCAAATTGGTCGCGCTAGTCGAAAGTGCGCGCGGTTTGGTGCAGGCGCCGGTTATTGCCAACGCAAGTAGCCGTATGGCGGGGCTGATGTTGGGGGCGGAGGACTATGCGCTAGATATGGGTTTTTTGACGCTGATGCCGGATGAGGCGGACGCGTTGCTCTACGCTCGCTCGGGGCTGGCAGTAGCGGCGGCCAGCCAAAAGCTACAGGCCATAGACAAGGCATTCTTGGACCTGGACGATGCCGCAGGACTGGTCCGCGAAACGCAGCGGGCGCGTTTACTTGGTTTTAGCGGCAAATGCCTGATCCATCCAGCGCAGATCGAAGCGGTGCACAAAGGGTTTTTGCCGACGGAAGAAGAGGTTGCGATTGCCCGGCGCATCGTCGTGGCCTTTGCTGCAGCTGAAGCGACTGGCAGCGGTGTGACGGTTGTCGATGGGCGCATGGTGGACTTGCCGATTGTCGAGCGAGCGCGGCGTTTACTCGTATTAAATAACGGGAAGGGCGAAGACTGATGGCTGTAGAGGAACAGGCCCCGCCGCCGCTCGCGGGCGTGCGTTTTATTGCGGTGGAGCAGTTTGGCGCCGGGCCCTGGGGCACGATGCTGCTCGCGGATCTGGGGGCGGAGATTATCAAGGTCGAAAATCCGGCTACTGGGGGCGATGTGGCTCGTTATGTGCAGCCCCATACGGCCGAACAGGACAGCGTGTACTTCCAGAGTTTCAATCGCAATAAAAAAAGCATCACGCTCAATTTGTTGCATCCGCGCGGGCAGGAAATTCTGCATGGGTTGGTGGAAGTTGCGGACTGTGCATTTAATAATTTGCGCGGCGATTTACCGGTCAAGTTGGGTCTGGACTATGCGGCGCTGGGCGAGATAAAACCCACCATAGTTTGCTGCTCCCTATCGGCATTTGGGCGCAACGGCGCGCGCGCCGCCGAGCCGGGGTACGACTATTTGATGCAGGGTTATGCTGGTTGGATGGACCTGACGGGCGAGCCGGACGGGGCGCCGCAGAAGGCGGGATTGTCGCTGGTGGATCTGAGTGCGGGTGTAATGGCGGCGATGGGTGTTTTGAGCGCGATATTGCGTGCGCGCACGACGGGCAAGGGCTGCGATGTGGATGTGAATCTCTTTGATACGGCGCTTTCGCAGCTGGGTTATGTGGCGGCCTGGCATCTGACCAAGGGGTACCAACCGCAGCGCATGCCCGATTCATCGCATCCGTCGCAGATACCTTCGCAGGTATTGCCCACCGCAGATGGTTTTTTGGTGGTGATGTGCGCCAAGGAGAAGTTCTATCAGAATTTGGTGCGGATTTTGGGGGCGCCGGAGCTGGGTGCAGATCCGCGCTTTTGCAGCTTTGCACTGCGGCTGCAAAACAGAGAAGCATTGGTGCCGCTTTTAAAAGATCTATCGCAAAAACGCGCGACGGACGAGTGGTTGGAGCGGCTCAAGGGTAAAGTGCCGTGCGCGCCGGTCAACACGGTTGCGCAGGCCTTTGCCGATGAGCAAGTGGTTGAAGACGAGATGGTATTGGCGATGTCGCATCCAGACTTTGGCACGGTGCGCCAGGTGGCCAGTCCGGTCAAGATTAGCGACTATAAGAAGGAGCACCAGCGTGGGCCGAAGCTCGGGGAGCATACAGAGGAGGTGTTGGGCGAGCATCTAGGGCTGTCGCACGAAGAGATCGAGGCACTGCGGACGGAGGGGGTGCTGTAGACTCGTTTATTATTGCTCGGGTATTTATTGATATCTGAAGTGGGGAAATTATAGAAAACAGTACGACAACTCTTGTGGGGATTATTCTCATGTCGATTCCTCATCGAAGCAGTGTATCTTCGCCTACCAGAGGCGTTGCCCCGCGTCGTCGGAATCCCGCCTGGCTTAACGACTAGTCCCAAAGAGGCCTAGGTTGCACCGCCAGGCCGTCGGCGCAGAACAAGAAAGTGCAACTCTTTTAAAATGGTGCAGGCGGCGGGAATCGAACCTGTCCAGAGCCAAACGCAGAAATCGACACAGCTAACGCACAACCCCACAAAAACCCAACAAAATCAAACACTAAGCCAACCTGCTGCTGGCGACAAAAAACAAAAGCCCACAGTTTCCACACACGCTCAAAACACTTTTTCACACCCCGAAAGCGTAGCAGCAGCGTACCCGATTTCCGATGAACTTGGAGAAGTGGTCGCTGCCTGGGACGTCCTGCCCGATGCGATCAAGACCGGCATCCTTGCGATGGTGCGGTCAACAAGCCCTGGAGAATCAAACCATGGCTAACGACCGACCCAAAGATCTGAACGACAAGCAAAAGCTATTTGTCGCGGAATATCTCAAGGATCTGAACGCGACTCAGGCCGCAGGATACGTGCCGGCTATGGCGAGAAAACGGCCCATGCCCAGGGCAATCGCTTGTTAAGAAATGCTAAGGTCTACGAGCAAATTCGTGAAGCTCTTACTCAGCGCGTCCAAGCGTCAAAGCTAAGTGCCCAGGATGTCCTGGACGACCTGCTTGCAGTTGGTTGCAGTGATATAGGCCGCTATGTGGATATCGATCCACGGGGAAATATTCTGATCAACCTATCAGCCGTGCAAGAGGGTGATTTACGTGCGGTTCAGGAAATCAGTCAGGCGGAAGCCACTGACAAAGGAACTCGCACTGGAAAGCGCACCAGGATTAAGTTATACAATAAAGTCGATGCTTTGGGTAAACTACTGACCTACCTGGAGCAAGCGGGCCTCTTGTATCCGAAGGAGACCTAATCGGACTGCGCTGGCGAGTAAAGATCGACGGTTGATCCTCAGCAGACTGAAGGAGATTTGAATATGCCCTGGGGAAAAATGGACATCAAAGAATGGGCCGAAGAGCTTGGCGTCAATATCAATGAGCTACGGCAGAAAGAGCAACTCATCGAGAAAATCGTCAAGAGCAGAAAACGGTTTGCTTTGACGCAAGGCCAGTTGGCCGAGATCACTAGCATCTCCCAACCGCGCATTACCCAGATTGAGAATAGAACCAAAATTGGCACGATTAGCTTTGATGTGCTTTTCCGCACGTCTTCTGGTACGCAACCACTCTTAGTCTAGGAGAATGATCACAATGACTAAATCCATATTGACGGGCGCACTCCTGGCGCTCCTGATAACCAACGCGCTGGCCCAGCCCCCGCACTTGGCCGACCCCGAGCCGGGCCAGGTGTTTTTGACCCCGCAGATCGACCTCGACCTCGGGCCAGTGCCCCTGGTCGTGCCCGAGCGCTACGCCGAGACCGCCCCCGCCGAGCGCGAGTTGATGGTACCGCCCGGTTTCGCGGTCAATGTCTTCGCCGCCGGCGCCCCGCTGGAGGGGCCGCGCTTTATGGCCTTGGATCCGGAGGGCGTACTGCACGTGGCCAATATGAAGGCCGGGGGCGCCTCGCAATTCGGGCCGCCCAACGACGGCAATATCGTACCCCCGGCCGATGAAATGACCGGCCAGATCATTGCCCTGCCCGACCGCGACGGGGACGGCGTGGCCGATACGGCGCTGGTGGTGGTGGAGAATCTGTGGTGGGCCAACAATTTTCAATTCTACAAGGGCGAGCTCTACGTCGGCGACCGCCACGCCGTGCGCCGCTTCGCCGACGCAGATGGCGACGGGGTCTACGAGACGGAGAAAGAACCGCTGGCGCTCTTGCCCCCGTCCAAGCAACACCGCACCCGCACGATCGTCTTCGACGAGCAAAACGACAAGCTCTACGTCTCGATCGGCTCGACTTGTGATATCTGCCGCGAGGAGGACCCCGAGCGCGCGGCGATCCTAGAATTCAACGCCGACGGCACGGGGCGGCGGATCTTCGCCACGGGCCTGCGCAACGCCGTCGGGCTGGCGCTGCACCCGGTGACCAACCAATTGTGGGCGACCGGCAACGGCCACGACCGCGAGGGGTCCCACTTGCCGCCGGAGTTGGTGACGGCGATCAGCGACGGGGACTTTTTCGGCTGGCCGTTGGCCTTCGGTTTCCGCACCTGGGTGGATTTCGGCATCAGCACCTACGAGAACGCGATTTTCCCCATTACCGCGCAGGATAGCGCCAATGTCGAGCGGATGTCCAGGCCTACGGCGATGCTGCCGGCACACCTGGCCCCGATGGCTATCCATTTTTACATCGGTGATCGCTTCTCGCCGACCTACCGCAACGCGGCCTTTGTCGCCTCTCGTGGCGGGTCGAACGCGGCGGTACTTGGCAATAAGGTGGTAGCGCTCTTTGCCGATCCGGACGGACAGAACGCCCGGGTCGGCGATTTCCTTACCGGTTTCCAACCCCGCCTTTCGTCCGGTAGCGGAGTTTGGGGCAGGCCGACCGGGCTGACGACCGACGCCCGCGGCGCGCTCTACGTCAGCAGCGACTGGACCAACCACATGATCTTACGCGTCGTCGCCAGTCCGTTGCGCGGGACCTGGGAGCAGGGCTTGCCCGATGAGGTGATCGAGGCATTTACCGGGGGGCAGGTGCAGTTGCGCGAAACGATCCGCGTCGAAGGGATTGACCCCGACGCGGCCCCGCTCGAGGTCGTAGCGGACCTGAGCGCCTTTGGCGGTCCGGAGGCCGTGCCGCTGGAATCGTTGGGAGACGGGACCTTCGGCCTACAACGGCCGCTGGACCTCGGCGAGCATACGGGTGTGAAGAACCTGGTCGTGCGGATTAGCCAACAGGTGGAGGGAGAGCGCTTCGAGTACCGGCTGCGGCGGGTGTTCGAATTGCGGCCTGGGCGGGACCTCGTCGTGATGGGCGAAGAACTGGCTCCGCGCTGGCAGTTGACGGCGGATGCTCCGTTGCGGCACGAGGGTTTTGTCCAAGGGCCAGCGGTGTTCCGCGGTGCGGCGGCCGCCTTTGTGGCGGAAGATGTGACTTTCAGCGGGTGGAATATGCTGATCGAACCGCAGGCGCCGATCGACCCGCTGGGCTATGGCAGTTTGCGCTTTGCTTTCCATCCGGGCAATACCGCCGAAACGGCGGTTCAGCGGATAGTGCTGACCGCCAGACCGGGGCGGATCTACGACCTGATCGGCGAAGGAGGGATCGATCTAAGCAAGATTGGATGGCAAGAGGTCGAGATCCCCTTAGCGGCGCTGGAACTGACCGGACCGATCGAGCAGATTCGCATTCAGGGCAGCTTGGAAGGGCGCTTTTTCATCGACGAATTGCGTTTCGAAACCTTGACCCCGCAGCCGGCCGAAACCGCGGTTGCCGAGGGAGCGTCCGGCCAGCCCGACGCTTTCGCCCTGGCGCAGAACTTTCCCAACCCCTTCAATGCCGAGACGGTGATCGGCTATACTTTGGCCAGGGCCGCCGAGGTGGAGTTGAACATCTACAACCTGGCCGGACAACGGGTAGTGAGCCTGGTGCGCGGTTTCGCGCAGGCGGACGCGTACGAGATCGCCTGGGACGGCCGCGACGAAGCGGGCCGGGCCCTGGCCAGCGGGATGTACATCTACTGCTTGCAGAGCGACAATCGCAGCCAGACGCGTAAATTGCTCTTGTTGCGCTAATCGCTCAGGGTCTCGGATCGGATATAGGTCTGCCGTCGCGCTGGCATTCTCCGCGACGGTAGACCTATATTGCAATCTATTGGACTTTCCCCGGTCTAGTAGACAAATTCTGGCGTTCTGTGGAGTTTCCCCGGTATAGTAGACAAATTCTGGCGTTCGATTAGCCCTAGGAGGAAAGCCCATGAGCACCAAGCGATATACCCCCTAATTCAAAGACGAAGCTGTGC
>LWDU01043256.1_pt1 | contig 12641 bp, 7 predicted proteins | sample 727161 | NCBI WGS metagenome assembly LWDU01 (sample SAMN04566230, study PRJNA314399) | hydrothermal vent metagenome | isolation source: deep sea hydrothermal plume seawater | place: Mexico: Gulf of California, Guaymas Basin | collected 2004-07-11 | reverse complement strand
TTCCCAAAACTGGTACATGGTTGGCAAGTGATGTTTCCAATCATCAATGGCCTCGTCAAAAATGGGACCCAACAGTTCATCTTGACGGGCAGTACCATAAAAAGAATCGACTAGCAAACAAACACCTTCTCCGGACTGAATATCATTTAGGCTCTTGCTTTTTAAAGCCTTGGAAGTTTTCACAGACAGCCTCTTCATCTTTTTACCTAGTACGGGGGAAAGGTGACTTTTAATTTTTATATTGGTGCACTATCTAAAGATAATGTCTCATATTGTTGGTCTAGTCAGGACTAATCTCTGCGACATCTAATAGATAGGTTCTTAAAGTAATTAAAAATTCTCTATCTTAATTTTCACAGCAAAATACTTTAAAAAGGATGACTAGTCGACAGTAGAATTTTAGTTTGCGAATGATAGTTATCAGTAGGTAATTACTAAATCAAAATGAGTTCTCCAATTCACAGTATCTACTCGATCAGTAACAGGAACTTCGTAACTCCCCCCTATATTTATATGATCAGTTACAACATAACGGGTTCCGAAGGAAGCCAGAGCAACATGACCGGAATTTGTAGATCCAAAGTTTATGACATCAATACCCTCATAATCGGCACTTGTACGACTCCCATTTGAAGTAGTAGCGTAACCATTCAATTCAAGAGTTGGAAACACACCTCGAGATATTTCATAATTAGCGGTGGCGGAATAATGAAACAACGAACTGTCATGATCACCATCTAACGCAAAGTTGTGTCCAAAACTACTCTGCAAGCCTAAGTTTCCGAAAGTTTTACTTCCAGTCACAAATAAATCTAAAAACCCAGCACCTCCCCCCTGAAGTCTAATATCACTAGTTTCCAGGTCACCTGCAGGTGCTTCATATTCAAGGCCAACTGTCAAAATACTATTTTTATCAGGGTTGGAGTGGACTGCATATTTAAATCCTAAAGAAATATTTGCAAAGTCCTCTTCATCGGCCAATGTCGACTTGAAGTTCATATTCGCGTACCCATCTTTCGTCGCAATAAATCCTATACGTTCTGTTAAAGCAACTCTAATTTGAGCAGCATATAAATTGATAACACCACCCGTTGATGCCCAACTTCTGGCAATATCTGTATATTGGTGAAGGATACGAGCTTCGGTTGTAATAAAAGGAGTCTCATTGAATAGCGGATTTGAGATAGGAGGGACATAACGTTTATGCTTTGATGAACCCTCACCGATAGAACCATGCAAGTCCCAGTCAATTGCCCACGCGGAATTACCGAAAAATACACCACAAAATAATAGAACCCTAAACAACGAAATAGTTTTCATAAAAATTCCTCTATCAAGAGCCAACAGTTTTATTCTTTTTTATCCTTATATAGGATTCTTTATTTATTAGATTTATTCCAATGCAGATAAAAAAATTTTATTAATTCGGGTTTTAAAGTTGTGGGAGACTAGGTAGGAAGTATCTATTTGCCATCGTCTACTTCATTAATCAGGGAGACAGTTTATGAAAGTATTTGACCAATTGGCTCCCGCAAATAAATAGCCGAGCAAAAATTCACAGAAACTTATCTTTATAAAGTTAATTGCTGCATAAAAATATGGCCTTATTAAAAAATATCCTGCAACCCCACCACACCATTCAACTAAAATCATGAAAAACGCTTTGAGCGAATCCGGCTATGACGAATTAGAAACCTGCCTCAGCAGATTCAAAAGTGACCGCGCCATGAACCTTGAGGAGGTCGATGGGTTTTTTACTGCATTGATCTGCTCGCCAGAAATTGAAGGACTGCAACAGTTTATCAACCTAATCATGGGCCATTGGAATATCGTTGCTAAAAAACTAAGTGCCGATAAGGTGTTTTTGCCTGTTTTGCTGGAAGAGTCTCGAGGGACCGATAAAGGTAATGATCGGGCAAAAGGACTTATTAGAGGCATGCAGCTGAATGGGGAGAATTGGGCTGAACTGGTTGATGACGATGAAAAAGGAGGCCCTCTGGTTCCAATCTTCACCCTTGCCAATGAACATCATCCTGACCCTGAAATACGTCCATACAAAGAATCCGTAAGTCAGGAACGCAGAAAACAATTGATTGCGGAATTGGCTGTTGGAGCTATGAATATTTACAGCTTCGGCAAAGGTTTAAATCAAACCTAAGTGAGGAAAAACTGGAAGTTGGTTTGCATCCATGGAATCCTTTTCCAAAGTTCATTTTAGAATGATGGTGGAGAAAAGATTAATATTAGCTGAATATGAATTGCATAAAGTGAAGTCTCTTACTTAACTGTGTGGTTCTAATAAATCCACAGTAGCAAAATGTATTTTACCTTTTTTTGATGGGTGTATAGTCTACGGGTCCTGCCCCTATATAGATTTGTCGAGGCCTGCCAATTTTAAAGTTTTCGTCTTCTTGTAGTTCCTTCCATTGGGCAATCCATCCTGGGAGACGCCCCATAGCAAACATCACAGGAAACATATTGACAGGAATATTGAGAGCTTTATAAATAAGACCGGAATAAAAGTCCACATTGGGATAAAGCTTTTTCTCAATAAAATAATTTTCACTTAGAGCAGCTTCTTCCAATTTCAAAGCCACTTCCAGAAGCGGTTCTTGGGTTGTAGATGTATTTAGTAGCTTGTGAGCCATGGTTGCGATGATCTTTGATCGGGGATCAAAATTCTTATATACTCGATGTCCAAAGCCCATAAGACGAAAAGGGTTTTTTGGGTCCTTGGCCTTTTGAATATATTTTTGCACATTACCTCCATCATCGTAAATTGTCTGAAGCATTTCGACAACGGCTTGGTTAGCACCTCCATGAAGTGGTCCCCAGAGCGCATACATAGCTGCTGATACGGATGCAAAAAGGTTAGACATGGAACTGCCTACCAAGCGTGCTGTACTCGTCGAGCAGTTTTGCTCATGATCGGCATGAAGAATCAATAGAACTTCTAGGGCTCTTACCGCAACGGGATCAATCTCGTAGTTTTCGCAAGGATTTCCAAACATCATTTTCAGAAAGTTTGAAGAATATCCCAGTGAGTTGTCCGGATAAGGAAGAGGCTGCCCAATAGACTTTTTATAACTGTAAGCTGCGATTGTTGGTAGTTTAGCTAGAAGACGGTGTATGGTGATCTCAACCTCCCGTTCGTCGCGTACTCCCAGTTCGTTCTGATAAAATGTTGCAAGGGAACCCACAACAGCACTGGCTACTGCCATTGGATGCGGATTATTGGGAAAGCCATCATATAAATTTTTAATCGACTCATGAACCATTGAATGGTGAGTAATATGGTAGTCAAACTCGTCGAGTTGTTTCTGATCCGGTAGCTCACCGTATATCAATAGATAAGCGGTTTCGACAAAAGAACTTTTTTCCGCTAATTGTTCGATGGGAATACCTCGATAAAGGAGAATTCCTTTTTCACCGTCAAGGAAAGTAATAGCACTCTTGCAGGACCCCGTACTTGTATACCCAGGGTCTAATGTAATGAGTCCTGTTTGGGAGCGCAGGCTTCCAATGTCTATTGCTTTCTCACCAAGACTTCCCTCTATAACAGGAAATTCATATGTATTTCCTTGATAAATAAGTTTTATCATTTCGTCCATGTGCACTCCTCCATATGTTCGTAACCTTGCAACTAGCTTTTAAATTCTCGAATATATTACATATTGATAGTTATTTTTACGGGCCTATATTTTTAGTCATAAAAATATTTACTTCTCGCATCGCTCTATTCCTGTTTGTTTTCGTCATGGTTTTTCCCATTTTGGTTTATGGCCAGGAAAACAAAACGGGATACCTGCCGGAATGGCAGTGGCTCTTATTCATGCAGTGATTGAAGTGGGGCGGATTACTTACTCTGAGTATATTGCGGAACATTTGTGGAAAGAAAAGACTTCGCCCGTCTACCACGGGAGGTACCAATTCATAAGTGGCAGGCGGACCTATCAAGGAGACGGCAATGAAAAACCACCTCCATGATTTATACAATCTTGGGCACAAAACCTTGCTAATCAGCGGGAAGGTCATGGAGAACAATCCTCCTCGCATGCCTTTCTGGGGCGCGTCAGGCTCTCGTTAGCATGATCACAAGTAGAATCTCTGGGCATCAAAACACAAAACAGATTACAAATCATGATGAATAACCCGCTCGCAGTGACTACCGCAAACAGCACAAAAATGGTTTTCCCGCCAGCCATCCAAATGTCGTCCGTCAACTTCGTGCCAAGCAACCCCAGTAACCCAATGTTGTGAAGATAGAAGTGGTACTTGACCCCCGCAGGCCAAGGCATAGTGCGCGCAGTAAAGTGAAACCCAATAGATTAAGATGGATATGCACGAAACGGAACCGCACGGCAAGCATAGGGTCCGTACCAATGACAACGCCAAGGATCACACCGATTAATAGATAAAGAAGCGCTGTTTTTATGAATAACCTTGAATATCTCTCCACACCATCCTCCCTTCCCTATTAAAATGTACTGTGTTCCCATCACTCCTTTGTATATGTTGGATTCTTTTTGTAGTTCAATTATTCCCAGTTAAAAAGTATTTCCTTCAAGACATCCCTTCAAAGTGGCTGATTTTTTTATAGAATATCTTGGCAAGCTAGTCTTTCTACCTTAATAAAGCATAAATCCGAAATTTGTAATATGAAGTTTCAGGTAAGAGGAACGGTGACTCACTCGTGAAAGCTTTCGATGAAGATGGCAGGAAGAAAATGCTATAACAATGGAAGAACCTTGCCTTTGGCATCTCACGCTATTTTTAGATTTGTCATCTTGCTTGTTATCTTGAAAGGATAGTCTGGGTACTCGTATATAGGCATTAAAGGCTCCGTCTCACCTATGGAATAACCCCAGATACTTTTGTATTCGGACAGATCCTCGCCCATCTCTTCGAGATGCTCCAAGTATTCACTGATTGACTTAGACTCAATAATAATAATTCTCCCCATTTTTTTGATTATAGGACTGTGGATTCTTGTCTTATCATGATCAAACTCCAGAATTCTACGCCCATAACGTGTAACACCAATAACGCGAAAAGATAAGCTCTTTCCAACACCCGGTAAATTTAAAATATTTCGGTCTGTGGATAAGAACGGCAAATCTACTGACTTAAGTAATACCTTAATATTTTCCACAATTTTCTCAGCCTCTAGGAGGAAATCACTAATCTTTAAAAATAACTTTTCAGGAATTTCTCCAAATTTTTTTTCTTCCATTTGCTCCTGAACGGCTCGAGCATTGGTGGCAAAATTGTGTTGGTTTTCCATGTAACCTTTAACTGAGAATGTGTAATAACAGAGTATCCCGATCTCGTTTAGTACCTGCCTAAGCTTGGCAATATGCCCCCTCCGAGAAGACGACGCTGTCATAACATGTTGATTGGTTACGATCCAGCCAGAGGATATGAGTTTTTTTATCCCATTACTAGCTTCAGGAGTTACTTCCATGGCAGATTCGAAGTGTGTTTGAACTATGAATTGCTTAACACCTATTTTTGAGGCCTTAGATTTAAACTCTGATAGTATTCTTACGAGATTTTTTGTGATTCTCTGTGGGATATAAACAGGAAGACGGGTTCCCAAACGTACGCGCACTAACTCGGCAAACTTTTCCCCATCTTTTCTTGACTGATTTGCCTCTATTTTACGAGAAGCCATTTGGAAAATAGCCTCTAATATTTCTTCGATAGATTTATCCGAACCCATTAGAGCATCGCCTCCTGTAATCAAAATATCGCGAAGCTGCGAATCATTTTCGAAGTAATCCATCAATCGTTTTAACTTATCAGGCCAGCTCTCTTTGGGTTTTAATTTTTCTAAGTCAAAGTTAAGGTGCCCACTTTGAAAATCATACATACGCTGACAGGATTGACATAGTCCCCCACATGCTCGTCCAACTGTATCCGGAATTAAAATAGCCACTTCAGGGTAGCGCCTATGAATGTTGTTGTGGGTAGGCAAAATCCATCCAGCAATATTTGGTTTTCCTGGTTCAACCTGATCTTCTTTTTCCCAAGCAATAATATTGCCAAACTCATTAACCAACTGTTTGCTATAAATAATATAATCTCTAATGGCCAGGTCAGATCCCATAGCAAAGCTAGGAACTCGCACATTAATTAAAGAAAGGTAATAGGGATTTATAAAAAATGGGATACCTGCCTTTTCGGCGCATTTTAAATTTTCTAGGGTGTCTGGATCGAGAGAAAAACCAAGCATTTCATTAAGCAAATCAGGAGAACGAATTGCAAAATTTAAATGAAATTGGCTTGTGTCCCACCATTTAAGAGCTTTGGAATATTTTTCTTTTTCCGTCATGTTTTGTTCAAACTTAAAGTACCTGCTATATATTTCTCCCTTATCAATTCGATTAATAATTACATCTAATATCCGTCGTTTGTTTTTCTCTCTCAACTGAATAACGCGTGAATCCAAGCCTGAGGGCCAGCGAGACATCCACCCTTTTACCTGATGCTTATCAGGTAACTTGCGTTCAAGTTTTCCACTAAACTGTCTAAATAAGTGGATCATATCTTCAAAAAAATAAGGCTTGGCCCCGCCTATCCCAAATTTTGTTGCTAGCCAGATCATCTTGATAGGGTTGCTTATCGCAACCTCCCCACGCAAATTTGAATCATCAAACTCTCTACCGGCATTATCAATATAATCCAGCAGCCGAATAGTTGCATAGTCCTCCCATTTTAATGACTCAAAAGTTTCACGCCCTTTATATTTTCTTGTATAAAATTTTAATGCATTGGGACTGTTTTCTAAGAAACCCATGACCCAATCTTTTACCTCCTTGAGTGCTTCAATCTCGTTATTAGCTCCACGCATTATTTTTTCAAGTTTAGGGTTCTCTTGAAGGAGTTGCTCTAAGAGTTTATAGCCCTTAACGCTGATAGCAATTTTATCAAGATTTTTAATGCTAAAAAAAACATTATCATGCCGTCTCTTGAGGGACACGGTTTTTGAGTCAGACATACAAAACTCCGTCAAATACTGTTTAGATAGCTTAATGCAAAAACCAATGATCAAGGTTAACTTGACAATTTTTAATGAGGCAAAGACTTGTTAATTAGAGTTAATTTTATTGTTTCTTAAAACAATAAATTCTAGGGACAACTTTTTATTCAAGGCAAAAAAAAACAGGGGGCCAAGTGGCCCCCTGCACGTATAGCTAAGCTTGACGATGGGCTATCGCATCGACAGCTTGTCATCTCCGGCTTTAGAAACAGATTTCTCTATTCCTTGCGGCTGAGATGCAGTTTTAACGCCCTTAATCGTTGATTTACCAAGTGGCAAGATAGAGCGGTCACCCGAAGGTAAAACCTTGAAGTAACCCCACTGACCCGCTTGTTGATAAGGCGTACGAGCGTTTAACCAAAGGTACGTACCAGGATTCTTGTACGTGCCACCAGCATTGACGAAAGCTTGAATATACTCACCTCCACCAAACTCTTCAACGTCAATCATATCTGAACCTTCCTGATTCAGATGACGCCGCCACTGATGGCCGTCCAAATTGAACATCTGGTTCTGCTCGTTATGAGCACCAAAGATGTTGATCATAACATTATCACCTGCATGGGCCTTCAGAGTCGGTGTTGCAGGATCTGCATCTGCAGCAACACAAGCCGTGAACATATTACCGAGTTCACAACCCTCGTCCTCACGATAAACCCAAGGCTCAAGGCGATAGTTAACACCCGTCAGCCCTGCTACATTCTGCAGGTAAGGCATGAAGGATGTTCCGAGAATGTTGTCCTCATCTTGAAAATACAGAGCGAAATCCCTGTAGTTTTCCATACGAGCATTTTCGGGGTGAGACTTATCAATGATAACATCCGCTTTCCAAGAGTTACCGAGAGAAATATCTTTCCCGGTCTCCGGATCACGATACACCGAACCACGTGGGCCGATGATAATACCACCAAACATTCCATCACGAACGTTCGTCGTCAGGTTACCGAAGTCCCAGAGCAACGCACCATTGATGTTGTAATCAGGATGCGCGTAGAACTCGTAGTCCTTCGATTTACCCGGAGCAACCGTTTGGTCGCCAGGGTTATTCCCAACGTTGATCCCTTGAGATTTCAGAGGATCGAACGCGATGTTGTTAGCATGCAACGAAGCATTGCCAGCTTTCAAACGGTTGGTCAGCTTGATCTTGACACAATCGCCGATGTTGGCACGCAAGGTCAACGGATGAGGCATATGCCCATCTGCTGCAGCTTGCTTGACTTCACCTTCCAATGCAAAGATTTTACCCGCAGCGTTAGCCAGGAGTAATTTACGCTCAAAGTCGACCTCGATTTCACCTTCGGTATTGGCATTGAAATTCAGCACTTTATCAATCGCCACAACACTGAAGCTTTTAACCGGTGCGCCTTTCGGACAAAGAGTCTTCTTAACTTTCTTGGTGAACTCTTCGTTGCCCGGAAGCACTTTCAGGTCTTTTTGCAGCTCATCGTGCACACGGATGATACCCCACTCGCCTTCAGACAGCTTGGAAGATCGACCATCATAGTAGAGATAATCTCCCGCCATTTGCTGATAACCACCGGCAGTGGTTGCAAGGTCATAACGTTCAGCGATACCAATATGCAGAGCGTTGGTAACACGAGAATCTTTGTCGTACCGCTCAGGGCGGTAGCCGTGACCAGATAAAACAAAGGTGTGGGTTTCATTCATCATGCCGTGGAGGATGCGGAAAACAACGTTATCCCCTACATAAGCACGTAACATGGGAGTAGCAGGCTCACCATGTATTTTACTGCTGAACAATTGAGAGGCATCCTTGTTGTTCAGCAAGCGAGAGGCAAGTGAAGCGGCGCGGAAATTAAATCCGCCACCTGTAGTGTGCGTACCCCCATTAAGGTGAGGAAAAGCCACTTCCAGCATGTCTAAAGGCATCTGAAAGGAAATCGATTGCCCTGCAGCGATCGCATTTTCACGTGATAGCCCAGGAGGGTTTCCTGCAGTTACCAATTGCGCAGTATGTGGAACCGTATCATGTAATTGAGCTACCATTTCACGAAAACTACCATTACGCCCGTAAGCAAAAGGCTCGGTCCCATGAATATCAGCTACCGGGCCACTACGGATCAGCTCACCGGTTTTAGGATCATGGTACGTGGAACCCCAGGGCTCAACAATAGTTGACCCGATTCCTCCATGCGGCCAGGTAGTCGCGCCAAACGCATGATCATGCCAGAAAACCAAACCCACATCTACATCTACCCACCAGCGGTAGCGAACGTATTCGGTGCTGACAATCTGTCCTGCTTTATGGCCATGGGTCATGCCTTCTGTAAATTCGATGGTATATTTTCCATCTTTAGCAAAACCCTTGTTTGGGTCAGGAGTAATGTTTTTTATCCAACGTGCATCCTTGCCATTTGGTACTTCGATACCAACAATAATATCAGCACCAACATGGTAAGGCGTTGCATGATCGGCCAGCTTAATTTCAACCTTGGTATCCCCCGGTTTTGTTGCCTTCAATACTTTGGCATTCATCGGAACCGGCATACCCACATGATGGCCGTCTTTCATCTTCTTATCAAACTGCATGTAAGACCTCATGGACTGGTCATAAGAGAAACCAGAGATAACACCGTCTGAGGCCTGGTTATCGAACTGGAAGAAATGTGGATGAATATTCAACTTCGACATTTGGAAGTTGGTGAAATCATCATCATTCCATTCACTGGTCAAAAGAAGGTCTACACAATCGTAAACGTTCGCACGAATTACGAGAGGAATCGCCTTCTTTGGGTCTGCTTTAACTTCTGCCATGTCTTCATCAATAACGTAAATCAAGCCATATTTATCAATTACAGGTGGCGTTTTTCCAACTGCCGGCGATAGCTCGATTGGAGTGTTGATGAAAGCCAAATTGTATTGTTTACGTCCAGCACCGGCAGGACAAAGACTCCATCGTCCCTGTTCACCTGGTTTGGCCCCACCGGTATTTTCCATATCCGGACCGCTTCGCGAACTTCCGGATTCCGTCTTGGTAATAACATCGGTATCGGTCAGCATGTGGAACGGCTCCAGCCAGGGAGCACCACCATGGTTACGCGCAAACGGTACACGCTTACCAAAATGTGGTGTCATATGAGGCCATGCCAGCTTGCCTTTATCATCGAACTGCAACGGATGGCGTTCACCCGGGCGTGGAGAAATATATTTTGCTACCTTTGTGGTCGTTTCACGTTCAGATAATGCTTGATTGCCTTTCCAAGAATAATCCCATACGGAACCGTCGTAGGAAAGGACCTGCCCTTTTTCATCATCTGTATGACCTGGCTGCCCTTTCGGCGGAAGCATGTACTTGACCCAGTCTTTGACATTTACAACTGGCGTTTCTTTTGTCCAGTCGCTATTTTCATTGTCTACAATCTTGAACTTCTTACCAAACCAGTCCATCGTTTTACCAACCAGCTTATCTGAAGGTTGTCCTTTAGGAATTCTTCCCGCGCGATCTGGAAGCTCTTTCAAAGGACGCATCACGTCGGTACTTTCAAGAGGATAGTTGCCGGTTTGAAGTGTGTTGTACACACGCCAGTAACCCCACATGCCAGCTACATAGTGATGCGCTACATGACAATGGAACAGGAAATCACCTGCCAAACGCTGACAAAGTCCAGACCCACACTCAGTTTCCAGATCAAGTGCTTCGGAAGGACCAATGACTTCTACGTCAACCCGGTCAGTCGTAGTACGAACCACCGGATACTTGACCGGGCCATCGTAAGCAGCCTGAGTCAAGTTTGTAAGCTGTACTTCCCGTTGCGGAGAACGTGTCCAACGAATAGAACCTCCATGCGGATGATGCGAATGAAATACCTCACCACCGCCATGAATCAAACGAAACTTTGCCGGATCACCCAAGTAAGAGCGGGGGATCGTCGTTGGCGCATCGGCAAAGGTGTAGGAACTATAAGACAAAGACTCATCTTCATAATGGAATAGTTTTTCCTGTTCCGCCAGATTGTTGATACCAAAAGGCTCAGAGCGATAATTCATCGCACGCGCTGAAGGGCGATAGGCATCCGTCAGTGGGTCACGCTGAGGAATCATTTCACCATGACGATTCAAAGGACGAAAAGATTCATCACCTACTTCATGGTAGAACAGCGCGAACTCACGGAAATCTCTTGCCTCGTCATTAGCAATCATAGCCATCCAACCATTTTCCAGTGGACCCCCGGTCCACGGGTCGAGATAACGAGAACCTCTCGGCTCCACAATGAAGGCACCGATCAAACCGAGTGCAGAAGGATCGCGACCCGCATGATTCTGGATCATATGACTGCCTTCCTGCTCATCAATAGGAATGTGCCACTCGTATTCCTGCGTTTCACCTGAAGGAATAATCGAGCCAGAGATAGCTGCCGTGTTCGGTTTCCCAGAAGAGCTGATGATCATAGCAGAACCACTAACCTGAAATCCGGCATCTTCATCTTCCAACCGGTTGGTGAATTTGATCCGCAGGCAATCACCTTGATTGCCACGAATGGTCATCGGCTGAATGGCATCCCCCTGCAAACCAGTAGAAACCATTCCAGGATCGAGCGCACTTTTATCGTCACGCGCCTTAGCATTGGCATTTTCTTCCGCGCGAACTCTATCTATGTCCTTATCCAGAACATACATATAACCTGGGTAGTAGTCTCCCCATTGATTGAGGGTAACTTCCACATTAATAGCAGAAATTTCATATAGTCTTACGGGAACATTACTCGGGCAGTGGGCGCCTTTATATACCTTGGCGGCTGCTTCCGTAGGTCCGAGGAGAAAGCTTTGCCCTAGCTGATGACCAGCCCAGGAATCGTGGAAACCACCACCAGATGAAGCAGGGGCAGTATGCTCTTTAAGTTTGGACTTTAATTGGTCCATAACCTTCATGAAGGTCTGGTCCATTTTTTTCTGCCTGCCCTCCATACCACCCATTACCTCTTCATAGTCAACTTGATTTTCAAGCTTTTCCAACCATGCAGGTTTGTCTACAGCGGGATTGCCCAAATTCGGCTTACCATGTGAGTGATCTGTCGATAAAGCTCCTGCTGGGGAAACGAGAACTACCGAGAGCATAAGAACTAAGAATAGCCTCGCGCTTAAATTTCGCACCCGATCCAGGGCTGAATTATTTCTCATTAGTGCCTCCTCCTAATATAATAATATTCGTAAACTAACTGATTGTTTTGTTTCTAAAATAGGTTGTAGTCTGTTTCGCTAAGTGATCTTAATTACATTCAAAAGAAATACTTCGCACTGTACAAAATCAGGCATTAAGCGTACTTGGCCCTAGACTCTTAAGATAGATACAGAAAATTTGAAATTATTCCCAGTATTTACAAATACCTGAAAAAATTCTCGCACTTTTAGGAGAGAATCTAGATGTGGGGTCTAAATCTTAAAGTAACAAGTTTTAAGGGATTAGAGGTTGGGCTTTCAAGGAGTTAAAAAAATGGTTGAGACAAACTGTTGCAGTAGCGAGGAATAGGATCAATCTTCCTCATCAACATATTTGCTAACTTCCAAGCGCATGGATTCGGACCGAAGAAGTTCCCGTTTGAGGTAAACCTTGGCGCGCGCGATTCTGGACATCACGGTT
>LWDU01039057.1_pt1 | contig 12641 bp, 14 predicted proteins | sample 727161 | NCBI WGS metagenome assembly LWDU01 (sample SAMN04566230, study PRJNA314399) | hydrothermal vent metagenome | isolation source: deep sea hydrothermal plume seawater | place: Mexico: Gulf of California, Guaymas Basin | collected 2004-07-11 | reverse complement strand
GAGCGGCTCGGCGAGGACGCGCCGGAAGATCTTCGCTTTCGAGTCGGCTACAGTCCCCCCGCCTGACCCGAAGCCGGTTGGGCCCGGAGGGTCGCGAAGTGAGCGGAATCGATGGTGTCGGCAAGACCGATCCGGTGAGTTCAGGGTTGGTGTGTGATTTCTGCCAAAATCAGGTGGCGAGCGTTCGCCGAGTGGCTCTCGATGGGGACTACGAACGGCTGACTACTCCCCACGCGGTCCAATACGCGTGCTCCGCGTGTTTCGAGGCCAAGGATCGGGCTCGATTGGGTCTCGCTCCGACCGGTTGACCCCGCGAGGGCGATCTCCTAGGCTCCGCGGCCCTCGTCGGAGACGCTCCGACTGGGCCTCCCGTGAAGTCGCTGGGACACCGCAAACGCTTTAATTTAAAAGAGGATTTTCCGCTCATGGTGAAGATTCGCCTGACCCGGGCGGGTTCGAAGAAGCGCCCCTTCTATCGCGTCACCGCGATCGATGAACGCAAGCAACGGGACGGCCGTCCGCTGCAATTTCTTGGAACCTACGACCCCAAGCCCGATCAAGAGGACCTGAATCTCGACATCGAGGGAATAGAAGCGTGGCTCACCAAGGGGGCGCAGATGAGCGATACCGTGCGCACTCTGGTCAAGCGCGCCCGTCGCCGCGCCGTTGCTGCGGCTGGAGCTTCGTGATGGCGAACGCCGAAGAGCGGGGCGCCGAGTTGGTTCGCTTTATCGCCAGCGCGCTGGTTTCTATGCCCGACGAAGTCAACGTGGTGGTCGCCGATGACGGAACCCTTGAACTCGAAGCCAACGAGAGCGACCGCGGTCGAGTCATCGGCCGGCAAGGTCGCGTGGCCAAGGCCATGCGCGTGTTGCTGGGCAAGACGCCGGGCTGTTCCGATCTTCAACTCGAGATCGTCGACTGAATTTCCAGGCGCATCGGCTGCGCCTTTTCTTGCTCCCCAATCCTGCCCCGTTCGCGCTTCCCGTCCTGCGAGCGCTTGCCCGTCGGACCCTCGCTGGCGCGCCGCCCGGCCGGCCAATCAACTTTCCATGGACGTTCCCTGTGGCTGATCCCTTGCGCGTCGAACTGGGCTGTGTCGTGGGTGCTCACGCGCTCGCGGGCGAGGTGCGCGTACGTTGGTTTGGCGATGGCCCGGACAACCTGCTGGGTTCCCCCTTTCTTTTTCTGGGCCAGAGTCGAGACGATCCCTCGGCCCGGCGCTACGCGGTTTTGGGGGGCGGCAGCGGGCGCGGTGGTGAAGTTCGGCTGAGTCTGGAAGGGGTCGTCGACCGCACGGCGGCCGAGTCGCTGCGCGGATCGCTGGTTTTGCTGGACTCCGCGGATCTGGAACCCCTGGGCGAAGATGAGTTTTACTGGCACGAACTGGTGGGTTGCACGGTGGAGACCGAGGCGCACGAGCAGCTTGGTACGGTGCGCGAGATTTGGCATACGGGAAGCCACGATGTTCTGGTCGTGATCGGGGAGCGAGGGCAGGTCCTTGTGCCGACGGTTCGGGAAATCATGAAGCGCGTCGATCGGGCCGAGGGCCGGATCGTGATCGACCCGATTCCGGGATTGCTTGAGGGAAGCGACTGAAGATGCTCGAAGTCGACGTTCTCACCCTTTTCCCCGAACTCTTCGAGGCCTTCTTGGGCACGGCTTTTGTGGGCCAGGCCCGGGAGAAGGGCCTCGCGGCGGTGAATGTTCACGACTTGCGGGGCTGGGCTCGGGATCGTCACCGCAGCGTCGACGACAATCCGTATGGGGGTGGTCCCGGCATGGTGATGACCCCCGAACCCCTGATCCCCGCCATCGAAGACCTGGCCGGGTCGGTTGGTCCCGAGCGAAAGCGATGGGTAGTGGCGCTGTCACCCCAGGGCCGCCCCCTCGACCAAACGGGTCTGGAGCGTCTTCTGGGCAGGAATCGGCTTCTGCTGGTTTGCGGTCGCTACGAGGGTATCGACCAGCGGGTGCTCGATTTGGCCGTTGACGAAGAAGTCTCTATGGGCGACTACGTGCTCTCCGGGGGCGAAATTCCCGCGATGGCGGTCGTCGAGGGCTTGGTGCGCCTGGTGCCCGGTGTTCTGGGAAATCCGGAATCCGCTCGGATTGACTCCTTTGGGGGAGATCTTCTGGAGGGTCCGCAGTATACTCGGCCGCCGGAATACCGTGGCCGTCAGGTTCCGGAAGTACTGCTGTCCGGAGACCACGCCGCGATTGCACGTTGGCGCCGAGAAGAGGCGGTGCGGCGAACCCAAGAAAGACGGCCCGATTTACTGCGCCGACACGGAAGAGACCCGAGCGATGGCTGAGCAAATCCCGGAGTCGAGAAACGGGGAGCCACCGCGCGACTGCCGCCAAAGCCGCTCCCAGAAGGCGTCACCCAAGCGAATATCCAGCAGGACCAGAGAGGGAAGCAAGCGATGAGAAGCCTTGACTTTGTCGAGAAAGAAACCCAGCGCCGAGATCTGCCGCCGTTTCGAGTGGGCGATGCGGTTCGCGTGCACGTTCGGGTCAAAGAGGGCGACAAAGAGAGGATCCAAATTTTCGAGGGACTGGTGATTCGGAGGCGAGGAGCCGGAAACGGCGAGACCTTCACCGTACGCAAAGTTGCGAGTGGCGTCGGGGTGGAGCGGATATTTCCGGTTCAGTCTCGCCTAGTGACCAAGGTTGAGATCAAGAGCCGCGGCTACGTGCGGCGGTCGCGTCTCTACTATCTCCGCGACCTCACGGGCAAAAAGGCCCGGCTCCAGAGCAAGGTACGCGACCTTTCGGAACTGGTCTCACTCGAGGAGGTAGACCAGCGCGACGTGGTGGACGACGTGGTGGACGACGAAGTGGTCGCCGCGCCGGAAGCCGAGGCGAGCCCCGAAACAGTGGAGACCTCGGCGGAGACCTCGGCTCTCCGGGGCAAGGCACGCAAGCGCGCCAAGGCGCGCGAGAAGGTCGGGCGGATGAAGGAACTGAGCACCTCCGAAGCGAAACGCGCTGCGGCGAAGGAGGCGAAGGAGGCCAAAGAGGCCAAGCGCGCCGCCGAAGAAGCGGCTGCGGCCGAAGCACCGGCCGACGAGACGAAAGAGGACTCCGACGGCTGATGACCGCTTGGGTGCCGAGCCCTAGGGCTCGGATGTGCCCTCGCGCGCGTAGTCGTCCTCAAGGCGAACAACGTCGTCGAGTTCGGGGGTAGAGACCTCCACGAGTTCGACGGGTTCTTCCAAGGCCTCGAAGCGGTGCCGGCGGCCGACTCGGACTCGGCTCCGTTCCCCCGGCCCCAGATCGTGGATCTCGAGGTCTCCGGCCTCGCTTTCGAGGTGAAGGCGCAGGGTGCCCTTGATGACGATCAACGATTCGTCCTTTCGCTCGTGGTATTGAAGCGAAAGCCGTTGCCCCGGGTTTATGGCGATAATTTTGCCCACGTAGCGGTCTGTCTCGGCCCAAATCAATTCGTGACCCCAGGGTTTTTCGACTCTTCTCGCGGGTTCTTCGGGCAAAATTGGGATCTCCTCGGCGTTGAATTGAGAGCGAAGCCTAGCGACGTAGGCAAGGGTGACCAGAGGTCCATCGAAAACGCGTGCTTATTCGTTGGCCTCGAACGCGTTCTCGAAGTGGCGGACATGCCACTGGTCTTCCTCCTCGCCTCGGCCCCGGACCTGCCAAGCGATGACATCAAAGCGGGCCCGATCGATCCCGCGCCCGTGTTCGCGCAGCCAGGCCGCGGCGCCAACCACCAGTCGCGCCCGCTTCGGGGCGTTCACTGCGAGTTCCGGCGGGCCGAAGCGCAGACTGCGGCGGGTTTTGACTTCGACGAAGATCACCGTGCGCCCGCGTCGCAGGATCAGATCGAGCTCAACGCCGCCCGCACGGACGTTGCGCGCAACGATGCGGTACCCTTTTGACTCGAGATAGCGTGCGGCGCGGGCTTCGCCCTCGGCGCCCAGGGCGAGGTGGGATGCGGACGCTGGAGTGGACACGGGGCTACGAGATCCGGTCGGCGGTTGAGAGGTCACGGTGAACTCCACGGGACCGCATCGGGATGAAGCGCGAGGATAGCCCATGGGCACGCTCCAGGTGGTGGCGACGCCGATCGGAAATCTCGAGGACATTACCCTCCGCGCCTTGCGGATACTGGCCGAGGCCGATTGCGTCTTCGCGGAGGACACCCGGAGGACCCGCATTCTGCTGGACCATCACGGGATCACAAACCGCGTGATTTCGCTCCACAGCCGCAATGAAGAGGGGCGCATCGCCGAAGCCCTCGAGCGCCTGGGGCGCGGGGAGAAGTTGGCCGTTGTGTCCGACGCGGGAACGCCGTTGATTTCGGACCCCGGGGCTCATCTGGTCGCGGCGGTGGCCGAGGCGGGGCATCGCGTAGAACCCATCCCCGGTCCGTCAGCGGTCCTTGCGGCGCTCTCGATCTCGGGGCTGCGGGCCCATCCGTTCACGTTTCTGGGTTTCCTGCCACGCCGGGGCGGGGGGCGCCGTCGGCTCCTCGCGGCCCATCGCGATCGTTCGGAGGCCCTGGTTGTTTTTGAGTCACCCCATCGAGTGGGCGAGACGTTGAAGGATTGTGTTGCGGTCTTCGGCGGCGAACGAAGGGCCTGTGTGGCCCGGGAGATGACCAAGGTGCACGAGGAAGCCGTGCGCGGGCCGCTGGAGGATCTGGCGGCGCGATTCGCCGAAGGCGCCCGCGGAGAGGTGACGCTGATCGTCGAAGGCGGGGAGGGTGCGGACTCTTTTACCGCCGAGTCGCCGCTGGATGAGGCGGAAATCGCGCGTAGACTGACGGACCTGACTCGGGAAGGGCGTCGGCCGCGAGAAATTGCCGCAATCCTGGCGCCACTCTCGGCTTTGCCGCGCCGAGAACTCTATGCCCGCGCGGTGCAGGCCCGGGATGCCGAGCGGAGTACGGAGAATTCTGACGAGGACTCGGAGGCGCCGCCGGCTTGAGTCGATGGGGACGCATCGGGCGGTTGCTGCGTACCTTGGCCCATCTGGGTCCGAGGCAGGCCCGGGCTCAGATGGTCTATGCGGTTCGTGGCATTCGTCCGCCGCCCGGGGCAAGAAGTCAGGTGCCGAATTTCTCTCGGGGGGGCACCCCGGATTCGTTCCTGCCCGGGCCCGATCACGCCCGTTGGCTCCCCTCTGGCGAACTGGAACTGATTCGTCGGAAAGTCGATTTTTCCCGCGGAGTCGACTGGGCGTACACCGGAGAGGGACGGCTCTGGCTCTATCATCTCAATCAGTGCGACCATCTGCGCGCGCCCGGTCTCGCGCCCGATGAATGCCTGGGGGTGATGCTCGATTGGGTGCGGGGTTGTCTCGGGGGCGCGGGCTGGGATCCGCACCCCACCAGCCTGCGAATCCTGAGCTGGGGCAAGCTGTTCCTGACGCCCGGTGCCATCGAGCCCACCGAGCAAGAGCAAGCCGAGCTTCGGGGCTCGCTGGCGCGGCAGTTGGACCATCTCGATCGAAACCTGGAGGTCCGACTGGGCGCGAACCACCTGCTCTCTAATCTGTTGGGCGTGGTCTTTGGCGGCCTGCTCTTCGAAGGTCCGAGGGCCGATTTTTGGTTGCGCAGGGCCAATAGGCTGCGGGCTGAACTTTCCGCACAATTTGGTCCGGATGGGGCTCACGAGGAACGCAGCCCGATGTACCACGGGTTGCTCCTGGAAAATCTGCTCGATCTGATGAATCTCGCCCGGAGTCGACCGGACCGGACGCCAAGAGGACTCTTGGAGGCGCTCGAGTCCACCGCGACCGCGGCGCTGGGTGCTCTCTCGGTTTGGCGGCATCCCGACGGCGAAATCGCCCTGTTTGGTGACTCGGCCTTCGGAGTCGCTCACCCCCCCGATACGCTGATCGATTACGCGCGCTCCCTCGGTCTGACACCCGGTCTTCCCGCGACGCCGGGTCTTCTCGAGACTGCGGGCTTTGGTCGCCTGGAGGGCGGTCCGTTTGCTCTGGTAGTTTCCGTGGCTGGCGCACTGTGATGCCCTGGCGTTTGAACTTGTCTGCAAGGGGCAGCGCGTTGTCTGCGATACGGGGGTCTACGGTTATGAACCCGGCGAGCGCCGCGGCGTTGCCCGCGCCACGCGCTCCCATGCCACCCTCGAGGTGCTTGGCGAGGAACAGGCTGAAATCTGGGCGGCCCATCGGGTGGGGGGCCGTTCCAAGGTGGAGTTGATCGATTTCGAGACCGATCGGAGCCTTGAGGCCACTTGCGCGGGTTGGTCGACTCCCGACAGCCTTCATCGACGCCGATTTAGCCTGGGCGAGGGCGTACTCGAAATTCAGGATACCCTCGAAGGGGTTGTCGGGTCGGCGATCCTCACTTTGCCTCTCGCGCCGGGCATCGAACCCCGGCTGTCGGATCGCGATGGCGTCGTCGAAGCGGATATGGCCCTGCGCGAGGGCGGGCGACTTCGGGTGGGCTTGCCCCTCGCGGTGGACTGGCGGATCGAGCGAACACCCTACTATCCGGAATTCGGGAGAGAAGTGGAACGCGCCTGTCTCGTGGGGCGAACGGCGGCTTTTGAAACAGGAACCTGGCGGTTCTACTTTTCGGATTGACGTGATTCTTGCTGCTGGGTCGGTGCGGGCAGGCTATGCGGGCAGGCTAGAAGAGGGCCTCCAGGCCCGCCTCGTCAACGATTTCCACTCCGAGATCGTTGGCCTTCTGGAGTTTGGTGCCGGGGTTTTCTCCGGCCACCAGGAAGCGAGTTTTTTTCGAGAGCGATCCGACGACCTTGCCCCCGGCGGCTTCGATGCGTTGCTTGAACTCGGCTCGGGGAGAACTCAGAGTGCCCGTCAGGACAAAGCTGAAACCCCTGAGTTTGCCTTGGGTGTCGGTAGCCACCGCTTCGACCGGGGCCCAGTGGACTCCCAAGGCGCGAAGCCGCTGGATCTCGGCGGCATTGCTTGAGTCCGCGAAAAACCGGACCACACTCTCGGCGATGGCCGTTCCCACCCCTTCGATTTCTTCGATTTCGGCTGCACTCGCCGCCATCAGAGGTTCGAGATCGCCAAATTCATGGGCGAGAACCTCGGCCATCGTGGCGCCGACGTGTGGGATTCCTAGCGCGATGAGGAAGCGCGGGAGGCTGGTCTTTTTTGCGCGCTCCAGGCTGGCGATAAGATTGGCTGCTGATTTTTCGCCCATGCGCTCAAGCGCGCGAAGGGACTCAGTCTCCAGGGTGAATAGGTCGGAAAGCCTGCCCACCAAACCGCCTTCGACCAGGAGATCGACAATTTTTTCGCCGAGACCGTCGATATCGAGCGCGCCGCGTCCGGCCAGATGCCGAAGGTTGTTCTTGAGTTGGGCGGGGCAGTCGAGATTCGGGCAGCGGGTGACGGACTCGCCATCGAGGCGAATCGTGGCTCCGCCGCAGATCGGGCAGGCGCTGGGTAGGCTGTAGGGCTTCAATGAAGCGCCCTCTTGTATACGCCCCTCGCGTTCGGCCAGAAGGACCCGAACGATTTGGGGGATCACATCGCCCGCGCGTTGAACCACCACGGTATCGCCTACCCGAATATCCTTTCGGTTGATTTCGTCCTGATTGTGGAGCGTGGCATTGGAAACGGTGACGCCTCCCACCCGGACCGGATCAAGCTTGGCTACGGGCGTAAGTGCCCCGGTGCGGCCCACCTGAATATCGATTTCCTCGATCCGCGTAGCCACCTGCTCGGGCGGGAACTTGTACGCGATGGCCCAACGCGGAGACCGGGATAGAGCGCCCAGGGTGTGCTGGAGTTCCAGGGGATTGACTTTGATCACCACGCCGTCGATTTCAACGTCCAAATCGCTTCGCCTCGCGAGCAATTTGGCGTAGAAGCGGATGGCACCGTCGACTCCTTGGCAGGTTTCGCACTCGGGCGAAACCAGAAAATTCCATTGCCGGAGGGTTTCGAGGTTTTCCCATTGGCTGGCGTTCGCTTCGGGAGTGCCTTCGGCCAACGCATACGCGCGAAATTCGAGGGAACGCAGTCGCAGAAGATCGATATCGTGAATCTGGCGCAGAGAGCCGGCAGCCGCGTTCCGCGGGTTGGCAAAGGGCTCCAATTCCCGGGCGCGGCGTGCGGCATTCAGTGTCCGGAAAGCCTCTAGGGGGAGCACAACTTCGCCGCGGACCGAGACAAACTCGGGAGGGGGCTCTGGGCTCTCGGGCAAAGCGTCGGGAATCGACGGAATTTGGCGGAGGTTGGCGGAGACATCTTCGCCGACCCGGCCATCCCCTCGGGTGAGCCCTTGGCTGAAGCGACCGTCCCGATAGACCAGTTCCACCGCTGATCCGTCGAGCTTGGGCTCGGCCATGTATTCGAGATCGTCATCGCGATCAAGCATCCGACGGATCCGCTGATCGAAGGCACGCATCTCATCGGCATCCATCGCGTTATCGAGGGACAGCATGGGGGTTTTGTGCGCGGCGGTCGCGAACCCCGTCCCGGCGACGGACGCTCCAACACGCTGGGTCGGGGAGTCGGGCCGTCGGAGCTCCGGGTATTGCTCCTCCAACGAGCGCAGTTCCCGAAGGAGTCCATCGTACTCGGCGTCGGTGACTTCGGGCCGATCCTCGCGGTAGTACAGCGAATTATGCCTGCGGATTTCGGCCGAGAGGTCGCCTACCCGGCTTCCAGCGATTTCGATTTCGGAATCCGCCAAATATGCGTCCCCGCAGAAGAACCCGATTAAAGTCGGCGCTTCAAAAGGGCGATGTAGAAGAACGGACGCTCGTTTCGAAGCGAGCGCCGACGCGGAAGATACCACGCCTGACGGCGGCAGAGAGATGACCCAAGGAGCCTCATGCGCTGCGGTTGGAGCCGACAAGAGAGCAGACAAAAATGAAGGCCGGTCCCGGTAAAAAAATCGCATCGATTGCCGATGTTGTCGACGAGGGGCTGGCTCTTTGCCGAGAGGGAAGAATCTGGTGGGCATCCGACCGGATGGCGACTCTGCTTGGCTGCGATTCGCCCGACGCATTGATCGGCGAAGCCATGTCCGATCGTCTTTGGGATTCCGGCCAGGGGTTGCCCGAGCTTGACGGTCCCGGGGTTGCCTGCAGTGTACGCGGCTCGGCGGCTTCGTCGCGTTCTCTACAGGTTCACCGAATTCCGGTTCGTTCGGGTGAGTTGTGGCTGGCGGGGTGTGTAGAAGAACCGGACCCCAACCCGGCGCTGACCGAGTTTACCCATCGCGCACTCGAGCAGGCAAACCGTGAAGTCACACGGCTGCGCGAAGAATTGAGCCGGCAGAAAAATGAGCGACAAGAACTTCTAGCGGTTTTGGGTCATGAACTCCGGACTCCGATTACTGTAATCGCCGGCTACAGCCGCCTTCTCTTGTCTCCCGATGTTGGCGCGTTGAACGCCGCGCAGGAGCGATATTTGAATGAGACGACGAAAAGTTGTCGACGTCTCGATGAGCTTGTGGAGAGCCTGCTCCAGATTTTTAGCGAGGGAATGGTGGAATTCGGTCTTGATCTCGCTCCGCGCAGTCTGAAATCTGCGATTACGACAGCCTGTGAGGCCCTCGATCCGCTGCTCGAAGAAAAGAATCTGCGATTTCAGATTCAAGTCGATCCCTGCGCGGATCGTGCGATTTTTGATTCCACCCGCCTGGGTCAGGTGCTCGCGAACCTTTTGGATAACGCGATTGGGTTCAGCAAGGTCGGGGGAGAAATCTCTATCGGACTGCGTCGAAATTTTCGTTGAGGACAGCGGTCCTGGAATCCCGACCAGCCAGCGAGATCGAATATTCGAGCCCTATGTCCGCATCAACGGAAAAAAAGCTCGGTCGGGTCATGGGCTCGGTCTGGCGATCTGCAAACGGGTAGTTGACGCCCATGGCGGCTCGATTTCGGTAACGGACGGATCGACGGGTGGGTGTCGATTTGAATTTACACTTCCCAAGGCCGGGTCTCAGGTCGAAGTTGATAAAGAGGAGAGAGAAAATGGATGAGTCCTGGAAGGCATCGCGCCAATCGAAAATTAGCCGTGGTTCGGGCCAAAGTTACGATAAACGCCCGAAAATTCTAGTGATCGACGACTCAGAGGGAGTTCGAGGGTACTTGGCCGACCTCCTGGAAGTTCGCGGCTATGCGGTGAAATCCGCCGAAGACGGAGAAGCCGCCATTGCCTTGATAGAGAACTCTTCGGCAATGCCGGATCTAGTTCTACTCGACATCATGATGCCCGGGATGGGAGGAATCGAAACATTGCGCCGGCTTCGTGAGATTATGCCGGGGCTGTCCGTTGCCATGATCTCGGTGGTTGGTCGTGCGCCCACGATCGTCAGCGCTATGCAGCTCGGTGCGGTCGATTTTATAAACAAACCATTTGAAGAAGAAGAACTCGATCAAGTTCTGAACCACTTTGTTCCGATTCAGAGTCGAGATTCATCCGACGGTGAAATTTCATCGGATGTAGACGAATCGGTATGGGATGGGGAGGCGATGAGGGAAATCGCAGGTGTGATCGAGCAGATTTCAGATACCGATGTCACCGTTCTTGTTCAGGGCCGGTCAATTCACAACAGGTCGACCCGTGCCGATGAGCCCTTCGTCAAGGTCAACTGCGCAGCTCTCCCTGAAGATTTGCTCGAAAGCGAGCTGTTTGGCTACGAGAAGGGCGCATTTACGGGAGCGTATGCCCGAAAGTTCGGAAAATTCGAACAGGCCTCTGAGGGAACGATCTTCCTCGACGAGATTGGAGAAATGAGTCCTGGGCTTCAGGCGAAATTGCTGCAGGTGCTTCAGGATCGTCGATTTACGCGGCTTGGTGGCAATAAGGATGTCGACGTAAACGTTCGGATTGTGTGCGCAACGCATCGACCTCTGCTCGAAATGGTCGCGAATAACGAATTTAGGGAGGATTTGTACTTCCGTCTCAACGTGGTCAATATCCAGATTCCGCCCTTGCGCGATCGTCGGGAGGAGATCGAATCTCTGGTTGAGAAGTTCGTCGAGCGCTACGGGCGTAAGTANNNNGAACTCGAGAACATGGTCAAGCGAATCGTAGTTCTGGGCAGCGAGGATTCCGTTCTGGCTGAGCTCGTCGAGCGAGAAGCCAGCCAGCGAGATTCAAGCGCGGGCTTTGATGCGCTGCTGGCGGAAATCGAGGCAACAGCAGGGAAAGTTCCTCTGCGCGAAGTGAGTCGTCGAGCGGCGAGGGAAGTGGAGCGCGAAGCGATCGATCTGGCCCTTCGAATGACAGATTGGAATCGAAAAAAGGCCGCCACATTGCTGGGTGTTAGCTACAAGACGCTTCTCCACAAAATTCGGGAGTGTGATTTGGTTGCCGAAATTTGAAACTTGGCGTCAGAATGGCTTCCCGGTTCCCTTGCTCGTCCTATAATGGGATGCGATGGGAGAGCCGAAGGCTACCGGGTTTAGGCGTATCGGTTTGGGAAGAGTGCCGAACTTACCGGGGAGACCTACCGGCGATTTCGCCTTTGGCCCTCGGAGAGTTGACTGATGCTGGTGGATCGCCGGATTCTCATTGACGCGTCGATGGTCACCTCGGGCGGTGGCTACACCTTTCTGGTGAACATGGTCCCGCTCTTGGCGGCTGCCGCTCCTGAAGCCCAATTTTTGATCTTGGTCCGAACTGCGTCGCTTGCCTCAGCGATCGTGCCCTCGGTGAATGTTGAGATTCGTGCGCTTCCAGCGACGGGATTGCTTGGCCGGGTTTTCTTCCTGGCGTTCCGAGCGGCGGGGGTTGCCAGGAAATGGCAAGCGGATATCTACCTTTCGGCGGCGGACTACGCGCCGCGGGGTGCGCCGTGCCCGGTGGTCGTCTATCTCCGCAATGCCAATATTTTTACCCCCCTCGATTTGGGCTGGGGGCGTTATCAAAGAGGTAGGCTCTGGCTGCTCCGTCGCTTGGCCATGCGTTCCGCTAAGGCCGCGGAACGGGTGATTTTTGTCAGTCAAGACTCGGCTTCTTGGATGGGCGACGCAGCGAATATTGCCGAGAAGCGTCGGGTAGTCATCCATCACGGCGCCGATGTGGACGGCTGGCGCGAAAATATGGGAAAGGGGCTTCGCCGGGGTTCGGCGGGGATTCTCTCGGTGAGCAGCATCTATCGCTATAAGAATTGCGTTCGCCTCATCGAGGCATACTGCGAACTCGCTCAAAGAATCCCGGATCTGCCTCCGCTCACTATCGTCGGCGACGATCAGGATTCCCAGTATTCCCGAGAACTCCGCCGGGCGCGTGAAAATGCGGGGAGTTTGGTCGATCAGATTCATCTGGTTGGAGCAGTCCCCTATGAAGAAGTGATCTCCTACTACAGGGACTCGCTTCTTTTTGTTTTCCCCTCTTTTCTCGAAACTTTCGGTCATCCCCTTCTTGAAGCAATGGCGGCTGAGCTTCCTGTTGTTGCCGCCGATATCCCTGTCTTTCGCGAGATTGCCGGCGACGCCGCGGTTTACGTCGACCCTTTTGACGTGCAGGCGATTGCGGACGGCATGGAAAGGGTTTTGTCAGACCCAGATTTGGCAGCTGGCCTGGTTGAGTCTGCCCGGGCACGTTCTAACGATTTCACCTGGGAAATCGCTGCGAAGCGGTTGGGCGATTTGCTCGACGAGGTGATTCGCGAGGCTTGATCCAGATGGCTTGATCCAGATATAGGAGAGCCTGTC
>LWDU01034467.1_pt1 | contig 12641 bp, 18 predicted proteins | sample 727161 | NCBI WGS metagenome assembly LWDU01 (sample SAMN04566230, study PRJNA314399) | hydrothermal vent metagenome | isolation source: deep sea hydrothermal plume seawater | place: Mexico: Gulf of California, Guaymas Basin | collected 2004-07-11 | reverse complement strand
AGAGCAGTGGGCGAAGGAATGGGTAGAACATGGTATGCCCCTTGGAGTAATGGGTCTTGTTATGCATTACCTATTTTATTGGGCGCTAAGATGACTCAAATGGAAAACAGAATTGTACTATGTAGATTTAAAGATGGTTATGGTCCTGTTGGAGCATACTTCTTACATCTTAAAACATATACTCAAAATACTTATGGTGAAGAGTATGAGTCTAAATGGTATGACCAAACTAAAGAAATGGTTGGTGAATATATTGACCATCATCCAACACCAACTTGTTTAAGAAATCATGCTTTTTTAGAAGAAGTAAAAGCTGGTAGAGGCCCTATTCATATGGTAACTATGGAAGCATTCCAGGACCCCCATTTAGAAACTATTGGCTGCAAGCTGTAGTATGGGCTTCGCAAAACATAGACCCTAAATATGAAAATCCAGAACTAACAACATCAGAGCCTTATGTAATGGGTTCACATGCTACATGTTCCGGAGCTTGGGTAAGTGGTCCATCTGATTTATCTCCAAAAGAATATTTCTGGGGATATAATAGAATGATGACAGTTGACGGTGTATTTGGTGCTGGGGACACTGTGGGTGGAACAGCTCATAAATTCTCTTCCGGATCATTTACCGAAGGACGTCTTGCTGCAAAAGCTGCTGTTCAATACATAAATGATATGGAAAGCAAACCTAGTGTATCTGAGAAACAAATTAGTAACTTTAAAGACGAAGTATTTAAACCATTAGAAAACTACACTGTTGGACGCAACGAAATTACAGCAGGTACAGTTTCTCCAAGTTATATTTTACCAATCCAAGGACTCCAGCGTCTTCAAAAGATTATGGATGAATACTGCGGTGGTATATCAAGTAATTATATGACGAATGGAAATGGCCTTAAAAAAGGTTTACATCACTTAGAAATACTACAAGAAGATTTAGAGCATATTGGTGCTGAGGATTTACATCAACTAATGCGAGGTTGGGAATTAAGACACCGTGCATTAGTTTCACAATGTGTAACTGAACATACATTATTCCGTGAAGAGACTCGTTGGCCTGGATATTACTACCGCGGTGATCATATGAAACTGGATGATAAAAATTGGCATTGCTTAACATTATCTAGAAGAGATCCTAAAACAGGTAAATTTACAATGGAAAAAGCGCCAATTTATCATATAGTTGATGAGGAGAAGAAAAAGGTAGGGTAAATGAATTTTATTAAAAAAACGGATGATGAGATAATAAAAATTGCAAACCCTATTTGGGATGACCTAATAAAATCTTCTAATAATCAGGATTATGGAAGTTTTACCAAAGATTTCTCAGAAACAATGTTGCTGGGGGCTCATGAAGTTGAAATTGGTAAACAGTGGGCAAACAATAAATTATTGACTAGTTTGTCAGAACGCGGAGATTGCTTAGGCTGTTTAAGAAGAAAAGAATTTGTAACAGTTCTTTATAAGCAGAATAGCGTTGAAATAGAGGGTGACTATTTAGGACGTTTAGTACTTGGTATGGAAAATGATCAAGTTAAAGTTTTTGGTGCCACAATTTTTTAGGAATGAAAAAAGTTAGCTTAATTTCAGTAATTTCAGACACGCACGGTCATATCGATAACCACATAATCTCTTATCTTAAGAATACTGATATTATAATTCATGCTGGTGACATTTGTAGTACAAGCATTATTTTAGATTTAAATAGGTACTGCGACAAAGTTTTTTTGGTTGCTGGAAATAATGATATCCCTGAAAATTATTTTGATAAAGAAGATAAAAAAATAATATCAAAATTAAAAAAAGTTAAGGTTATTAAAGTTAATAATGAAACTATCACAATTGAGCATGGAGATAGATTTGGTCATCATGCTGCCCATGAAGAATTGAGACATACCCATTATCAAGTTTGCGATCAAGAAAAAGAGCCATGGGTTGTAAATCCAGGAGCTTGTGGTCATACAAGAAATAATGATGGCGGCCCTTGTTTTATGCAAATTGAAATAAATGACGATGATGAATGGAAAATAATTCCATATTGTTTCAATTAGATTCTCGTCCTAAATAATAAACAACTTGCCATAATTATATTTGTCATATAGTTTTAACTTTTATTTTGAGAAATAGTAATGGACGCAAATTCTATAAAACCTGAGAATTATATAATACAAGATGAGCCTTATTACCATCCAGTAAGTGATGAAATTGAGGTTTTTGAAAGCGCTTATAAGAATCAATTGCCAGTTTTACTTAAAGGTCCAACAGGATGTGGAAAAACGCGATTTATGGAGTATATGAGTTGGCGCCTCAAAAGACCCCTCATAACTGTTTCATGCCATGATGATTTAACAGCTTCTGACTTAGTAGGAAGATATTTAATAGCTGGCAGTGATACAGTTTGGATAGATGGGCCATTAGCTAAAGCCGTTCGATCTGGAGCAATATGCTACTTGGATGAAATTGTTGAGGCTAGAAAAGACACTACAGTTGTTATTCATCCTCTATGTGACGATAGAAGAGTTTTACCAATTGAAAAGATAGGTGAGGTTCTTCAGGCTACTCCAGAATTTTGTATGGCAATTTCTTATAATCCAGGCTATCAAAGTATTTTAAAAGATTTAAAACAAAGCACTAGACAAAGATTTGTAGCTTTAGAGTTTGATTACCCTGAATCCAAAATTGAACAAGCAATTATAGAAAGCGAAACTGGAGCTGATAATAATTTAAGTTCTTTGCTTGTAAAATTTGCACATATGACTAGAAATTTAAAAGGCAATGGTTTAGATGAAGGAGCGAGCACTAGACTTCTAGTCCATGCAGCAAAACTTATAGCTTCTGGGGTAAATCCAAATATAGCATGCAGGTGTTCTATTTCTGAAGCGTTAACAGATGATCCTGAGATGTTAAAAGCAGTTAATGAGCTTAGTTCTTCGTTATTTTGAAAAAAATTGAGAACTAAGTATAGACAAGGAGAGAACTTTATCTTTAAAGAGTGCCTCAACCTTTTCCTTAAAATATTTAATCTTCAGTTACTTCATTAAGTGCATTAATTTCAGCATTAGAAGCATCTCTAATATTTATAATATTAACATTGAAGTTAATTTTTATATTACAAAGTGGATGATTTCCATCAAGAGTAATTTTTGATTTTGTTATTTTTGTAACGGTAAAGGGCTTTACATCACCTGATTCATTTTGAAATTCTACTATTTTCCCAAGTACTTGATATTCTTCTGGTACATTACCAATATCGTCTTCAAAAATTAATTTTTGGTCTTGAGTTCCAAAGACTTCTCCAGGTTCAAATTCTACGTTAACGTTATCATTAGTAGTTTTATTTTCTAAAGCATCTTCAAGCTTAGGCCACAAACTCATTTTTACTCCATGCACATAATTAACAGGAACGTCAACTTGTTCAATAATTTTTCCTTCGTCATTAGAAATAGAATAAGTAAATTCAACATATTTGTTTTTTGTAATTGTATTTTTCATAATTAAAAATAGATTTTCATCATCATTCCAGTTAAGCCTAAAGTAATTAACAGTGGTAGTATTCCAACTTTAGCTTTTGTTATTGCTAAAAAGCTAAAAATTATAAGTAATAGCAAATTTATATCAATTAATTTTACGCCATCATTATCGATCCATAAAGAATTATAAGCAAGCATATAACCAAGATTTGCAATTAATCCAACAACTGCAGAAGTAATAAAATTTAAGGGTATTTCTAAGCCTTTATTTTTTTTGCTAATTTCAATAATTGGTGCGCCAATAAATATAAAAGCAAAAGAAGGTAAAAAAGTAAAAAAAGTAGCAATACAAGCGCAAATTAAAGCACTGCTAATAGGTGACCCCAGATTTAAAATATCATTGTACCATCCAACAATAAAACCAACGTAAGTTACTATCATAATAAGTGGCCCGGGAGTAGATTCTCCTAGAGCTAGCCCATCGATCATTTGCTGACTAGTTAACCATCCATGAGATTCAATAATATTTTGAAAAACATATGGAAGTAGTGCGTATGCTCCTCCAAATGTAACTAGTGCGGCTTGACTAAAAAATAATGAAAGGTCGATTAAAATATTCTCGTTGGTTAATAAGATAATTAAAAAAACTAATAACCATAATGATACAGATTTAAATAATGTTACTACTGCTTGTTTAGCAAGTTTATTTTTAAAAAAATTATTTGAATTATTTTTAATTTTAGTATTTTTATTTACTACGGCATGAAATATTAGGCCAATAGTTCCTGCAATTATAATAATAATCGGTAAACTAATATTTAAAATATTTATTGCTAAAAAAGAAAAAATAGCTGTCAACCAATAATAGTATTTTTTTAAAACTTTTTTTGCGATTTTTATAGAAGCTGAAAATATTATTGCTATAACAGCAGCTTTTATACCATATAATATTCCTTCGCCCCAAACATTATCAGAATATTGAATATAAAAAAATGTAAGTAAACTTAGAATAAAAAAAGATGGAAGAATAAATAAAGTTCCTGCAATTAACCCACCTATACGACCATGCATAAGCCACCCTAAATACGTTGCTAATTGTTGTGCTTCAGGGCCTGGTAATATCATCGTAAAATTTAAAGCATGGAAAAAATTTTTTTCATCTATCCATTTTCTTTTATCAACAACTTCTTCATACATCATGCTAATTTGTGACGCTGGTCCACCAAAACTTATGAAGCCAAGTTTTAGCCAATATAATGTTGCTTTTTTTAAGGAAATTTCTTTTTTCATGGGCGAATTTTATTGAAAAATATTTCTTTTTGTTATAAAATTAATACCCACATAAATAATAGGGGTAATAAAAAATGTCAGAAGATATTGTATCAAAAAAAGGAGAAGTTGTCGGCAAGTGGAATGGAGAAAATGTTGAAGATCTTAAAAAAATACTTTTAGGTATAAAGCAGGATCTTAAAAAGAAGGGAGATAAAGTTGAGCATACAGGGATACCACATAGTGATCAATTTCCAGAAGACCTTAAAAATTTTACAGCATATATTTTGTGGGCAGTTGACAAGAAACAAAACGTTCTGGTTGGCTCAGGTGCGAATAGAACTGAAACTGTTGAAAGTATTAGAGAATTTTATGCTAATGATGATGCGAAGGCTTCAATTGATAGACATAATTTAGAAGATTAAATAAATTTCCTATACGTGTTATTTTTCCCATTCCCTTAGTATGGGAGCATCTCTTTTTTCAAGAACTAGCATTTCAGCTTCAAGCATGTCTTGAGCAAATACCACCTTGTAAGTATTAGGATTCCCCGGAGAATGCTTAACACGCAAACCCTTAGCTAAAGCCTTTGCTTCTTTATAAGTTTCAAAGGTATCCATATGATCAACTGACCTAAATTTATTATCTTGATATTTAAATACAAAGTATGGCATATATGAATTATAATACAGTTTCAAAATTTATAGTAAAATATAATGAGTAATGCCGAATTAAAAAAACAAGCAGTAGCAAGAGCAGCAATAGATTATATTGAATATGATGATATTGTAGGTGTAGGCACCGGCTCAACAGTAAACTATTTTATAGAGTATCTAAAGCCATTAAAAAATAAAATCTCAGGCGCAGTTGCGAGCTCTCTGTCAACACAAAAAAAACTTGAGGAAAATGGGATTAAAGTTTTTAATTTAAATGATGTGAATGATATTCCTATTTATATTGATGGTGCAGATGAAGTAAATCTAAATTTTCAATTAATTAAAGGAGGTGGCGGCGCATTAACCAGAGAAAAGATTATTGCAGGAGCATCTGCAAAATTTATTTGTATTGTCGATGAATCAAAAATTGTAGATGTGCTTGGAAAATTTCCTCTACCAGTAGAAGTTCTTCCAATGGCAAGATCTTTTGCAGCAAGAGAAATTATAAAAAAACAAGGTATGCCAGTATGGCGAGAAGGATTTATCACAGATAATGATAATATAATTTTAGATATCCATCATATGGATATTCTAGAGCCAATTAAAATGGAGAAAGTATTAAATCAGATTCCTGGTGTAGTAACAGTTGGCCTTTTTGCAGAAAGGGGCGCTGATATAGTTTTAGTTAGTGATGCAAAAACTGTTAAAAAGTTAAAAATAAATAAATAACTATTTTTTTGGATTAACTTTTTTAAACTCTCCTAATTTCATTTTATCTATTGAATAATCTCCATAGTTAGTTCTAATTATGCGATTCACTATAAGACCAAAATTTTCAAAAATTTTTCTTATTTCTCTATTTTTTCCTTCTGTTAATTTTATAGTAAACCAGTTATTAGTTTTTAGTTTTTTTATTAAAAATATTTCATCAACTTTATGCAAGACTCCATCTATTTTTATTCCGCTTCTAATTTTTTTTAGATAAGAATTTTGTATATTTCCATAAACTTTCACTTTATATGTTCTTTTAATCTTGTTCTTTGGAAGTTCATAATATCTTGCGAAATCACCATTATTTGTGAATAGCAATAAACCTTCTGTATTAAAATCTAATCTACCAATAGTTATTAAATTTTTTTTATTTTCAGGTAATAATTCATATACCGTTTTTCTATTCAATTCATCTTTTTTAGATGTTATATAACCTTTTGGTTTATTTAACACATAAAGTTCAATTTCATTTTGTGGAATTATTAAAGTGTTTTCTACATATACTTCGTCAGTATTACTTACCTGATATGAAAATTCATTACAAATTTTATTATTAATAATTACTTTATTTTCAATAATTAATTTTTCTGCGTTTCTTCTTGAGCAATGTCCAGAATGGGCTAAAAATTTTGATAAACGCATTATGGTGCAGGATTAGGGTATTGAGTGTGTATTAATTCAATTTCTTTTAATATTTCATCACTGAGCTTTATGCCTATACTATTTATATTCTCTTTTAATTGAGTGATGTTTGTTGCTCCTACAATATTACTTGTTATGAATGGCTGTTGATTTACGAAAGATAAGGCCATTTGTGTTGGACTAATGCCAAATTTTTTAGCGATTTCAATGTATTTTACAGTAGCTTTTTTTGAATTTTTATTGCTATATCTGTCAAAGCGCTTCCACAATGTTAGTCTTGCATTTTTTGGTGATGCTTTAAGATACTTGCCGGTTAAAATACCAAATCCTAAGGGAGAATAAGCTAATAATTTAACATTTTCCATTTGAGAAATTTCTGACATATTAATTTCATATAGTCTGTTTAATAGACTATAAGGGTTTTGAACGGTTACAATTTTATGTAAAGATTTTTGTTTTGCAATTTCTATAAATTTCATTACCCCCCAAGATGTATCATTAGATAAACCAATAGTCCTGACTGTCTCGTAACTTTCAAAAATATTATCAATAATTTTATTTTCATCCTCTTGATTATTTATAAAGTTTAATTTGCCAAAATAGTTTGTTTGTCTTTGTGGCCAATGAATTTGATATAAATCTAAATAATCCGTATTTAATCTTTTTAATGTATGGCAAATTGCTTCTTCAATATTTTGTTTATCAATTTGAAGAGGGTTTCGAATATATGTAAAGTCAGGCATTGGGCCTGTTACTTTAGAAGCTAAAATTATGTCTTTTCTTTTTTTATTTTTTTTTAACCATGAGCCGATATATTTTTCAGATAGACCTTGTGTTTTAGCGTTAGGGGGGACTGGATACATTTCGGCCGTGTCAATAAAATTTACACCATTATCTAGTGCAAAATTTAATTGGTCATGAGCTTCACTTTCGGTATTTTGTTCTCCAAAAGTCATAGTGCCTAAACATATCTTGCTTACTTCTATATTTGTATTTCCTAGCTTTGAGTAAATCATAACTACTTTATTAGGGTTTAGTTTTCTTCTTAATTATATTCTCTTCTTTTTTGCTATCAGTATTTTTTTTTGGATTATTTTTCTTGGTTTTAAAGTCAGTTTCATACCAACCAGTTCCTTTAAGCTTAAAACCTGCTGAAGTAACAAGTTTTTTTAATTTAGTTTTATTGCATTGTGAGCATATTGTAAGTTTTTCATCAGAAATTTTCTGAATAATATCAAATTGATGCCCACAGGCTTCGCATTGGTATTCATAAATTGGCATAATTTGTTCCTTTTAAAAAAAAAATAAAAGTTTAAAATCATAAATATGATAACTAAGCAAAAATATTTCAGTAAAACGTCTATTGCCTTAATGCTATTAGGACTTACACCTTTTATAGCTGCAATTTATTATTTACAGTTATATGATTTCGAGCTTGGTTTAGCAATTTTTATTCATTATAGTGTAATTATTTTATCTTTTATAGGTGCAATTAATTGGGGTAGAAACTACGTTGAAAAGTCTTCAGAAGTATTTTACTTAAGTGTTTTGCCAGCAATGATAGCTTTTTCTTCTTTTTTCTTTTCTTTTTCTAATAATTTAGCAGTACTTGCAGTTGGCTATTTTATTGCTTGGTTAATTGATATGTTTCTTTTATTAAAAAATAAAGAATTTTTTATGTATTTAGTGATAAGGACTATAATTACGATAAGCGTAATTTATTTGCATATATACTTGATGTAAGAAATTATCTTTTTGAGAATTGCACGTCTTTTCTTGCTTTTCTTAGACCAACTTTTTTTCGTTCAACAACTCTTGAATCTCTTGTAAGAAAACCATTTTTTTTGAGTAAAGGTCTTAGGGTGTCATCAAGTTTTAGTAGCGCCCTAGAAATACCTAATTTTATAGCGCCTGCTTGACCGGAGGATCCGCCGCCTTTCACTGTAATTTTTATATCAGTTTTATCTAAATTTTCAGTTAGTTTGAGAGCTTGTTTAACTATCATTATATTTGTTTCGCGACTAAAATATTTTTCTAAAGGATCTGCGTTGACTGTAATTTTCCCAGTACCTCTAGATAGAAAAACTCTAGCTTTTGATTCTTTTCTTCTGCCTGTTGAGTAAAAAACATTATCCATCTTATATTTCCTTGGTAATTGGTTTTTGTGCATGATGATTATGTTCTGTCCCTTTATAAACGTGAAGTTTTTTAAACATTGCGCTTCCTAATCTATTTTTTGGTAACATGCCTTTTATAGCAACTTCTATAATACGTTCTGGTTTTTTTGCTTGTAGCTTTTCAAAGGTAATTGATTTTAAATTACCAATATAACCTGTATGCCTATGATATATTTTATTTTCAAATTTATTTCCAGTTACTTTAATTTTTTCTGCATTAATTACAACAACGTGATCACCAGTATCAACATGCGGGGTATAACAAGGTTTGTTTTTACCTCTTAACATATCAGCAATTTCAGTTGAAAGACGGCCAAGCACTTTATCGGTAGCATCAATTACGTACCAATCTCTTACGACAGTCTCATTTTTCGCACTTATTGTTGTTTTTGTCATCATAATTATAAACCTTGCATAAGGGTGTGAATAATACCCAAGAAATCGTATATATACAACTTATAATCACCCCAAAAGGCAGTATTACCTTAATTTTTCTATATTATTGATGATTTGTAACTGAATATCATCAATGCCTCCAATTCCGTTAATTTCGACGTAATTAGTTGATAATTTTTCAGAGGATAAGCCTTTATAAAATTCAACCAATGGGTATGTTTGTTCATGGTAGATAGAAAGTCTTTTTTTAACGGTTTCTTCATTATCATCAGGTCTTTGAATTAAAGCTTCTCCAGTTTCATTATCAACATTGTTTTGTTTTGGAGGATTATGCTTAATATGATAAGTTCTTCCTGATGCTGGGTGAACTCTTCTTCCACTCATTCTTTCAATAATTTCATCATCATCAACCATAATTTCAATTACACAATCAATTTTAACTTCTCTGTCTTTTAAAGCATTTGCTTGTTCTAAGGTCCTTGGGAAACCATCAAATAGAAACCCGTTAGAACAATCTGCTTCACTAATTCTATTTTGAACTAAATCTAATATCAGACCATCAGGAACTAAGTCTCCTTTTTCCATAAGATCTTTAGCCTTTAAGCCTAATTCTGTTTTATTAGTTACTGCAGCTCGCAACATATCACCAGTAGATATTTGAGGTATATTTAAATGTTTAGAAATAAATTGTGCCTGTGTTCCTTTTCCTGCTCCTGGGGCACCTAGTAATATAATTTGCATATTAAGATCCTTAAAAGTTATTATTGTTAAAATTTTAAAACGACAATATAACCCTATGGTTGATAATTATCAATTACTTAGAGGAACTAAACCATAATAATTTGACTATGTTAGAATAATGTCAAAATTAAAGAATTAAGAATTAGCTTTCATGAAAATTATAAAAAAGAATGCATTTTATGCTCAATCTGGTGGTGTTACTTCTGTGATAAACGCTAGTGCTTGCGGTGTAATTCAGTCAGCAAGAAAAAACAAGAAATATATTAATAGATTATATGCTGGTCAAAATGGAATTTTAGGCGCTTTAAATCAAGAATTGATAGATACGTCTTATGAAAGCGACGTAGAAATAAATAATTTAAAATATACTCCAGGTGGTATTTTTGGCTCGTGTAGATATAAATTAGAAGACTATAGAAAAAATGAATCGGACTATGATAAGTTGTTAAAAGTTTTTATGGCTCACAATATTGGTTATTTTTTTTATAATGGCGGCGGTGATTCACAGGATACTACAAGCAAAATTTCTAAATACTGCATTAAAAAAGGTTATGACATAAAATGCATAGGTATTCCTAAAACAGTTGATAATGATCTCCCATTAATTGATTGTTCTCCAGGTTTTGGGTCTGTAGGAAAATACACTGCTATTTCTACTTTAGAAGCTGGGCTTGATGTAGCTTCAATGTGTGAGACCTCAACAAAAGTTTTTATTCTAGAAGTAATGGGAAGACATGCTGGATGGATTGCCGCTTCATCTGCGCTTGCAAGTAGTTCAAGAAAAAAACCTCCACATATTATTTTATTTCCTGAAGTTGTATTTAATGAAAAATCATTTTTAAATAATGTAAAACAAAATATAGAAAAATATGGTTATTGTGTAGTAGTAGCATCAGAAGGAACCAAGAATAAAAAAGGTAAATTTTTATCTGATAGTGGATCTGTTGATGCTTTTGGTCATGCGCAATTAGGTGGAGTAGCGCCATATCTTGCAGGATTAATTAAATCTAAAAATGGTTTTAAATGCCATTGGGCTGTTGCAGATTATTTACAAAGATCTGCAAGACATATAGCATCTAAAACAGATGTAGAACAAGCTTATAAGCTGGGATCTTATGCAGTCGATTTAGCTGTTTCTGGCAAGAACGGTGTTATGACAAGTATAAAAAGAATTTCTGACAAACCATATAAATGGAAGCTGATTACCGTTCCGCTTAATAAGGTTGCAAATGTAGAGAAAAAAATGCCAAAGAACTATATATCATCCGATGGATATCATATAACTAGTAGCTGTAGAAAATACTTAGAGCCTTTAATTCTTGGAGAAGATTATCCAAAGTATAAAAAAGGTATTCCTTCCTATAGTATTTTTAAAAATAAAAAGGTTAAGAAGATTAAAATTTAAGAGCTGTATATGGAAGACTCAAAAAAAGATAATTTATATAAAAAATCATTTCCAGAAAGTCATGAGTTTAAATTTGATGATAACGTATCAAATGTTTTTGAGGATATGGTGAATCGTTCTGTTCCGGGTTATGAATTTTTGATAAATAATATCGGAGTATTGTCGAAAAAGTTTTATCAACCAAATACAAATGTTTATGATTTAGGATCATCATTGTGTGCATGCTCAAAATCCATACTAAATAAGGTTGAAAATTTTAATGGTAATATTTATGCAGTAGATTCCTCAGAATCTATGATAAATATTTGCAAAAAAAATATTAAAAGTAATAATATTAAATATGTTAATTCAGATATTTGTGATGTAGATATTATAAATTCATCAATTGTAATTTTAAATTTAACTTTGCAATTTGTTGATGTAAAAAAAAGAACAAATTTATTAAAAAAAATTTTTTCGCAGATTAATAAAAACGGGATTATTATTGTTACAGAAAAAATATCTCTAGAAAAAGCTTCAGATGACATGTTCTTTAAAAATTTTCATGATTTTTTTAAAGAAAATAATGGATATACAAAAGAGGAAATTGATAGAAAAAAAATAGCGCTTGCTGATACTATGGAAATAGAAAGTGAGGTAATGCACGAAAGGAGATTTAATTTGATTGGCTGTAATAATTTTTATAAATGGTTTCAATGTTATAATTTTGTATCATGGGTGTTAATCAAATAAATATACTATCTTTTATAAAGAATAAAAAAATTTATTCAGATAATACTTTAGAAAAATATAATTATTTATTTGATATTTTTATTTCTTCAGAAGCATTTAATAACCATGGTAATTTACCTAAATGGCTTGATATATTAGATTCTTTCCCTGATTTAAATACAGATTTTTTAGATGTTACTTCTGATTCAATAGAAATTGGAAGGACTGATGAAATTAGTAATTCACAAAGAAAAATTTTAAAAAAGAAGCTTTTAAAATTAAACCCGTGGCGAAAAGGACCATTTCATTTATTTGGGTTACATATTGATTCTGAATGGCGTTCAGAAAAAAAATGGAATCGAATCAAAGATTATTTGCCTAATTTAATGGGAAAGAGTATCGGT
>LWDU01033977.1_pt1 | contig 12641 bp, 13 predicted proteins | sample 727161 | NCBI WGS metagenome assembly LWDU01 (sample SAMN04566230, study PRJNA314399) | hydrothermal vent metagenome | isolation source: deep sea hydrothermal plume seawater | place: Mexico: Gulf of California, Guaymas Basin | collected 2004-07-11 | reverse complement strand
TTTCCAATGAAAAAAAAAACCAAATTAAAAAAGAAAAAAAACCTTAAAAAAAATAAAATATTAAAACTAAGAGTAATAAAAAAAAGAAAAGTAATAAAAAAAAGAAAAGTACTAAAAAGTAGAACTATACGAAAAAAGAAAAATAAATTTAAAAAAAAATTAAAAAAAACTAAACTGCCTTTAGATCGAATCAAAGCGATAAAAATATCCAAACTTAATTTCAAAAAAATTAAAAAGTATAAAATTAGAGTAAACAAAAAAAAATTTTTTAATATTAAAAAAAAAACCAAGCAGATTATAAAAATCAATTTACAAAAAATAATAAATTTTATGTTAACGCCAATTTTTAGAGCATATGATAGTTATTCTGAAAATAAAAAAATTAGAAAATTAGAAAAAATCGCTATTGAAAAAAAGGAAAAAGAAAAGAAAAGAAAAGAAGAAGCTCGCTTAAGTTTAGAAAATAAGCAGCGTGAACTTAGAAGTGAAGAAAAATTAGCAAGAGAACGCTCTCTAGATTTAAGAAAGTTTATTAGGCAAGAACAAGCTATTTTAAGGCGTGAGCAAGCTGAAAAAAGAAGAAGTTTCTTAGAAGAAATAAAATTAGAGAAAAAAATTGAATCTTTTAGAAAAAGGGAACTCCAAGAAATTAAAAGTTTAGAAAAATTAGCTTTACAAGAACAGAGGGAGGACTATAGGGCTGTAGAAGAAAGACTTGCAAAAATTAAAGAAAAATATCGACTAATTAGGGAACAAAAAATAAGAGAAAGAGTAGAATCTTTAGGTGTAGAAATTTCTGATACAGACACCAAAGAAGATATACTCCAAAAAGAAAAAGAATATGCTGCCCAAAGAGAATCCATCGAACTCGTTCTAGAGTCTTTCTACCGCTCCGCAAATTCCCTGATATTTCAAATTAATAAAAAATATATACCTAAGCACAAAAGTATTCTTCGAGTAATTGATCGAAGGTACGAGTCTAATGAATGTTTCATAAAATATGATGATAGTCCCGATGAAGATTGGTTAATTTTAATTTATTTAGAGGATTCTGATGCTAAAAAAGGAAAAATCATAGTAGAAAACAAATCTAATCCAGAAAAACATGAAACTAAATCTTTTGAAACAAAAGAAATATTTACTTATTCAGATTATCTTGTAGATATTATGACTGCCCATATAGATAGAGAAAGACAAAAAAAAGCCAGTTAGTATTTTTATTTGTTTACTTTAATTAAAATGAGGAATATTTTGGTAATTATACGTTAATATCAATATGCAAGAACCAATTATATATTTAGTTTTAATTCTTTTATGTTTTGTTATTTATCTTTTGCTCAGACAAAAGAAAAATAAAAATGAAGAGAAGAATAATGAAGAATTAACAAGGTTAAAAGAATCTTTAACTAATTCTATAAACACCATGTCTACTTCATTTAATTCTTTATCAAAGGATGTAACGCGAGATATGACGCAAGCATTAACAAAAGTTGATGAGAAAGTAGGATCTTTTAATCAACAAGTTTTAGCTATTAATAAAAGCCAAGAAAGTTTTAGTCGAATATTAGCAGGTGTAAAACAATATGGTGGTCTTGCAGAATTCTCTTTGGCAGCTCTATTAAAAGATTTATTACCGTCCGCTCAATATATTTCAAATGTAAAGATGAAACCTGACGAAACTAGGGATGTGGTTGAATTTGCTGTTAGACTTGAAGAGGTTTTGTGCCCTATAGATAGTCACTGGCCCATTGAAAAATATAAAGCCATTGATGAGGCTTATCAAAATAAAAATAAAGATGCATTAGCAAATGCTAGAAATGATTTAGCTTCAGCATTTAGAGGAAAAGCAAAAAAAGTAGCTGAAAAATATATTATGCCACCTAAAACTACAGATTTTGCAATAATCTATGCCCCAACGGAAGGTTTGTATGCAGAGCTTTCAAGTTATAGGGATCCCAAAACTAAAGAATTATTAATGGAAGAATTAAGGAAAAAATATAAAGTTACTGTAGCTGGACCAAATACATTATGTGCAATTTTGCAGGCCTTTCATATGGGTTTTCATACTTTAAAAGTTCAAAAACATGCTACACAAATTCATGATGATTTAAAAAGCATTACTACTAGATTTACAAAACATTTTGAAGGAATTTTAGTATTGAGAAAAAAATTAGAAGAGACCATGAAGGTTACAGATGATTTTGGACGTGATGCCAGATCTATTATGAGAACACTGGAAAACATCAAAGATCCTGAGCAAGTTGAGAATGCAATTAAAGAGCATTCTGACAAGATAAAAAAGTTGAACAATTAGTATTTCTTTATGGCAAACTTTGTTTTTTATGATTTTGAAACATGCTCTTCTAATGTTTCCTACGGACAAATAATACAAGCAGCCGCTGTATTAGTAAATGATAACTTTCAGGAGTTAGACCGTTACGAAGGTAGATGTAAATTAAGCCCAGGGATTATTCCAGAAGCCATGGCACTTATAGTAAATATCTCATTATCAAATGATAAGACAAATGATGAAAAAATTTAATCAGTGGGAAAATTCAATTTTTATTGGGTATAATTCAATAAATTTTGATGAAGAATTTTTAAGAAGAACACTTTTTAAAAATCTTGATTATCCTTATTTAACAGTAACAAACGGAAATGAGAGAGCTGATTTATTTAGTTTGGCGAGAGCATCTCATCTTTATTATCCTGGCTGTATAAAGACTCCAATTAGTGATAAAAATAATCCAGTTTTTAAACTAGATAAGCTAGCTCCCATGAATGGAATAAAACATAAGGACGCTCATTCAGCAATAGCAGACGTTTTAGCTACAGTTGAAATTGCAAAGATTTTAAGTAAGAACGCTCCAAATGTATGGAAAGCAAGCTTGATGACTACTAATAAAGAAAAAGCACTTAAAATTATAAAAAATGAATTAACATTTTGTACAGATTTTTTCTACTATGGAAAATGTTTTCCTTTCGTATTAACATTTGTTTGTGAACATCCACAGTGGGGATATCCAATGTGTTTTGATTTAAAGTCAGATCCTAAGTATTATTTTAATCTATCAGTAAATGAATTAAGAAAAGAGTTTAAAAAAACACCTAAAGTTATAAGAACTATAAAACATAAAAAACATCCTATAATAATGAATTCAAGCTACGCTATGCATTTTGACAATTATAAACAGTTTGGACTAAAAAAATTACAAGAAAGAGCTAAACAGATTAAAGCAAATAAAGACTTTGCTAATAAAGTAATCGATGTTTTGGACAGTGAAGCTAGAGAAAAGCAAGATTTTGATTCACAAGAAGAAGTGTATGCTGAAGAATCTATTTATAAAAAATTTACTAGTAAAGAGGATAATGCAATTATGCCAACTTTTCACAAGGCTGAATGGAAAGAAAAGTTTTTAATATTACAAAAATTTAAAGATGAAAGATTAAGATATTTTGGAAAAAAAATTCTTTATGAAGAAAGTCCCGAATCTCTTCCAAAAGAGGAGTATGATTCAATTCATAAGGAAGTTGCCGCAAGAGTTTTAAGTACCAATAAAGAAAAATGGAACACTATTCCAAGAACTTATTCTGAAATAGACACTTTGCGAAATAAATTTAAAGATGATGAAGATAAATTAAAAATACTTAATAAAATAAACTCATACATCGAAGAGATGGAGAAGATGTACCAAAAGGCTAGTTGACTTTAGATAAAAAATTAATAGATTAGCATTAATTTATGGCTACTAAAAATGTTACTGATGAAAATTTTGATACAGAAGTTTTGAAAGCTAATTTGCCTGTAATTTGCGACTTCTGGGCGTCATGGTGCTCTCCGTGTATACAAATAGCTCCTATTCTTGAAGAAATTTCTAATGAAATGAATGAACAAATAATTGTTGCAAAACATAATATCGACGACCACCCAAATCAGCCTTCGAAATACGGAGTTAGAGGTATACCAACTATGTTATTATTTAAAGGTGGAGAATTAAAATCTACTAAAGTTGGTGCTACTACAAAATCAAATATTGTTTCCTGGATTAAAGAGAATATCTAACTTAAGTTCAAAACCTCTCCAATTAAAAAAATAGATCCAACAATAAAAATTACTGAATTTTTATCTTTATTAGCTATATATTTAACTGCATCCTTAATTGAATTACTTACCCTAGCTTTTATTCCAATTTCTTCTACAATTTTTTTTAACTCTTCTTTTTTAATACAATTATTATTATTTGGAATGTCAATTGCTAAAATTTCGTTAACTATTTTGAAATTAGAAATAAATTCTTTATGGATTTTATTTTTCATCATACCACAAACCATATAAATTTCCTTTTTTTTATCTAAAGTGTCTAAATATTTTTTAATAACATTTCCTGCGCTAGGGTTATGTGCTACATCACAAAGAATAGTATTTGTAGGTGCAATTTTTTTTAATGGACCTTTATCAATAATTTGTAATCTACCTCTCATGTTTTTTATAGATCTGATTCCATTAATAATATGTTCATCTTTGATTTTAAAATTTTTAAGATTTCTAACAGCAGAGATTGCACATGCAGTATTAGAAATTTGATGTTCCCCGAGCAAATTAGGTTTTGGAAGTTGTATAGAACCAAAATTATCTTTATATAAAAAACCAGAATTATTAGTTTCGTAGTTGTAATCTTTCGAAAAAATTATTTTATTAGCTTGGTTATTTTTTATTTTTCTTTCAATTTTATTTAAAACTTGACTATCACTTTGTTTTGCAACAACAATATTTGAGCTATTAATATTTGACATTTTTTCTATAATTATTTGATCAATATTTTTTTTTCCATCAGGTAACCAATCTAAATGGTCGAGTCCAATTGAGCATGTTACATTCATCAAATGATGACCGATAGATGCAACACTATCATATCTTTGAAATAATCCATTTTCTGCAATTACAATATCGCTTTTGGATTTTGTTGCAGAGTAAAAATAAAATGCACTTGTTAATAGCTCGAATACAGTGATTGGATTTGAGGAATTTTTTAATCTAACTTCTGATAATAAATTAAATAAAATTTCTTCTGAAACTTCTTTTGATTCAAATACAAATCTTTCTGTATAATTTTGAACATGCGGAGAAGTAAATAGATCAACCTTATATCCTGCCGCTTCAAAAATTGAACTTATAGTTTTAGCGGTTGACCATTTACCATTAGTTCCACTAACTGTGATTGTTTTTGATTGTAGATTAGCTAAATTTATTTTTAAATCTTTATTAAGTCTATTTATTCTATCTAAACTTAAATCAATTTTGCGATTATGAAGAAGCAGAAACTTTGATATTAGATTCTCTATTCTCGATTGCTTCTTCTTCATTAGATAATTGTGATTCTTCTTTTTTCAAAATTATATTAGCCAAATTAGTTATAGTGTCTTTTAATTCTTTTCTATTATCAAGAGTTATATCAGCTAAACCTGATTTCATAACTCCAGGTCCGGTCCCAAAATCACTGGGGATTTGATCTGTACCTTTTAAAATGTTAGCTGTAACTCTTTTTCCCGAAAATAATAAATTCTCAACACACTTAGATTCTACAATAATAAAGTCATGCATGAAGAAACTCGAAGCGTACGTACCTCCAGCTGTTGCACGTGCTGCAACACAAAAAGTTGGGATGTTATTTTTTTTAATTTCATTCATTCCAATTATACTTTTTGTCATTCCGGCTAAACCTGTAACACCTGTGTGTACGTCGATTCCTGAGCTTTGATATACCACAATCCAAACATCAACTTTTTTCTCTATAGCCAGATTAGCTGCTTTCAAAAAGTGTTCATTTTCCGCAGGACCAAATCGTCCACCTCCAAATTTTGGATTAAAACAAACTACAACTGCACTTAAATTAGAAATGTTACCCAAAGCACACATTATAGCGGTTTGCTGTCCTGTAACTTCTCTATACTTTTTAATTTTATCAATGTATTTATATTTTTCTTTTACCTCAAATTGTAGAGGATCTGGATCAACATTATCTGGGGCTTCTATAATTTGGTACTCCGAGTCAAATAAATTATCTAGGCGTAGTTTTGGTGGAAGATCAAAATGAAAAGTGCATTCACATATATAAAAATTAGAGATTAAATCAGGAAGATAAGAAATTTTTTTACACTGTGGGCAGCTTTTCCATTCACTTTTTTCATCTCCAGTAGGTTGTTTTTTAAAAATTTGCTTTACTTTAATTCCAATTTTTTTCCAGCGTGTAATCCAATTCATGATAGTTTTCTTTTTAATTCTTTTACCATATTAGTTACATTTGTGACAGGATTTTGTCGATTTTTGAGTGATTCTGAAATTTTTCTACATAAAGCACTTCCAACAACCAATCCATCGGCTTTTTTTAATGAAGATATATTTTTTGTTGTAATACCAAATCCTATAACTATATTTTTTCTTTTATCTATCTTTTTAATTTTATTGTAGTTTTTTAAAATTTTTTCTGAAGAAACTTTAAGTCGTCCACCTGTTGTTGATAACATGCTAATATAGTAAATCATGTCATGTGAGTCATTTATAATTCTTTTCATCCTATATTTGGATGTTGTGGGAGCAATAAGCTGAATAAAATTAATTGAGTTTTTTTTACATTTTTTTGAAAATTTTTTATTTTCTGGCCAAGGTAAATCTACAACAATCAGCCCATCTACTTTTACTTGTTTACATCTTTTTATAAAATAATTTTCACCATACTGAATGATAGTATTGTAGTAACCCATTAAAATAACAGGTTTAGTATTTTTATTTTTTTTAAATTTTTTTACAATATTAAATGTGTCTTTAATTTTTATACCATTTTTAATTGCTCTATATGTACTATCTTGAATTTGTTTTCCATCACCTGTGTTACAGTTATGTCCAACCCCAATTTCACAAATATCTGCATAAGTTGATATTGCTTTAAGAATTTCAAATGATTTTTTTTTATTAGGATCTCCTGAAACCGTATATGTTAAAAGAGCAGGTCTATTTTCTTCATTACATTTTTTAAATGTAAGAGCTAGGTTTGAGGATTTCATAAATGACCTCTAAGTCTTTGGTTAATTATTTTCATATCTTTTTTGGCATCACCACAACTATCTACTACAATAATATTATCTTTACTCAATCTTGGTGCAATTTTAATAGCTTCAGCAAACGCATGAGATGGTTCTAGTGATGGTCTTACTTTCTCCAATTTTGAAACTAATTTGTATGCTGCAAGCGCCTCTTCATCTGTTGCAGCCGTATATCTTGCTCTTTTTGAATCTTTTAAAAAGCAATGCAAAGGAGAAACCCCAGGATAATCTAAACCAGCACTAATGGATTCAGTCTCCTCTATTTGGCCTTCAGAATCTTGAATTACATATTGCAACGCCCCATGTAGTACACCAATTTTAGAACCATAAGTTAATGGAGCTGCATGTTTTTTACTATTTTTTGGTCCTCCAGCTTCTACTCCTATAAATTCAACCTTATTACTATTATAATTTATAAACTCATTCCAAAAGCCTATTGCAGAAGATCCTCCACCTACGCAATTAATTAATTTTAGTTTTTTTGGAACTTCTCCAAACTCTTTTTTTATTTGAATAATAAGTTCTCTTGAGATTTGTGCCGTACTCCAAGCACATATTTTTATAAAAATATTAGGACCAACAGTTGAACCTACACACATATGTGTTGTGTCACAGTTTGAAACCCAATACCTCATGCATTCACTAACAGCATCAACAAGAGTTTTACTTCCAGAATCTACAGGCACTATTTCTGCACCATTTTTTTTCATCGCTTTACAATTAACTGCCTGACGTTCTATATCTTTAGTACCCATAAATATTTTACACTTAAGACCGAATTTTTTAGCAGCCATACTGAGCATTTTACCTGCATAACCTGCGCCAGTATCTCCAATGATATATTTTTTTTTTGCTCTTTTGCATATTAAAGCGTGAACAGTAGCATTATAATTTGAGCTCCACCCAGATGTTTAGTTAAATTTTTTAGCTTAAAAAATGGAGTAGGTACACCTATATAATTTTTAAAGTAGTAATCTCTTTCTATTAAGAATTTTTTATCATAACGCAGTTTTCCAAAAAGATCAGTTAAATCTTCTATCGGTTTTTTTAAAGTTTCAGGAACATAATTGCCACCAAATTTTTTTCCATACAAATAATTTTCATCATGCTGGTCAATTAATAGTTTATTTTTTTTCAATTTCATCATATTTTTTTTATCTTCAATAAAAAATCTGAAACTTTTTGAACTGATTTTTCTCCAGGATTATCTTCTAAACTAGAAGAAATATCAATTTTTTGTGTAATATTTTTTGCCCTATCTAAATTACTTATATTAATGCCTCCAGCCAAGAACCAATCTTTTATTTCAATATTCTTTAAGAAGTCCCAGTTGAATGTGCTACTTTTTTCCATTCCAGATGAGTCAAATAAAAATCCATCAGCTATTCCAATATATTTTTTGTATATATTTATATCTTCAATTCTTTTTACTTTTATAGCTTGAATAATTTTCTTGTTAGATATTAATTTTAACTTCTCAACTCTTTCTGGCGAAGTATTGTAAACTTGAAGTAAATCAAATTGGTCTTTAATTTTTTCTACAAAATCGTTTTCTGGGTTTACTAAAACAGCAACTTTATTTATGTTTCCTGGAACTATTGAAGTAAGTTTTTTTGATTGCTCGATTGATAAATTGCGTGGTGATTTATCATAAAAAACAAATCCTAAATATTGACATCCCCCAATTTTAGAAATTGTTTTTATGATTCGTTCAGACTTAATGCCACAAATTTTTAATTCTAATGGCATAAAATTATATTTTAATAGAATTATTTACCTGATTTAAATTATTTTTAATATCTCCTTTAATTAAGCTTCTACCCATTATGATTTTATCTGATCCATTTTTTATACTTTCCAATGGTGTACAAGTACGTTTTTGATCGTCATTGTCTTTTCCGGGCATACGAATGCCTGGCGTAAAAATTAAAAGACTTGAACCTATTATTTTTCTTACTACTTTAGCTTCGTATCCTGAACATATAACTCCAACTTCCATTTCTTTTGCGATTTTTGCTAATTTTTCAACTTGTTGAGCAACAGTATTATTATTACCAATCTCTTTTAAATCTTTATCATTTAAAGCAGTTAAAACTGTAACCATAAAAATACTAGGTTTTGATTTAATTTCACATGCTGCTTTTTTGGCTTCGGAAATCATTGATTTTCCACCTAGCCCATGAATAGTTAAAAAACTAAAATTAATGCCGTCCAGTGCTTTAATTGCTTTATAAACAGTTTTAGGAATGTCATTTAGCTTAAGATCTAACATTAAATTATTTATACCTAATTCATTGATTTTTTTAACACCTTCTTTTCCATGTGCATTAAAAAATTCTAAACCTAATTTAACTGTAAAAATTTTATCTTTGATTTGACTGGTAATACTAATAGCTTCCTTTAAATCTGTTGTGTCTAAAGCAAGAATTATTTTATTCACTGATTTTCTTTAAATATAGTTTAATTAATATCAGATATTTTGTTTCCAGTAAAATTATTGTTGAGAAGATTAAAAAGGTTTTTACTACACTTCCATTTTACGGCTTTTTTAGAACCCACCTCCACTCTTGAACCATCTTGTGGATTGCGCGCAATTCTTGATTTTTTTGTTACAATTGAAAAACGGCCAAAACCTCTTAATTCAACTGCCTGAGATTTATTTAGCGCCTCTGTTATTTCTGTTAATATAATTGCTGTAATTCTACGAATGTCAGTCTTTAAAATAGTGGGATGCTGATCAGCTAATCTTTTCTCAATATCGCTTAACACCATATCGGTTATTATATTATTTTTTCTTATCTGTTTTTTTTTTCTTTTTCAATAAAGGGCCAAGAATATCTGAAAGCCTCCCACCACTATATACGCTGCCATATTTTTTGACCGCTGCAGCTGCTTCTTTTTCTTCCATCATTTTTATACTTAGTGACACTTTTCTATTATCTTTTTGTAACTCAGAAATACAACAGTCAACTTTTTGTTTAGGAACAAAACGTGATGGTCTACAGTTTTCAGGTTCTTTAGCTAATTGATTTTTCTTAATTAAAACCAATTGATCTTTATTGTCTGCATAAACATAAATCCCATTTTGTGATGAAGATTCAACAATAACAGTTACTACATCCCCCTCTTTTCTATTCGCAAAGAATTCAAATGGATCTGATTTTAATTCACGGATACCAAGTCTAATTTTCTCTTTTTCCTGATTTATTTCTAAAATTTTAAAATCTAATGTTTGATTTTTTTTATATTTTTCTAATTCAGATTCTTTTTCTGAGTAGCTTATATTCTTAAAGTGGCACATACCGTCTAATTCAGAGTCTTTTATAGTAGCAAAAAGAGCGTAGTCTGTTACATTTTTCAAAGTAGCTGTGCAAGCGTCTCCAACTTTATATTTTTTTGTGAATTCATCCCAGGGATTAAGTAAGCAATTTTTATAAGATAGGGAGATACGGCGTTTTTCTATATCTTTTTCCAAGACTTCTACTTCAACTTTTTGTGATGTCGATAAAATTTTACCTGGGTAGATATTTTTTTTAGTCCAGCTACATTCACTCTGGTGGATTAAACCTTCAAGACCTTCTGCAAGGCGGGCAAAAGCACCGTAGTCCATAACTTTACTTATAGTAGCAGTATATTTTTTTCCAACTTTAAAAGAGTCAACAGCTTTTAGGTATGGATCTTCAGATAGCGCTTTAACAGAAACTGATATTTTTTTTGCTTCATCAATTTTGATAACTTTTACTTTAACAGTTTGCCCAATCGCAAGTATATCTGCTGGCTTATCAATTCTTGAATAACTTATTTCATTAATATGTAGTAGTGAATCAATTCCATTTAAGTCGACAAAGGCACCAAAAGATGTAATATTTTTTATAGTTCCTTCAATGATGTCATTTTCTTTAATTTTAGATATAATTTTATCTCTATCTATATTTCTTTTTCTTTCAATAATTGCTCTACGACTTAAAACTATATTTTTTCTTCGTTGATCTATTTTTACTATTTCAAATTTTTGAGGTATTTTATAAAGATCATCAAAATTTCTTCGTGGTTTTATGTCAACTTGACTTTGAGGTAAAAAGCAAAGTGATCCTTCGGTATCCACACAAAATCCCCCTCTAACCTTACCAACAATTACACCTTCCACTTCAGTTTTTTGATCAAATGCAGATAGCATTTTTTTCCAAGATAATTCTCTTTTTGCACGCTCTCTACTAACAACAATTTCGCCATGTTTATTTTCTAAAGTTTCTAACAACACTTCAACTTCTGATCCAACTTTAAGATTTTCAAGCTCTTTGCTAAACTGAAATTCCTCGATAGGTATCATTGATTCTGATTTTCCAGCAACATCTACCAGGACGTGTTTTTTTGTAATGGAACTAATCTTTGCTTTTATTATGCTGCCCTCAACCAATTTTCTTCCACTCAAGTCTTGAGCTAAGAGTTGTTCAAACTCTTTTTGCGTTTTGCTTTTATCTTCTTTTGTAGCTTCTTGCATATTTAATTTAGCTTACTATCCATTATTTTTTTAACTTTTAGAAAGCTGTTTTTTATAGATAATCCGCTCGTATTAATCAAGGTAGAATTTGCTGCTTTTTTCAGCTTAGAATGTTTTCTAGTACGGTCCTCTCTGTCTCTTTTTTTCATACTTTTCAGTATTTCCTCAAATTTTACTTTTTTACCTAACTTTTTAAGCTCTTTAAAACGTCTTGTAGCTCTAATTTTAATATTTGCAGTTATATAAAACTTAAAATCAGCATCTTTTATAACGATAGTGCCAATATCTCTGCCATCTAATATGCTCCCATTATAAGAGGGCGGGGGATTGTATGCTAATTTTCTCTGAAATTTTAAAACAGATTTTCGAACTCTAAGGTCTTTAGCAATTTGTGAGGCGGTGTATGCAACTTCATCATTTATTAAAGTTTTATCTTTTAACTTTTTTAAATCTACTTTTTTACTTATTTTTTTCAAATAACTAATTTTATTTTTTGGTTTTTTTTGTATTAATTTTTTTGCAAGATAGCGGTAAATTTTTCCTGTATCGCAGTATAATAAATTATAATGTTTTGCTAGCATTTTAGATATTGTTCCTGCCCCAGCAGCAGCAGGAGAGTCTATTGCAACTTTAATTTTTTTTAATTTCATATTTTGCTCCAATTTTTTTTTGTAATTTTAAAAAGTTAGGAAAAGAACTTTTTACGGTTTCAAATCCACTAATTAGTACACTAGAACCAGTTACTTGAGCAAATATAAAAAAACACATTGCAACCCTATGATCAAGAATTGCTGAAATTTTAACTTGCTTATCTTTTTTGAAAACAGGGCAACCAAAGATTTTTAGTGAATCTTTAGTAGAAGATGTTTTAATATTAAATGCTTTTAAACCTTCTGATATATTTTTAATTCTATCACTTTCTTTTAATCGTAATTCCGATATTCCTTTAAAAGAGCTTGTACCTTTAGCTAATGCACAAGCTATCCAGATAGCAGGCAGATCATCAACGCAAGACACTATTATTTTTTTTGGACAATTT
>LWDU01044896.1_pt1 | contig 12645 bp, 11 predicted proteins | sample 727161 | NCBI WGS metagenome assembly LWDU01 (sample SAMN04566230, study PRJNA314399) | hydrothermal vent metagenome | isolation source: deep sea hydrothermal plume seawater | place: Mexico: Gulf of California, Guaymas Basin | collected 2004-07-11 | reverse complement strand
AATAGAAAAGATATTTTTATCACTAATGCCGTATTGTGTAACCCGCTTAAAGATGGCAATAATCGACGTCCTACAACAAAAGAGATCAATAACTGCATTCCTTTTTTAGAAAATTTAATTAGCATCATAGCTCCAAAAATAATTTCAACCGTAGGTGGAGTAGGACTTCAAGCTATTAATCGTATTTTTGACACTCGCTATAAACTATCAGATGTTGTCGCAAGACCTTTACCAATTGGAAAGTTTACTTTATTTCCTCTTTACCACCCAAGCCCGCGCGTAATTTATACAAAACGTTCTCTAGATCAACAAAAAAAAGACTTTAAAAAACTTTTTAATACTCTGCCTCCATCAAGTCAACTTCGAGTCGCAATAGAACAATCTCAACATAATTGATATAATAATTAAACTATTTAGGGATCTGCGTTAGCGGGATATTATTTTTGGCAATCAAAGGCTAGACAAAGCTAAAACCTAAACTTCATTGGTGACGATTTTAATTTTATCAAACCTGTTAATAACAAACCCCACTTCTATCGTTTTAAAAATTTTTTTTATAAGGTAGTGATTTGCGTTATATAAAATGTAAAAGCCTTAAAAAGGATTGGAGTGTCATTACGTTAGGCTGTTGGCAAATAGCTCCTAGTGAGGGTTGGGGAGATATTTGTTCGCCTCAATCCGCAGATGCTGTAGTTAAGAAATCTCTTGATTATGGTATCAGTGCCTTCGATACGGCTGAGGGTTATGGAGATGGAGAATCGGAGCGTCGATTAGGAAAAGCATTAGGACACAAAAAACAAGATGTCATTATTATCTCCAAAATTTGGCCTGATGCTTTTTTAACAGCTGATGACTACCATAAAAGATTAAATAATTCACTTAAGGCACTTAACCGGGAATATGTTGACGTATATCTTGTTCATTTTCCAAGTAATTATTTTAACAGTACTGAGCAAAGTGAAAAACTTTGTAAGCTTATGGGAGAACTTAAAGAAAGTGGCAAGGCAATCACAGTAGGTTTATCAAATTTTATGGAACAAGATATTTTGCTACTGGGTAAAGGGGTTCAGAAGTTCGACATCAATCAAGTACCATATAATATTCTCCAAAGAGATTATGAGGGGAAAACTCGAGATATCTGCCATAAAAATGAGATCGGATATATGGCATATTCCCCAACAGCCCAAGGTTTACTAGCAGGCCGACTTTCAAATGAAGCAACTGCTTTTCCCGCACGCAAATGGAATAAACTTTATAAAGAACCTCTATTAACAAAATCAAAACCCGTTAGAAGTTTGATAAATAATATCGCTGAAGAAATTAACACAAAACCAATTTCAGTTGCTCTTGCCTGGGTACTTGAGCAAAAAAATATTCTAACTACAATTGTTGGCTCGCGGAAACCAGACCAAGTCTCTGAATTTGCTTTCGCAGGTAATTTAAAACTAAGCGCTGATCATTTAAATCAATTGAATAATGCGAGCAATTCTTTTCACAAAAAGTAGGTTTTAATGAAAGATGAATGGGAAAGCCCTTATGAGGAGGACGGAGTCACTTTGGGCCCTGAAGAGGCCTTAATTCGAGAATCAGAAAAAACAAAAGCATTAAAGGTGGAAAAGCTTCAGCTTAAAGATACTATTGAGAAATTACAAAGTAAAAATGATGCTCTCGCCAATGACAACGATTCCTTGGCAAAAAAATTAAGATCTTTGACCAAACAATCATCCAGCAACATTTACCCTGAAACAAACCAAACCCATACTTTAAGATGGGCTTATCTTCTTCTTACCTTTAACTTAACAGCATTAATAATCCTTATACTCTTCCACCTTAAATAACAAAAAACACTAATTTTATTAAACTCTCAATTACGTTTAATGTGGAAATCACCTTAATCAAAGTATAGAATACAAACAATTGACAGTAATTATGAATCTAACTACCCATTTACTCCATCATACTTAACAGCTACTGTCGATTTATTTAGCAACTAATAATACATAGTCACCCTCTCACTAAAGAATTATTTCATCATTTCATTGATGAATTTTGTTTGAATTTTATTATCATTTTAAAAAGAGGAGCTGAAAAAATATTATGTGGATATGGGAATTTCTTCACGTTTTAATTGGAATTTTATGGATCGGTCTACTTTATTTTTTTAATTTGGTGCAAGTACAATCCATGCCCAAAATGACAGAAGAAGGAGCAGCAAAACAATATACACAAATCATTCTTCCACGAGCACTATTTTTCTTTAGACATGCCGCCCTGTGGACAGTAATCACCGGAATTGTTTATTACGCTATGGGACGTGGCGTCGTTGAAGGTATCCCCAGCGGAGAAATAATGATCGGTATGCTTTTAGGAATTATTATGGCTGGTAACGTTTGGTTTATTATATGGCCTAACCAAAAAAAGATTATCGCCGGAGAGCTAGAAGGTGACGCTCTAACAAAAGCAAAGAGGAATGCTTTCCTTGCAAGTAGAACCAATGCCTGGTTATCTATTCCTATGCTTATAGGTATGATTGCAGCAAACCATGGCGGTGTAATGGCAGGATTTTGATTTTATTTTAAACATAATTTTTCTATTCGAAACTAAAATGTCGGTACTCTATGGGTCTCGGCATTTTTTTTTGATCACTATTACTCAACTGTTAAAGCAACCATTGGGTCAAGACGTGATGCCTTGATAGCAGGGAACAAACCGAATATCACCCCAATCATCATACATACACTCGTAGAAATATAAATTGAATTCGCATCAAGCAGGAGATTCTCTACTCCCAAGATTGATGCCCCAAACGTGATCCCAACTCCTAGGACAACACCAAAAAAACCACCAAATAGGCCAATAATAATCGACTCAAGTAAAAATTGCCCAACAATATCTCCTTTAGTAGCACCTACAGCCCTGCGAATACCTATCTCATGAGTTCTCTCCTTGACAGAAATAAGCATCACAGCAAGAATACCTATTCCACCAACAACCAATGAGATTGCTGCGACACCAACGATTAAACGTGTAAATAATTCTGAAGTCTCAGCCTTGAGGTTTTCCAAGTCAATTTGACTGACGATCGTAAAGTCGTTTTCTGCATCATCTGCTATTTTGTGTCTACCCCTCAACTCGGTTTTAATTTTTGCAGCTACCCTCTCAATATTTCTTCTAGAGTCAGCTTTTACATAAATTGTAGAAATATGGCTCTGATTTAAAATCCTTCTCAACATAGATTTAATTGGGATAAGTAAAATTTCATCCTGATCAATTCCATCAGAATCAAGCCCTTTACTTTCAAAGACTCCAATAACCCTAAAGGGGATTGCATTGATTCGTACTGTTTTACCTAGTGGGTCTTTCCCCCCCAACATATTTTTTATTACAGTTTTGCCAACGACAGCAACCCTTGCTCCAAGTTTTTGATCCATCTCGCTGAACATTTCACCCGAGCTAATCCTATAATTACGTGTGTCTAAAAATTCTAAAGTGGATCCAGCTACATTTGTTGATGTTAGAACTTGAAGATACTTTACTTTCATTTCCTTTATCTCAAAAGGAGCTATAAAAGCGATCCCATCAACTTCCTTTGACAAATAATTCACATCCCGTAGGTTTAAAGTATTAACATTACCAGAAAGCCGAAGCCTGCCCCCTCTTCGTTTCATTTCTCCTGCATTAATCGTCAATAAATTCTCACCCATTTTTGCTATGACACTCATAACTTCATGTTGCGATCCTTTACCAATCGCAACCATCACTATCACAGCAGCAATTCCAATCATGATGCCAAGAGATGCCAAAATAAATCTTGTTTTATTTGAATATAGACCTTAGCGAATGGTTTCATCGGGACTCAAACTAGCTGCCTTTCGAGCTGGATGAATACCAAAGATAAGACCTACAATCATTGAAAATCCAAACGCAATCACAAAAGGATCCAGGGTAATCTTTACTGGCAAAAAATCAAAATACTTTAAAGAACTAGACAAAACCCAACCTACCGCTGAACCCATAGCTCCTCCAAGCAATGACACCAGGACCGATTCGAATAGAAATTGTTGGGTAATATCCGTTCGACGAGCACCAAAACAACGTCGCACACCAATTTCGCGTATACGTTCTCGAATTGAAACCAGAAGAATATTCATAATAACAACTCCGCCAACAAGGAGTGAAACTGTCGATATAAGCAACAACATGCGGTTTAGTGCTTGTTCAGATTCAGTGACCCATTGCATTATTCCTTCTGGAGTCACAAAACGAAAGTCATCATCAGCCAAGGGTGATAAACCGTGATTTCTCCTTAAAACTTGAGTCACTCCTTCCATAGTCTGTCGAACAATATCTGAACTAGTAGATACAACCTTAATACTGTGAAGGTGAGCCTGCCTAAATAGACGTGACATAGCTGTTGTTAATGGAATAAGTGCTCTATCATCTGGATCGTACCCACTTTCAGTGAGTCCTTTTGTTTCAAGAAGACCGATGACTTCAAAAAAGACCTGCCCTACCCTTATTTTTTTGCCAAGAGGATCTGTTTCTCCAAATATTTTACGAGCAGGAGTATTTCCAAGAACAATAACCTTTCTCTTTCGATCCATATCCATATCATTAAAAAATTCGCCGTCTACTACCTTCCATTGACGTGCAGGCTGCCATTCTGGAGACACACCATCCACCCGAGTCGTGGTAAATTCTTTTTTATTGATAATACGCATTCGCTTTCGTTGCCGAGGAACAACAATAGCAACTCCAGGCATGGCTCGAATATCATCAGCATCCTGAAGTGTCATGCTTGTGATATTTCGATTACGTCCAAAAAAAAGCCGGCCGCCACCAGAGTAAACCGAAAAAGATTCTGGTCCGAATCCCATATTAGCAATGCGATCGAGAACTGTGGACTTTGTCCCTTCTCCAATAGCAACGATAACTGTCAAGGACGCAATGCCGATCATGACCCCGAGGGTCATAAGAAATGTATTGCCTTTATTTAACTTCAACCCGTGCAAGGCCTGCCCGAGGTTCCTTAAAATTCTCATTAATTTTATCCGAAACAATCTGTCCGTCTCGCAAAGTAAGGATACGCCTCGCGTGTTCGCTGACAAAAGAGTCGTGAGTGATTATAATTATCGTGCGCCCTTCGGCATTCAATTGATCAAAAACTTTCATTATTTCTGCACCATTTTTTGAGTCAAGATTCCCAGTTGGCTCGTCAGCAAGAATAATTTTGGGATCATTAATTAAAGAGCGTGCTATTGTAACTCGTTGCTGCTCACCGCCTGAAAGTTGACCAGGAGTATGAGCCATTCTATGTTCTAGCCCCACTCGAATCAAAACCTGCTTAACTCTCTCTTTAGCATCAGCAGGTATTTTATTACAATAAATAAGAGGCATCATCACGTTATCAAAAGCAGAAACGCCAGGAAGTAAATGAAATGCTTGAAAAACAAAACCAATTTTTTCATTACGAATTCGGGATAAATCATAATCTTTAAGTTTTCCTACTTCTTCTCCTCCAAGAAGATAAGTTCCACTTGTTGCCTGACCCAAGCACCCCAAGATTGTCATTAAGGTACTTTTACCAGATCCAGAAGGTCCGATAATGCTGACATAATCTCCCTCATCCACAGAAACAGAGATACCCTTTAAAACATTAGTTTCGAACCCTTCGTTTTTGTAAACCTTATTAATAGAATCAATTTCTATCATTTTAGAAATTTTTATCACCTACGCCTACCTCGTTTTTTCTTTATTGGTTTCATGAGAATTCCTACTTCGTCACTATCGTTGAGCCCTGACAAGACTTCTTGTGAATCACCATCACGCCACCCTAATTCAATCCGTTTCTCTGACAAAGCAACATCTGCCTTAATTACTGCAAAGGATTTTTTACCTGACCTTTTGACAGCACCTCGAGGAATAACTAATACATTCTCGTGAACACCTGTAGTGACTACTATATTGGCTGTCATCTCAGGTCTTAATAGAAAAATATTATGTTTTTTAATTTCCAACATAACCTCGTAGTTGACAACGTTATCCTTAATAACTGCTTTAGGTCGGGTCTCCCTAATCACTGCATCAAAAAATTTCTTTGGGAATGCGTCAACAGTAAATTTGACCTTTTGTCTATCCTTTATTTTACCAATATCTGTTTCATCTACGAATGCGGTTACTTCTATTTTTTTTAGATCAATCAGAGTAACAAATGTAGGGGCGCTCATACTGGCTACCACAGTTTCTCCTTCCTGAGTAGAAACAAAAGCCACCACTCCATCAATTGGTGCAGTGATAGTGGCATAAGACAGTTGGGTTTCTTGTTCAAGAATATTGGCTAGAGCTTTTTCAACCTTAGCTTCCTGAAGACGGATGTCATTTTTCAAGCGCATAACTTCAAGATTCATCTCCTCTTCTATTAAATTAATTTGTGCATTGAGCACCAACAAACGCTCATCCGCTTTGTCGACGACAGATTCTGAAACCATCCCTTTTTTACTTAGTGTCTGATTTCTGAAAAGCATTTTTTGAGCCAAACTGATTTGAACATTAAGTTCTTCTCGTTCTGCTTTTAATTTCTTAATTTCAAGAGGACCTTCTTCTCTAATTTTAGTTAGGCGGGCCTCTTCTGCTTTAAGATCAGCTGAGAATTGTGCTACTCGCGCCAAGAGATCCTCATGCTCGATCGTTGCTATCATATCTCCTGCCCTTACAACATCACCTATTTTAACCAAAAGCTTTTCCAACTGCCCAGAAATACGTGCACCAATTTTAACTTCTGCCCCTGTCTTTAAAGAAACCGAACCCGTCGCTAAAACTTTTTGATAAATATCCTTGCGTATTACAGGCTTAAACTCGTAATCTGCGAAAGTCAGTTTTTGCTCTTTCTTTCCAAGAAATAACTCTTGGATATTTACCCAGGTTGAAGATAACTTGCCTTCTCGGGCAAGCAATCCTATAAATATCAAGCAAACTATAATGGCGGCAATTCTAATAAATTTCCCGGTTGTTCGCATCACATGTTTTTCTTTAAATTTTGTATTAGTGGACTTAGTATGATATTAACACAACAAAAAAAAGTCATGCATGTCAAATACATTGTTTTTTATATGGTTATCCAAACTTTATGCTTTCTTAAAAATCGGCAAACTTTACTTATAACTTAAGCCCAAATGCCTAAACTATCGAGCTTACTTCAAACCAAAAAAATCAGAAAACACACCAAGTTAGTCTTAATCATAGGTCTAATTCTGGGAGTTATTCTTTTTGGATTTTTTTCTATAAATCTGGATTCTTTGAGTAAACCCATCATAAAGGAACTAAGCAAGATAACCGGATTGAGCATCGAAATTAAATCACTAAAATTTAGCTTTTCAAACGGCTTAAGTCTTCGTGGAAGTGGTTTGACAGTTAGCTCAAAAGACACTTCTCAGATAATATTTTCAGCGAATAAAATTTTTCTCAACGCCAAGTTTAAATCCCTAATGAAAGGTCAGTTAGAAATAAGAAAGATAATTTTAGTAGACCCAATCATGAACGTTACCTTAAATTCAAAAACAAACTTAATTGAACCACCAGAGATTTCTAAAAACATGGATTTCTTTAATCAAGGAACATCAGTTAAGCCTAAGAAAGCAGAAAATTCAGGTCTGACTAGAATCCCCGCAATTAAAATAAGTAAATTCACATCTTTACGTAATCTCTTTCAGAATCAAAATTTATCACTTCGTACAATTGAAATAAGAAATGCCGAACTTCTATTTGTACAATCGGAAACTGATTTACTCCCTGTAAAAAATATCCCTATAATTTTAAGTGCTCGTCTTGATCTTACTAACCCTACGCCTAAAGAGATTAATGTTAATGGTGATATATCCCACCTTGAGATTGAAGGCCTAAATTTCAGCGGAAAGCTAGAAGCTTATGATTTATTGGCCAAAGAACCATCTATAAAGGTCGCAATAGAGTCTGCCGCTATCGGTGCAAAACAAATTAATGCAATTACAGAAACCTTATCCAAGACAAATTCAATGCCTGTAGAATTTACATCAGGACAGATAGAAAAATTATCTTTAAATCTGAAAGGAGTTCTTAACTCCAACGGGAATCTACTCAAAGAGATTGTTTTTAAAAGTGGGTTTGAAATCAAAAATATTGAAGTTTTAATCCCTAAAATCAAAAAACTTGAGAGTGTCCCCTTTTATAATATCAATGCTAACGGCGCATGGGAAAATGGCATCTTGAATTATAAAGTTAATGGGATGTTATGGGATGGGACCATTCAATCTAACATTGTCGTTAACCTACCTGATCTCTTTAGAGGGTCTTTGACCGGGACATACAATTCAGAAACAACGTTTAAAGAGTTAGATATTTCTTCAATAAGATTCAACTCTTTGAATAAATGGACACCCGTAACTGGAACTGCTAATGGATCTATCAAAACTCAGAATTCCTTAAACAATGCTATGCAAACATCAGGTAAATTAAAAATAGACGACCTCTCTTTGGAAAATGAATTTCCTTATACAGTAAAAAAAACTACGATTAGCTTTTTTGCAGTTAAATAATATCTTTCTTAGTTCTTTCAGTTCTTTGCTAAAAATTTCTCCAGAAAAATTTTCATTTGACAATGGACGCATAGTTCCTCCGAATGGAATTATTCTCTTTTCAGGTGATTATCGCCTAAAACCCAATAGCTATATAGTGCGCTTCGATGGGAAAAAACTTATCTTCCAAGATTTTATAAAAGAACAAATGGAAGGCTCAGGATCCTTCAAGGGGATGTTTCAAGGAAACTTTATTACAGCAAAAAATATTCAACAAAAAGGTGAAGAAGTAAACTTTTCTCACTTAGCCGATGCTCTTTCTGGAAATTTTAGATTTGAGCTTAAAAATGGGCATATCAATTCTTCCTTGTGGATGAAAGACAAACTAATACCATTACTTAGTCCCTTCGCAATTTTCTCTAAAAATAATGGATTGCGCTATGACAAATTGAAAGGTGAATTTAAAGCCTGGAAAGGAAAGATCTCCACCAATAACTTTGAACTCAAAGGACAACAAATCAACCTTGTAGCTTCGGTTACTGCCAACCTTGTAACCAGAAAAGTAGATGGAGAAATTAAAGTGACTCCCAACCAATTACTAAGCACCTTAAAGAAAGAGGCACCATTACTTAGTCAGATCTTTAAGAATGCTCTAAAAAATACCCTAACTGAGAAGCAGTTCAATCTTGAAGGTACGTTGGAAAAACCTATATTTATCCCAAAACAATGACAACTCTACTTAGTGAATCTATGGACATTTTAAATAATTAGATCACGGTATTTAGATAAACAATAACCTTAGTTGATGACCAGTTTGAAAAATTCTATTCAGTTACGCGAAAATTATCAAAGACTATATCTGCCAGGATTGGCTGTGGTTTTTTTTGGAATAGTAGTTTGGGTGCGACTTAGACTATTGAGCCTGCCCCTTGAAAGAGATGAGGGGGAATATGCCTATATGGCCCAGCAGTTGCTCCAAGGAATTCTGCCCTATACAGAATCTCAGAGCATGAAATTTCCTGGCATCTATTTTGTCTATGCTGGGATCCTCATATTTTTTGGTCAAAACCCCTCTGACATTCATTTGTCAATAATATTTACTAACCTTGCCTCGGCATATTTTATTTTTTTACTGGGGAAAAACTTGCTGACCCCATCCGCAGGCATTGTAGCAGCGGTTTGTTTTTCGGTATTAACTTTAAGTCCGTCCCTCCAAGGTGTCTGGGCAAATTCAGAACATTTCGTTCTTCTTCCTGCATTAGCAGGATTTTTTTTACTACGGGTTGCGCAGGATCAACCAGTTCGATTCTTTCTAAGCGGCTTATTACTAGGAAGTTCTCTGCTGATAAAACAGCATGCTGTGTTGTTTTCTCTGTTTGGTGTTTTATATCTTGGTTTTCTATTTTTTAGTAGATCGCAGCCCTTGAAAAAAACCATTCTACACATTGGACTTTTTGCGCTAGGTAATTTATTACCATTAATTCTTTCTGCACTGTTTTATACGGCCAGTGGAAAGTTTTCATATTTTTGGTTCTGCACGGTGCAATACGCTTCAAAGTATGTTTCTTTCATATCTCTGGCCGGAGGCTTTGAGAACTTCAAATATAACTTTGCGCGCATTTTAGAGTCTAGTTTTACAATTCTATGGCTATCTCTTATTGGCCTGGTATCGGTTGCTTGGGTAAGGGACAAAAATCAAGAATATTTATTTTTGTTTGGATTTTTTTTATGTTCTTTTTTAGCAATTACTCCAGGGCTTTATTTCAGAGCCCACTATTTTTTACTATGGATGCCAGCTCTTTCCCTTTTCGCAGCTGCCGGTTTTGACGGGCTGTTTTATCATCTCTCATCTTTGCGGATTAAAAATATAGCAAGAGTTGGAATATTTATTTTAGCTTTGGGAATGCCTTTTCTGATACAAAAAAATGTTTTTTTCAAACTATCAACCTTTCAAGTAACTCGACTGGTATATGGGTTGAATCCTTTTTCGGAGTCTTTTGAGATTGCCAGATATATTCGTAATCATTCTAAAAAAAATGATCGGATTGCGGTTTTGGGTTCGGAACCACAAATTTATTTTTTTTCACATAGAAAATCTGCAACTCGGTATATTTATATGTATCCACTGATGGAGCGACACGTTTATGCCCACAAAATGCAAACTGAATTGATGCAGGAGGTTGAGGCAACTCAACCGAAATTCGTTGTGATAGCTAACCTTGGAGGCTCGTGGGTTTCTCCACGTCCACATATTTCTCCAATATTGAAAGAGTGGGCTCAGGATTATTTGAATGGTGAATATGAAATCAAAGGAGTGGTCGATATTCTCTCAAATGAAGTAACCCTTTATAAGTGGGGCGAAGAGGCAAAAGGCTATCATCCTCAATCTCGGTTCCATCTGCTAATTTACAAGATGCAGCCATGACAATCTATATTTTAAAAAATTTTTAGGAAGGCTGTGAAATTATGTGGATTAAGGTCAGTATAATTTTTGTGGCTTTAGTTACTTATTGGGGCTACTGGTTAGTCCAAGAAAAACACAAAAACACTCAGTCTTTTACCTACAACGAACGGGGAAATATCCTCAGTGAACTGAGACGATATGATGAAGCCATTGAAAGCTACCAACAGGCCATTTTGATAAAGATTAATTACTCTAATGCTTATAACAACCTTGCTAACGCTCAAAAGCAGAAAGGACAAATAGAGAAGTCTATTGCAAACTATAAAGAGGCGATACGCTTTAACAACGATTATACTGATGCCTATAGCAATTTGGGAGTTGTATTAAGTGAACAAGGAAATTTTCAAGAGGCCATCGAACAATTTCGTAAGGCTCTTCATCTCAACCCAAATTTGTTTCTGGTGCATAACAACATGGCTACCTTATTGAACCGACAGGGTAATATTGCTGATGCTATTTCCCATTACCAACAGGCAATAACCCTTTATCCTAAATTTGCTAAGGCTCACAATAATCTTGGTAGTGCTCTAGCGGGGCAAGGAAAACTTAAAGAAGCTATCGAGTATTTTGAGAATGCGATAAATTTTAACCCGAACTATGTCGATGCAATCAATAATCTGGAGATTGCTCGCTCGCTTTCAAAATAAGTTCTAAAGAAAAGGGTTACCCTAAATAACTACAATCATTTTATTCTTATGTAAGTTATAGCTTCTTTGGGTTATAGCAAGGTGTTGGGAGACATAGTTTCCCTAAGTTTGGAGATAACCAATATGTCACCAGGAACAGCAATATTTCCAAATTCTTGAACTATTAGAATGTCATCTAGGTTTTCATCAACCTTATAATTAAATATTCATCATTTATTGATGAGCTAACTTTCATGCCTTTATCAGAATTTAATACCCATACTTTTGCACTCCAACCTTTCAAACAAATTAGGTCCTCTCCATATGTATTTTTATTTTAATCGTTAGATTTTTTCTATTATTCTAAACAAAACCTTAAAAAAATATATAGCAGCTAGTACCTGTGTGACGCCATTGGTTATATATACTTAACTAAAGATACTCGCAATCTAGCAAAACCATATCCTCGCACACGTCATCTCAAAAATATAAATTATATAAATCATTGATTTATATGACTATATTTGATAGAATTAGATTTTTATTATCTAATAAAACATATTCTATATCAGAAAGTGAGGTGATCTATGAATCAACTTTTAAATTTAAAAATTAGAATCGCTAAGAGAGATTTACAGATGCGCTACTATTTACTAATGTTATGGGTCCGCAGCAAAATGGGAAAAACAAAAGAATTTAGTGGCTAGAGCACTTATCACTTTCCAAATTCATTACATTAGTAAGGGTACGTAAAAAGACTATTAATTTTTAACCCGAAATAGAGGTCAAAGTTATGGGAATAACTAGAAGATTTGGACGAATTGGATCTGTTTTACTACCTGTAGCACTACTTGCAGTCTTTTTTAAATATTTACACCCATTAAACGCAATTCTTCATGGTGTTGAAGGTTGGGGGGCAAGGAAGATCGCTTTCACACTGTTCATATCCTTTCTTGCTATATGGTCACTTCTTCATGTGAGCTCTATTTTATTTATACGGATTGTG
>LWDU01034495.1_pt1 | contig 12648 bp, 10 predicted proteins | sample 727161 | NCBI WGS metagenome assembly LWDU01 (sample SAMN04566230, study PRJNA314399) | hydrothermal vent metagenome | isolation source: deep sea hydrothermal plume seawater | place: Mexico: Gulf of California, Guaymas Basin | collected 2004-07-11 | reverse complement strand
CAAAATAAATTTCTGGGTATCTGTTACAGGTGCAATTATTATCATTTTTATTTATTTTTATATTACACCCAAAGTATTAAATTTTCTTAAAGACTGGCTGTGATACTATACTATTATCCAAAGTGAATTTTTAAAATTATTGATTATAAAATAACTTTATGAAATTTCTTTTAGTCAAACTAGTAGAGTTAATGATTGTCGTAGCTATCATCGGCAGTAACTGTATAATAACGGCAGATAATTGCGAAAAATATAATGAAAAAATATTTGTATTCTAACGGAGTTAGTTTAATAGAATTATTAGTTATTATTGCCATTATTGGAATTTTTGCCACCATTGGCACCCAAGGATATCAATCCATAGTCACTGGATCTGATTTTATTTCAAAGAAAACTGAATTTTTTCAATATTTAAGTGATATTCGATTTAGAGCATTCTCGGAAAATAAACATTACCGAATTCATATTGTTAATAATGACAACAATGCAGATATAGAGCTTTACGAGACAAAAATAGACAACTTGAAATGGAGAGATATTGACCTTATTCGAAGATGTGCATGGCGAGCTGATAACGGATCAGAATTTGATGAATGCAAAGATACATTTTGCAATGCTAATATAAATCCGAAGATATTGATAGAACCCGCATTAACTCAAGTAGATATTAGAACTATTAATAAATTGAATTTTAAAAGATGTACCAACAATGCCTGTGCTTCTCAATGGGTTGATGCTCAAGGATTAAAAACCATAAATATTTGTTATTTATTTGATGGAACAATTGCCCTTTCTGAAGATGATAACGATAAATTATTTTTAGAAATTGCAAGCACGTCCGATAAGACTTCTGTTGTGATCAATACAATTCATAAAACTGGTTATGTTGAATAAAAATTTTGAAAAAGGAATAACAATTCTTGAAGCTCTGGTTGCAACTGCAATTTTAGGAATGATTGCTATGTTTTTTATAAATTCTAGTTCGGTATTTCTTGGTAGCCAGCAAACTCTTGTAAAACAAAACAAGTACCAACAATTGGCAGATCTAATCATTAAAGATGTATCTGAACATGTAAAATCAGAATTTAATCCCTATGGAGAAGTAGTTGTAGACCAAACTATTACAGAGGGAAATAAAGTATTTCTAAGAGGTATTGATGAAGTCCCAAAAATTGGTGATATTTTTCTAGTACAAGATGTAGGTGAACAATTTAAAATTGTAGGTGATTCAAAAGAATGGTCAGGTGCTACAGATGGTAATCCAGAAAAAATTTACGAAATTATAGTAGAAGGTGGAATCACCAAAGGTAGAAATGAAATTGCTATAGATAAAAATGTAACATTCATTTACTTTCAAAAAAATGAGCTAACTTGTTTTAAGGATATTATAGATTTAAAATTGGACGATCCGTCTACTTTAAAACATGAAGGTGTAGATTGTGAACAGGATATCAAAAATCTAGTTACTGAGTGGCAAAATAGGATTAAGGCCGATACGAAAATCGATTATGCAACCATAGAAATGTCAAACGAAGGTTTACTCACTGTTACATTGGGTGATGAAATAAATAATACTGTTATTGCAAAAAAATTTCCACAATGTGCATTTAATATAAATATATCAGAAACTGAAGAAGATGCAGGAAGTGTAGTATTTGATTTTGGTGGCAATATTGGAGCAGTAGAAACAGGAATAATGATAGGAAATGAAAATCCAACACACCATTATTTTCTTAACAACAAGAACCACAAACAATATACAGATGGTTCAACGTTGGAAGTATATTCAGGAAATTCATGTGCTAGCACAATAAGTTCTTCTCCATGTAGACAAAACTATGCATATTTAAATACTATTACAGTTTTTTTATACCAATACGACGGAACAGGATCTACAGGATCAACAGAAAGTGCTACAACTCCGTCGTATGAGGGTGATGTTTGGTTGCAAGCATCATTGTGCAAAAATACTTTTAAAATGCCAAATGGTGAAACATGGAAGCAGTGCGACAAAATAGGAGCAGATAATCCTGATTATGAAAAAGTTGAGACGAATGAGTTATCGCTTTGGTTTATTTTTAGCGAAGCCGCTGGTAAAAAATCCGAAGGTAGAAATGGTGGTAGAACTAGTCAAAATGGACATGGTTATCTTGGTTTTAGAACATCGGGTTTACCCGTAGGTGCAAGAGTTCTTGTTTTTGATGACGCTAGTGAGTCATGTTATGAATCAATTGAGCAGGATGCCGGAACTAAGTACAAATGTGATGGTGGTTATGATTGGAATGGTAAACATGACGGTTTAGTTTTACATCTTGATAAAAAAGTAGAAGACATAAATCTATTGGAGGACGTATTTCTTTCACTTACCTCTCCTAGTTACAATATCAAAGAATGGAAAGTTTTAAAAAGCAGTAAGAATGATGAAGATGATACTTGGACTCCTGGCTGTCTTTTAGCAGAAAATGTAATTGGTTCTGCTTTTGACGGTGGTCGAGATGATAGTTGTTGGCAGACAATTGAGTCAACTTTTTCAACTTTAAAAGAGACAATTTCAGATACTAAATATGATGAATTAATTATTGAACCGCCTTATGAAGATTTTAAACCGGAAAATGGATTTCTAAGAATAGGTTCAGAACTTATTGCTTATGATACTTATGATGCTGATTCAGGTAAATTTAAGGGTTTAGTAAGAGGCCTTTTCAATAAAGTAAAGGTAATGGATGATGATGTGGATGGTTTTAAAAATAAAGGAATACAGGTTGGTTGCGTAGATAAGAAAAAAGTAGATGACTCTTCAGAGGCTTATAATTTTATAACCATGGAAACAGCATACCCTGTTCAAAAATACAGAGAAAAGTTATCTCTCTATAACGATCTCAAATATAAAGAACTTGTTGATTTAAGATTAACTAACGTATGTGAATCAGACAAATTAAGCGGCGGCGGTAAACAATATTCCTCTCCTAATATGGAGATGGGTAGATGGTATTCATGGGCCCATAATGAAACTAAAGGGCAAACATATACATTAATACAACGTGTTAAAAATAATTTCGTTGTAACAAGAGATCATCAATATGATGGTGGTGGTAAATTTTCCAAAGGTGATATAATATATAATGAACTATCTGAGCCTGCGTCTCACTCTAAGGGTGATAGAGTTTATGATGGTTATCCAGACATTAATGCCCCAGGAATATATCTGGACAATGATGATGATGATAAAAAAAAATTTCCAAATGAAATGTCTAAATACACTGGCATAGAAGATAAAGAACAACTTGTAATATCGGTTCCAAGGAAAGTACAGTTAAGAACATCAACTGCAAAGCCTCCATCAAGTATTATGACATGCATCTAGTAAAAATCAAACGTAAATATTCTGCCGCATATTCATTAGTTGAAATTATGGTTGCAGTTTTTATTACATCTATAATTTCTATTGCTGTTGTTTCATTATATACTACTGGTTTAAGAACTTTTTTCCAAATTACTGAAACAAGTAAACAATCCGATGAATCAATTGTTCTATTTACAATGATTGAAAAAGATCTTTCAAGAGGAGGTTTTACTCATCCCATTAGATCACATGTAGATTATTGTGGTACAAAAATAAAGTTTTCCGATGCAGTAAAGATTGATGAAAACGTAACCCATGACTTGCTTGGGGGAACTGTTCCTTTAACAGTTAGTTCATGTTTTGATAAACCTACCACTATTGCTTATGGCGATAACGATATAGAACGATTTAAAGTTACATATGCACAGGGAACTGGGCAAAAGGAAAATATTCTTTTTAAAAAAATTGAGAGAACTGACGATTGCAATACTCTAATTGTTTCGAATGATAAATTATCTGATAATGCAAAAGCTATAATACATGATTGGTTGCCAGTATCGACAAATGTGAAAAGCTTCATTCCCACGATATCTGAAAAAAAGCCAGATATTGTCGATATTGAAATGAAATTGCAGTCGCAAAGAAATCCGGATCTTATGCTTAATTTTATAAAAAGGGTTTTTGTAAAAAACCAATCCATATATGTAACCTCCGAGGAGTGTGAAGAGACATGCCCTAATTCAATCAAACCATTTATCAATTATCAGATTTCAGACGATCATGCGTTTTGGCCTCTTAGTACAAACGTTCCCGGTGGACTAATTTTTTTTCAAACTGGATATGACGAAAAAACAGATGAACTAATATTTCCACCATCACCTCTAAATCCAACTCCCATAGACGACGAGTTAAAATCAGATTTTGGACCAGGCTATAAAATCGGACCAGGTACTGGAGAAGAGTATCAGACATTATTAAGCTCGGTTAAATATGTTTACAAAGATCTAGTTGAAGAACCTTCAACCAAAAACATAGCTTTGTTTCTTTATTCAGATACTTGTGATTTTGATTTAACTAAATTTTACTATTCACAGGAAGGATTGAGAATTTATTGTCGTAAAGATGATGGCGGAAGCATTACATGGAACGCTTCTAAAAAAGAGGCTGAAGATATGAAATATTATAAACTTGATGGAAAACTTCTATCTATCAATGATGTTGATGAAAAAAATTTCATTGATACTACCGTTTTTCGAGATGCATGGATTGGTTGGATAGGAGGTAAGAAAACAGATGATGTTTGGAAATGGACGGGAGAGGGAGATGTTTTGATTGAAGAATCTTTTGTAGACTCCATTAAGGTATTTCCTGTTGATACTCCGGGTGCTGATTATCTATGGTATTCAAGGCCTTCTAAAAGTGGTGATGCAGAATTTAATGCATCTGTAGAAGATCACCCTATGGAAAAGTATATTATAGAATTTTATGCTCCTCATGGTTCTCAATTTACTTGTCAAAAAAAAAACTCGGGAGGATGTGTAAACTATTATTCAAGTACTACAATAGAAATTGAGGAATTAAATTTATGTCACATATACAACTAATAAAAAAAGAAAAAGGCATTGCACTATTGCTAACATTAATGATTATAATTGCATTAAGCACGATGAGTATTGCTATGCTGAGTATAATTCAAACTTCTGCAATAAACACAGCTCGTTCGCATTTATCCGTTATTACTTACCAAGCAGCAGAGGCAGGAATCGAAGAAGCAAGAATAGATTTAATGGAAGAAATAATCCAAATAAAAGATACTACCTTAACAAATAATTTATTTTTAAATAGAACAGATGCAATACTAACAGATGCAATACTAGGTGATATTGATCCTCTTGATCAAAAATCAAAAAATTGCTTGGCATTACACGGTTATATTGAGCAAAACACCGGAGCTTATACTCGTATTTATTATGCTTTAGCCAGTAATAATATTCAAAAATGGGATACTACCGATAAAGGGACTCCAAAGGAACCGTTTGAAAATGCTGGTTATGCAGTTTATGATCAAACCCCTTTGGCATTTTCTACTGACCCATCATTTAAAGATTACACATTTGTTTATTTTGTTCAACGTGTGCCAGTAGATGCAACTTTAGAGGGTTATAATTTTATAACCCAAGGAACTTATTCACCGGACTCACTTATCAGTCAAGGAATCTTGGATAATCAAAGACTGTTTTATAGAATTATAAGTTGTGGTTTTTCGCCACCTGCTCATAAGCATATTGTTCCTTTACAAGCTTATTATTCAACTGGTGGCAAGATTGGTGAACCTTACTTTATTGAAAAAAATTTAATACTTACTGGTTCTTATAGACCTTAATTAATATAATTAAATATAAATTGAAATGATTAAAAATTTTTTAATAACCAAATTAAATAATCGCACCATTTTAGCTGCTACGGTTATTTTGTTTATTTTTTTTTTATTAATACGCCTTATCGATTTTAATTTTTTTGGAAATATCAAGCGTTCCAGTTTTGATTATTACCAGTCTTTTTTTCCTATAAGTTATGAAGAATCGCCCGTCAGCATTGTTGCCATCGATGAAAAAAGCCTTGAACGTTATGGTCAGTTTCCTTGGCCCCGTACTTTGCTTGCTGATTTAATCAATAAAATTGGTAAAGCTGGACCGATTGTTATTGGAGTTGATATTCTATTACCCGAGGAGGATCGAACTTCCCTTAAAAAAATTGCTGAGCAGTATCAATTGGATGAGGAAGTGTTTAAAGACTTTTATTATAAATTATCAAACGATCAATTGCTCTCAAATGAATTTCGTCAAAACAATGTGGTATTAGGCATATCTCCTTCTTATCATCGTATCCAAAAAGAAAAACCACTTAAGCAACGTAAACGCTATGTCATTGAAAAGGGAAAAAATGTATCAAGTAAGAATTTTTATTATTATCCTGAAAGCATCCGTTCTTTAAGCATTTTAGAACAAAATGCCAAAGGAATAGGTAATGTAGGCTATGTGCCGGAAAGAGACGGTATTGTTCGAAAAGTACCCATGATGATTAAGATAGGCAATAAACTATGGCCGTCAATGGAACTTGAAATGATCCGATCAGCCCTTGGTCAAAAAAAATATTACATATCCAAAAAATTTATGAGCGGTCAGCGAGTAACACTTGGAGAATATAGCATTCCAACTGACGAACAAAGTCAAAAGTGGATTTACTACAAAGATCCTTTACCGCAACAATTTATTTCTGCAGCTGACATATTAGATGACACATTTGATAGTTTATCTATTCAAAATAAGATTGTTTATATAGGGGCCACAGCAGTTGGACTTAGTGATATTGTTGCAACCCCTCGTACCGCCGCTTCCGCTGGAGTTGAAGTAAGAGCAAATGTGATGGAAAATATTCTAAGCAATCAACATATAACCAAACCTAGTTGGACCTATACTTTTGAAATTATTTTATTGTTCCTGATAACTTTAATTATTTTCTACACCAGTTTAAAGAAAAATATCGTTTTATCCATTTCAATTTTTGCAACTAGTCAAATTGTATTTCCAGCAGTTAGTTTTGTTATATTTAGAATGTACTTAATCGTTATTGATTACACTTTTAATTTTTTAATGGCATTTATTACTTTGGGTTCATCTTATTTGATAAATTATTTACACAAAAATCTAATAGCAAAAGAAGAACAAGAAAAACGACAAAAAATACTTAAAGAAATGAAATTTGCGCAAGAAATACAGGCTCATTTAATTCCCAAAGAACACAAGCAGCCAGAAGTTATTTATGGGATTAATATTCCTGCTAAACAAGTCTCGGGTGATTATTTTGATTATCTAACTCTTGATGACGGTAGAATTATTTTTACCCTTGCGGACGTTTCTGGAAAAGGTGCGGCATCAGGCCTGGTTATGTCTCGAGCTTCATCTTTATTTCGTTTATTTGCCAAACAAGGATTAAAGCTTTCAGATATTGTTTTAAATATTAATAGAGAAATTTGCGATCGATCGGCTAAGGGAATGTTTATAACTATGGTGGTTGGAGAATTTAATCCATCAACTAAAGAAGTTTTCTTAATCAATGCAGGCCATGAATCTGTATTATGTATCGACCATGATATGAAATCTTCATTGTATAAATCCAATTTTAGGCCAATTGGCATTGTAGATATGAAAAATGAAAATGCTATAGAACCTATTAAAATCAATTCAAATGGGGGTAAAATTTTTATTTATACCGATGGTGTTACCGAAGGCTATATCAATACAAATAAGCAAGAATTAGGAGCTAGCGGAGTAGAACAAATTATCAAAACCAATTATCAATCAAGCCTTAAAGAAATTATAGATCAGATTGTTAGCGTTCTGACCATTTCCCAGCAAGATCGTCGTGATGATATTACCTGTCTTGGGATTAATATTAAATCTTAGTAAGTATTGCTTTTTTTTATCTTTTAATCTTTTGCTACAGTTGCTGATCCTTCGATCTTATTTGTAATTACATTAGTGTCAGGATCCCAGTTTTCAATAGCAATACTAAAAGTTCCCTCATTTGCAACACTTTTCGATCCACTACCACTGCCATTTGTTCCCTGGAAATTAGTATTTACAAAATACCAATTGGTATCATCAGGATCCCATTTTCCGTCAACATCTGGCCTGCTCCTGTCTAAATCTGTTAATGATTGAAGAGTATCGGCACCACGCTGTCTAATTTTCTTATTACTCGTATTGCCATTTCCTGAAATATTAAAGTTCATGGTTTCTCGTAAATATCCATTACTATCTACATAATCAGTATTTCCAAAATTATCTGATTCGGTTGTACTACCAGTTGAGTAACTTCTCGTTCTTGTTCTAGAAAAGTCACGAGTAGATTGTCCTCCAAGAGTTATATCGGTTCCAACGTAAGTCAGAGCTATGGTTCTATTACCAAAATGAATAGTGGAATCAGCATCAATTGATCCGCTTCCGCTTCCAGTTGATGCTGTTAGAGATATACTGTTAGCATCAAATGTGTAACTGCCTGATTTTTTAGTGAACACTTCTTTCCATTTAGTTTTAGCTCCAGCTACAACTTTTTGTCTTCTCTTATTTTTTAGTTTTGCCTTTTTTTTGGCTTTTTTTGCCGCTTTCTTTGCTTTCTGCTTTGCTTTCTGAAATATTTTTTTACTCTGTTGTTCAGTGACTTTTTTAGTGACATTGCTCTTAACTCTTTCTTCAATTTTAGCAATTTGCTCGGTACTTTTGTTCTCTAAGTTTTTTTTTTGCATTCTTGCTTCAACTTTTGTAGCAATATTTTTTTCAAGCTTTGGTGCTTTGGCGATAATATAACTAGTTAAATAATTGTTAAAATTTTCCATAAACGTTTCATCAATAAGTAAGTTTGCGGTACTCAATTTTGCATTCATTAACCTGTTTACACTAACTATCATATCTGTCTCGGTTTCTGTCAGTTCATTGCCTCTTGTTTTTGCAGTTGCAACAAGTGTCATCACCTTTGGAATGGAAGCTTTTAACAATCCTTCAGTTGTATCGAACTCTTCGGATATTACTGTTTTTACCTCATCATTAACTGCTTTAGAAGATATTTTGGTAATTTCATCAGAACTAGCTTCTTCTTCTGCGGCTGCAATTTCAGTTTCACCCGTAGTATCTTCTTGTTCTGCCGTTGTCTCTTCTTCGAGAGTTTCGCTTTCTTCCTGTGTGTTTTCTGCCTGAAGGGCAACTGTACCTGCACTTAAGGACTGGTTAATTTCTTGGATCAAGGCAGCAGGAGCAGGTTGTGGTGGTGCAGGAGGTTGCCCTACTTCAATTGATGTAAAACTAAATTGTTGATCCATAAAAACAGATCCTTGATTATTAGTTACTTCAATTGCTCCGGCTCTTTCTCCAGCGCTATTATTTGGACCTGGACCAAGTAAAACCACATAGTCTATTTCATTCGGTCGCACCAATGCCTGTACTTCGGTACCTCGTGTTGCCAGAACACCGGTAGGAAGTGTAATTGATAAATTTTCAGGGTTTTTTTTAGAAATTAATCCTGTAACAACCTTTAATGAACCTTGAAATATTTCCGCTGAAATTTTATTTAGTTCATTATTTTGATTAGGGTCATATATAAACTCATTAATTACAATTTCTGTATTCTCACCTATGGTAAAAACAGTTTGATCATCAAAAAGAATTTGCATATTAGTTTTGGGACCGGTTTTAATAACGTCGCCAAAAAGTATACTTTCCTTTATTTTTAGTTCTAAATTACGGTTAACAACATCTGCTTTTCCAATAACTATACCAACAGTTCCGATACGTTCTGATGCAAAAGTTAAGTGAGGTAAAATAAAAATAGCAATAAACAGCAATAATAAAGGCTTCGTTATTCTAATCACAAAATTCACTTTTTTTTTATATATATCATTATTGTATTTATCTTTATATTGCCAGTTTATGCGTAATATAATAATAAAAACAACATACTGTACTATTCTCATTATTGCATTACTTTTTACTCTCTCGAGACAGACTTATGCTGTTACCTATGAGGAAATTCAAGAAAATCCTCTTAGTTTATCTCTTAATTTAAAGTATGCCAAAGAACAAGAGAATTTAGGTAATGTGAAAAATGCCATGGTTACAATTGAGAGGCTTTTATTGTTATATCCAAACGATATAGATTTGAACATCTATTATTTAGACTTACTCTTAGATTTAAATTCCATCTCCAAAGCATCAGAAGTAGTTAATCAATTGCTCACCAACGAAAATAGCAATCAAGCACTTCTTGATGAACTCGGATTGATTGCAAAGGAATTGGGTCTTCAAAAAAAAAAGCCATCTCCTTTTTCTCTTACACTGAGAACTACGCTTAGCATTACCGATGTGGATAATGTTAATAGTATATCAAGATCTAAAACAGGATTTATTGGCAATAAAGGTCCTGATCCTTTGAAGACAAGTAATGGCCAAGATTATATATTTAAGGATAAACTTTATTTAGGTAAAATTTCAGCTCTAGCATCTTATGATTTAAATGAACAAAATTTTTTTACAACCGAAATTGGTTTTGATAAACAAAAGCAAGATGACGACATTAACAAAATATACGATCTAAAATCTGCAACTGTGTCGCATGTTTTTTATAAACCACGTTATTCTCTAAGCAGTTATTTTTCATGGTCTAAAACGGACAACCCTGGCACTGGCAGTCACACTGCGGATTCAATAGGACGTACCGGTGGATTATCTGCAACATATAATATCAATGAACAACTAAGTGCCAATGTAGGCGTAAGCGCCCGTTTAACAGATTACATTGTTGATGACGATCATTTAGCTGTGAACGATAACGATGTTCGGAATCGAAATGTATTTATTGGTAGTAGTTTTTTACTAACCAATACTGATACTATAGGTGTCAACTTGTCATATAACTACCAAAATGCCTTGATCAATGATAATGCCAGAACACTTCATAATGGTATGAAAGGAATTTCCTATCTACTTTCTTACAATAAATTTTTACCTTTCTATCAAAATCTTACCGTTAATTATGGTAAAACTTTAAATGATTATATGGCGCCCGATCCACTTATTCATTCTGAAAAAAAACGAAAAGATATTATAGACGATTATTCTATAGGTATAAGTGGCCCTATACCCTTTACAAATTTTTCGTATTCATTGAGCTTTGATTATTCAAAAAGTAAATCTAGAATTGTAAATTATATCGTAAACCACGAAGATATTAATTTTAGTCTGAGAAGAGAATTCTCCTTGTTTTAATTAAATTTTAATCTCACTCTTAATAATTTTATAGTTTATATTTTTGATATAGCATGGATAATTATATTAACAATTATTCGGGTTATAGATCCTAGATCAGTTTTTTTCATCCCTATATCATCCCTGGCTTGATTATGGTGGTCGTATAGGATAATCTATTAATGTATGTTGAATGCTTTAAGCCGACCAAGTCAAATAACAAAAATATTATTTTAATTCACGGAGGTGGTCAGATTTGAAATAGTCGTTGTGCTTTCAACACTAACACCAATTGCATTAGAAGTACCACTTGAACTTATTGCTCCATCATTAATTACTGTAAAACTTCCACCATTATCTAAATCAACTCCTGGATTCCCTGAAATAGTTGTCCCAGATGAATTATTAACACTAGCATCATTAACTTGAGCATAAACTGCTGGAATAATTCCTGCGCTAATAAGAGCTATGGTAACAGCACGATATAATTTAATTTTGTTCATGAAAAAAAATAAAATGCAATTTACTAATTAGATTATTTAAAAAAAAAACTTTCTTAATTTTATCACTAACATTGCAGCACATCAAACCCAGAACCAAGATCCCTAAAAGTTTTTTCATTTTGCTTTTTTAGGATAACGTTTAAATTTTGGTATATGATGATCAAGTTTATAATAATCTAACTTATCTTTGATAAATATATTCATTATTGTTTTAAGTTTAATGGGTCTATCAAACATTCCAGCGGCAATTGAGATATTTTTTGTTCCTATTACTTTGAAGAATATACTAGCTCCACATTTGTTGCAAAAACCTCTTTTTGCTCTCTTAGAAGATCTAAACCATTTTAATGTTCTTTTTTTTATAAATTTAATATTTTGTTCATCAACATTTGTATACGCTGCATAATGACCATGGGTTTTCATACATTGAATGCAATGGCAGTTTTGAATATTTCTATGACATCCGTTAGTTTTTAACTGTATGCCGCCGCACAAACAACTTGCTTTGAGAGATAGCTTTTTCATATTGACTGGTCTTTAATTAATTCTTTGAGACGGGGAATCATAACTTTTGGTGCTTGCATTGATGGATATATTTTTTGTACTTCTTTATAACTATTAATAGCTTTCTCATAATTTTTTAATTCAGTTTGAACTAAACCTTGTCCTGATAAAGCTCCAAAGTGTCTTTTTTCAAGCTTAAGCACTTCATCTATATCTTTCTGTGACTGTTGATATCTGCCTAACAAATAAAGAACTGTTGCACGTTTATTCCATGCTTCAGACCAATTAGGATCTGCTAAAATTATTTGTGAAAAAATTTCATAAGCTCTATTTAATTCTTTTCTAGCCATCAACAAAGAACCTTGAGCTAATAATTCAGTTAACCTATAGCCCCGCCTATCATTAGAAGGATGGATCGACCAAATGTTCCATATTTTATTTTCTATTTCAATAGCTTTTGTGCCTTCACTATTTTGAAGTTGTTTAAATAAATTATTTA
>LWDU01032550.1_pt1 | contig 12650 bp, 15 predicted proteins | sample 727161 | NCBI WGS metagenome assembly LWDU01 (sample SAMN04566230, study PRJNA314399) | hydrothermal vent metagenome | isolation source: deep sea hydrothermal plume seawater | place: Mexico: Gulf of California, Guaymas Basin | collected 2004-07-11 | reverse complement strand
ACCGCCACCAGAACGGAGGCGGAGGGTATCCTCAGCGAAGGCAAGGCCGAAGGCAAGCAGGTCGCGGATGCAATCGCCGCAGCCGGCAAGCAGCAGGCCGAGCAGCTAGAGCGACAGGAACTGCCTGCGGCCGAGCTGGAGGTCAAACGCGCGCGACTCGACGCGCAGCGGCAGGTGCTGGAAGCGACACGGCAGGATGCTCTGGAGCGACTCGACAGCCTGACTGCGGCTGAGCTGGAACAGGTCTACCGCGCGCTGCTGGCCGACGTGCCGGCAGGCGGAATACTGAGCTGTCGCAAGGCGGACACGAAACTGCTCAGCAAACTCGCTTCCCAGAAGCTGGGCGAGCCGATAGAGGAGGCAGGTTTCATCATCGAGACCGCCGAGTACCGGCTCGACTTCCGCTTCAGCACGCTGGTTGAGCGCGAATGGCAGACGCAGTTACCAACGGTGAGTGAGGCTCTCTTCGGTAAATGAGTAACTTCGCCTACGCTGCCACCCGCGCCCGCTCCCGGCGGGCGCGTCTGCTGCCGCCCGAAGCGTTCGGCCAGCTGCTGAACATGGAGCTGGAGGAGATTGCGCGCTACATCCAAGACCTGGAATACCGGCGCGAAATCGACCGCTACGGCGCTTCGCTGCGCGGAGCGGACCTGCTCGAGGCGGCGCTGCTCGACAATCGTGCGACTGAGGTCGGCGAAATCATCAACTTCTGCACCGGCGAGCTGCGGCAGGGCATCGAGGCGTACGCCGAAATTTACCGCGTGCGTGGTATCAAGGTGCTACTGCGCGGCATCTTCGACAGGCTTGGTGGTGAGGAGCTGCTGCGGCAGGTCTCACCGCTGACCGAGCGCGACCGTGAACTCTACGCGCAGATGGCGGCCACAGACTCCGTTGAGGCGGCTGTCGAGCTGCTCGAAGGGACACGTTACCACGACGTGGTACAGAACGCGCTGGAGCAACGGCAGAGCGACAGCCTGCAGCCCATCGAAGACGCACTGGACCGCGCGTATTACGAGAATCTGGCCAGCAGCCTGCCGGCCGGAGGCGCGGCAGGGCGAGTCTACCGCGGCTTTGTCCAGACGCAAATCGATGTTACCAACCTGAAAACCGTGATGCGGCTGAGGCACCGGGGCCTCACCGGACTCGGGGAACTGCTGATTGAGGGCGGCACGCTCGATGAGACGGCGCTCGCCACGACCAGCAGGGTGGCCGACATCCTACCGATTATCGAGGGCACCACATTCCAGGAGGTGCTGCAGCCCGTCCTTGAGGATTTCGAGGATGGCGGGCTGAACCGCGCGGTGCAGGCGCTCGAGAACCACGTCGCCACCCAGTCGCGCCGCTACGCCTACCTGCATCCGCTCTCAATCCTGCCGATACTAGATTACCTGTTGCGCAAGGAAAAGGAGGTGCGCAACCTGCGCACCATCGTGCGAGGGCGGGAGCTGGAACTGTCACGCGAGAAAATTGAGGAGCTGCTGGTGGTATAATGGAAATCGGCGTCGTAGGCAGGAATATGTTCACGACCGGCTTCCGGCTGGTAGGAGTCCACAAGTGGTTCCAGGTGGACGATAGGGCCAGCTCCGAGCAGGCCGTGGCGCAGGCGCTGAAAGACCGGGAAATCGGCGTGTTGGTAATTCATGACACCGAATGGCAGGAACTGGAGGAAAAGACGCAGATGAATTTGAGCAACAGCGTCCACCCAACGGTGATTGCGATTGGTGCCGAAGTTGACGATTCTCTCAGGGACCGCATCAGGACAGCAGTTGGAGTAGACTTATGGAAATAAAAGGAGAAATCTATCGGGTCTCAGGCCCGGTTGTGACGGCCGAGGGGATTGCTCCCCGCATGTACGACGTGGTCCTTGTAGGCCACGAGAAGCTGATGGGCGAAGTCATCGGCCTGGATGGCGACCGCACGGTCATCCAGGTTTACGAGGATACTTCGGGCATCCAGCCGGGCGAACCGGTCGAGAATACCGGCGCTTCGCTCTCGGTCGAACTGGGACCGGGGCTGCTACGCTCCATCTATGATGGTATCCAGCGGCCGTTGCCGGTGCTCCAGGAGAAAATGGGCGACTACATCCAGCGCGGCGTTACGGCGCCCGGACTGGACCACGACGCGGAGTGGGACTTTGTGCCGACAGCAAAGAAAGGCGACGAAGTTTCGGGTGGAGCCGTGCTCGGCACGGTGCAGGAAACCAAGACGATTGTCCACAAAATCCTGCTGCCACCGCTCGTTTCCGGAAAAATAAAGACCCTGAAAAAGGGCAAGTACACGATTGACGACCCCATTGGCAGCCTTGAGGACGGCACCGAGCTGAAGTTGATGCACAAGTGGCCGGTGCGCGTGCCGCGACCTTTTACGGTCAAGCACCCGCCCGACATCCCGCTCATTACGGGAACGCGCACCCTGGACGGGCTATTCCCGCTCGCGAAGGGGGGCACTGCCGCCATCCCGGGCGGTTTCGGCACCGGCAAGACCGTCACGCAGCAGACGCTGGCGAAGTGGTCGGACGCGCAGGTAGTGGTCTATGTGGGCTGCGGCGAGCGCGGCAACGAGATGACCGAAGTTCTTACGGAATTCCCGCACCTGAAGGACCCCAAGACCGGCGGCCCGCTGATGGACCGCACAGTGCTGATTGCCAACACGAGCAACATGCCGGTCGCGGCGCGCGAAGCGTCAGTCTACACCGGCATCACGCTGGCGGAATACTACCGCGACCAGGGTTACGATGTCGCGCTGATGGCCGATTCCACGAGCCGCTGGGCAGAAGCGATGCGCGAAATTTCGTCACGCCTTGAGGAGATGCCGGGCGAGGAGGGCTACCCCGCCTACCTAGCGGCGCGGCTCTCGGAGTTCTACGAGCGCGCTGGACGCGTCGAGTCGCTCTCGGGCGAAGATGGTTCGGTCACGGTCATCGGTGCCGTATCGCCGGCCGGAGGCGACTTTTCGGAGCCCGTTACGCAGAACACGCTGCGCATCGTCAAGGTGTTCTGGGCGCTAGACTCGAAACTGGCACAGCGGCGGCATTTCCCCGCCATCAACTGGCTTACCAGCTACTCGCTCTACAACCGCGTCCTAGGGGACTGGTATTCCGAGAATGCCAGCGCCAACTGGGGCGAGAACATCGCTACCGCTATGGCGGTGCTCCAGGAGGAGGCGGAACTTCAGGAAATCGTACAGCTGATTGGATCCGACGCGTTGCCGGAGGACCAGCAGCTGACACTCGAAATTGCGCGACTGCTGCGCGAGTTCTACCTGCAGCAGAACGCGTTCCACGACGTCGACACCTACTGCAAAATCGAGGTCCAGGCGGAGTTCCTAGACGTTATCCTGCACTTCCGCACGCTCGCCGAGAAGGCACTCGCCACCGGCGTTGGTGTACCGGAGCTGACCAGCATTGGTGTGCTGGAGGAGCTGGGGCGCGCCAAGTTCGAGGAAAATTTCAGCGAATTGCTGCCCAAGCTGCGCAAGCAGATTGAGAAGGAAGTTACCGAGTTAATGGAGGCGGACTAATGCAGAAGGAATACAAGACCATCAAGCAAATCAGCGGACCGCTGGTCTTCGTCGAGAAGACCGAGCCGGTCGGCTACGGCGAGCTAGTCCAGATTGCGATGCCTGACGGCACGACCAAGCGTGGGCAGGTGCTCGACACATCGAAAGATATCGTCGTCGTACAGGTCTTCGAAGGGACTACGGGAATCGACCGCGCCAGCGGCGTCAAATTTTTGGGCGAGACTATAAAGCTCTCAGTATCGAAAGATATGCTCGGCCGCATCCTTTCCGGCGCGGGCGAGCCCATCGATGGCGGCGCTCCGATTATTCCCGACGAGCGGCGCGAAATCATCGGCGCCGCGATTAACCCCTACTCGCGTGACTCGCCGCAGGAGTTCATCCAGACTGGCATCTCGACGATTGATGGGCTGAACACGCTGGTGATGGGGCAGAAGCTGCCCATCTTCTCCGGCTCAGGGCTGCCGCACAACGACATCGCGTTACAGATTGCACGACAGTCGCGCACGCTCGGCAGCGACCGTGAGTTCGCGGTCGTCTTCTGCGCCATGGGCATCACCAACGAGGAAGCGCACTACTTCATGTCCGACTTCGAGCGCACCGGTGCGCTCTCGCGGGCGGTAGTGTTCATGAACTTGGCGAGTGACCCCGCCGTCGAACGGCTGATTACGCCGCGGCTGGCGCTGACCGCCGCCGAATACTTGGCGTTCGACCACGGCTACGACATCCTGGTGGTCATGACCGACATGACCAACTACTGCGAGGCGCTGCGACAGATTGGCGCTGCGCGTGAGGAAGTGCCGGGGCGGCGTGGCTACCCGGGCTACATGTATACCGACTTGGCGCAGAACTACGAGCGCGCGGGACTCATCAAGGGCAAGCAGGGATCGGTGACACAGATTCCCATCCTGACCATGCCGGGCGACGATATCACGCATCCCATCCCCGACCTTACCGGCTACATCACCGAGGGGCAGATCGTGATTTCGCGCGACCTGCACCGCAAGGGCATCTACCCGCCCATCATCGTGCTGCCATCGCTCTCGCGGCTGATGAACGCTGGTATCGGCGATGGAAAGACGCGCGAGGACCACAAACAGCTGAGCGACCAGCTCTACGCAGCATACGCCGAAGGGGTCGACCTGCGCGGACTGGTGGCGATTGTCGGCAAGGAGGCGCTCTCCGAGCGCGACCAGAAGCTGCTTGAATTCGCCGACGAATTCGAGGACCGCTTCGTGCGGCAGGCGCGCGACGAAGACCGCGACATCGCCGAGGCAACGCTGGAGACCGGCTGGGACTTGCTGAGCAAACTGCCAGAGTCGGCACTGACCCGGATTGACCGCAAGACGCTGGAGAAATACCACCCGGCGTACAGGGACAAGTGAGCATCACAGACGTCAAGCCGACGCGGTCCGAACTTATTGCGACCCGTCGGCGCATCAAACTCTCCATTAGCGGCCACAAGCTGCTGAAGATGAAGCGCGACGGACTCATCATGGAGTTCTTCGAGTTGCTCCCCAAGGTGAAGGACATGCGCGCGCAACTCTCGGGACTCTACGGTGAGGCGGTCGAGATGCTGGCGGTTGCGATGGCTGCCGACGGCAAGAGCGCGCTTAGTTCGGCTGCCAACTGCGTCCGCACGCCGCCCGAGGTCATCCTGACGCAGCGCAACATCATGGGCGTCGTCGTTCCGAGAATCGAGGTCTCGCAAATCCAGAAGTCGGTTGAAGAGAGGGGCTACGGGCTCATCGGCACCTCGGTGCGCGTCGACGAGGCAGTGCACGCCTTCGAGCAGCTCGCCGCCAAGATTCTCGAAGCAGCCGAACTGGAGACGACGATGAAAAAACTGCTCGACGAAATCGAATCCACGAAGCGACGCGTAAACGCACTGGAGTTCAAGGTCATCCCGCAGCTGGAGGAAATCGCCAGCTACATCACCCTGCGTCTCGAGGAGCTTGAGCGCGAAAACATTTTCCGCCTCAAGCGCATCAAGGGCTAATGCTCCCGTCACCCATCGAGTGGCTGCAGGCACAACTCGACGACCCCACCGGCCGCGAGCGGCTCCTGAAGTTCATGGCGGTCGTCTCGCAGGGGATGCTTCTGCTGGGAGTTCTGCTGATACTCTGGATGCTGCGCGGAAATCTGGGTGCGCTGACTGGAGAATAGGATGGCGGGCCCGCCGGGATTCGAACCCGGGTCTGAAGCTCCGGAGGCTACGGTGATTCCACTACACTACGGGCCCAGTCAATCGCTGCTGCTGTCGCCAGTGGCAGAATCGTCGCTGTCGCCAGGTGCGCTGGTCGCGGGGGCGCTGCCGGTGGCGGGGACGGTGTGCCCACAGCGGCCGCACGACTTGCGGTCGGCATGGTGCGCCATGAAAGTGCCGGGACCGCACTCGGGGCAGTGCTCGCGCTTGCGCTTCAGCTTGCCGTCACTGACGTCGTAGAACTCTATCTTGCTCATCTATTTTTCCTCGGTGGCGTCGTCACCAGCAGCGTCTGCGCCGGCTGCGTTATCGTCGGTAGCTTCCGCACTGGCTTGCGCGTCGCCGTCGTCGGCCGTGGCCTTGTCGGGAGCCTCGGCCGCGGGCTCTTCCACGGCAGCGGCGGCCGGCTTCCCGGCGTCCGCGGAGGCCGTCAGGCCGTGGCGCGCCAGGATGGGGTGTGTCTCGGTCGCAGTGAGCGAGCCCATGTCAGCGTATACCTTGGCGTAGCCTATGGTCTCCTGCCGTCCGTAGCGGTTCTTCAGGTGGTCAATGATTACCAACTCGGTCTTCGCCTTCATCTGCTTGGCGACCTCCTTGCGCACCTCCATGCGCTTCGGAGTGGCGCTGGCGGTGTGGATAATCTGCAGTTCCAGTTCCTGCCGTCCAACAAGCTTGTTATCTGTATTCTTTACTATTTGCAGTTCCATGTTCAGTTCTCCTTCATGCGGTCGAGAAATGTCCTTGCGCGCTGGCGTAGTTCAGGGCCGAGGCTCAGGTGCACCAGTCCCTCACCGGGCTGGCCGTAGAGCACCTGCGAGTCGTCGGGGCAGAGCGCCAGCACCGCCAGCGTCGCCAAATCCTCCTCTCCGTCAACCTCGATGCGGGTGCGCGTGCGCTGTCCCGCGGTCGAAGCGACTGCATCCCATAGTTCACGCGTGATGCCGCCGGCAGGGTTGCGCACGCGCAGCACGCGGTCGGTGCAGATGCGCGCCAGCGCCTGCCGCTCATCGGCAGAGAGTTGCTGGTGGCGGTGGGTCTTGAAATCTACGATGGCGAGGTGTGGCTCGCAGCCCGATTTCGCCACCGCCAGCGTGGTGCGGTCACCGATGGTGACGACGCACTGGCTGTCGCGGAGCGATACGGGTACGGTCTTGAGGACCTGCCCCAGCGGTTGCGAAAGTTCAGCTGACATGGCGGGAAGCATGCGATACATCACCGCACGCGCAGGGCGTAGCGCCCCGGAGTGCGAATTCCCATCTCCTTTGCCAGCGCCGACTTCTCGGGGTCGAGCACCTCGATGAACCCCTGCCATTCGCGCGAAATCACGGGCTGGCGTTCACCGGTGGGACAGTTGTGGCCATCCCTCACCTCGAGTATCTGCTGGCATTCCTTGCAGGCGAACATCAGGCGGCCTCCGCCGTGACATGGTCCTCGGCAATCCACTCCAGCTTGCCAAGCCCCGGCTGGCGCATCGTGAGCCCTATCTTGGACTCGCGGGGCGAAACCTCGTTGAGCGAAATCGTCACGATGCGACTGCGCACGTGGTCCTCAATCCGCAGTTCGCGCTTGGTCTCCTTGCCGACCAGCCGCTGGCCGCCCACATCGACGTTGATGTGATCGTCCTGAATTTGCGAAACGTGTAGTAGCCCGTCCAGCGGGCCAAATCGCACGAAAGCACCGTATTCGGTCACCTGATCGATCAGCCCCTCGATGACCTCCTGTATACGGATGTCGAAGAGCAGCATCTGGATGCGCACCGGCTGATAGACTGCGCCGTCACCATGGACTACACGGCTGTCGCCGTTCAGCTTGAGGCTAGTAATCAGCACTACTAGTTTCTGGTCGGGGCCCATGTGGCCCTCGAACGCTTGACGGGCCAGTTCCATAGTCACTTTTTCGAGATTCTCCCCTAGTCGGTCAGGGGGAATGCGGACCATGTCTTCACGTGTGTGGGTGTAATACATTGGGACCTCGCAACGGCAGGGGTATTTAGTTTATACGATAAGTGGGGCAATGACCAGCGAAACGACCGACATCAGCTTGATGAGGATGTTCAGCGACGGTCCGGAGGTGTCCTTGAACGGGTCACCAATCGTGTCGCCGATGATGGCAGCGGCGTGTGCGTCGCCGCCTGTCACCTCACCCGGGATACGACCCTGCTCAATCGCCTTCTTGGCGTTATCCCAGGCACCGCCCGCATTGGCCATGAATAGCGCCATCAGGACGCCGGTAACAGTAGCGCCGGCGAGCAGTCCGCCCAGCGCCGCGGGACCAAGCAGCATCCCGACCACGACCGGCGCAAGCACCGCCGTAAGTCCGGGCGCGACCATCTCGCGCAGCGCAGCCTGCGTAGAAATATCAATGCAGCGCGCTGAATCGGGCTTGACACCCTCGCGTCCCTCGAGCAACCCGTCGATTTCACGGAACTGTCGGCGGATCTCGGTCACCATCTCGCCAGCCGCCTTGCCGACACTGGTCATGGTCATCGCCGCGATTACGAATGGCAGTGAGCCACCGATGAGCAGCCCAATGACGACGTTGGGCTCGACCAGTGAAAGGTCGCTGGCGCCCAGACCGGCCGCGGTAGCGTAGGCTGCGAAGAGCGCCAGCGCGGTCAGCGCGGCGCTGCCAATCGCGAAGCCCTTACCTATGGCGGCGGTAGTGTTGCCAATCGAGTCTAGGTTGTCAGTAATCGCGCGCACGTCGTCGCCAAGGCCAGCCATCTCGGAAATGCCGCCGGCGTTGTCAGCCACCGGTCCATACGCATCGACGGTCATCGTCACACCCACGGTCGCCAGCATGCCCATGGCTGCCATCGCGATGCCGTAGAGTCCGTGAACCGAGGTGGCACCGGTAGCGTCCATCATGACCGCATTGGCAGCGTAGATGCCGCCGGCGATGAGGAGAATCGGGGCGAAAGTGGACATCATTCCGACCGAGAGGCCAGCGATGGCATTGGTCGCAGGGCCAGTCTTCGACATCTCGCCAATGTGCGGAATGGCCCTGACCTTAAGCCCGAATACCGGCTCGATGCCGGTGTAGTATTCGGTCACGAGCCCTATCAGGATGCCGACGAGACTGCCGACCGCCACCGCATAGAGCGGATGCAGTGGCAGGCCGAGGTAGTCGAGGGCGAAATAACCGCCAGCGAGGAAGAGCCCCGCGCCGATGAAGGTCGTGTTGCGCAGCGCAGCGGCAGCGTCACCACCCTTGAGGAGCTTGATTGAGAAGACGCCGACAATACTAGCAGCGTAGCCGACCAGCGCCAGTACGATAGGGAGCAGGACATACTCCGCCCCGAGAGTGTCAGCCGCAGCGGCGGCGATTATCATCGCGGCGATGATACTGCCGACGAACGATTCGAAGATGTCGGCACCCATCCCGGCGATGTCACCCACGTTATCGCCGACATTGTCGGCGATGACGCCCGGGTTGCGCGGGTCGTCCTCGGGGATGCCCGCCTCTATTTTGCCGACCAGATCCGCCCCGACATCGGCTGCCTTGGTGTAAATGCCCCCGCCAACGCGCGCAAAGAGCGCGATGCTCGAGGCGCCCATACCGAAACCGGCAATGTTGGCGACTGTATCCAAGTCATTGCCGAGCCAGATATACATGACCGTGATGCCGAACAGCCCCAGCCCGCCCACGGCGAGCCCCATCACGGCGCCGCCGTTGTAGGACGTCTCGAGCGCGGCCGGCAGGCCACCCTCGGCGGCTGCCATCGCCGTACGGCCGTTAGCGCTGGTCGCCGACTTCATCCCGCTGAAGCCAGCCAGAACGCTCGAAATGGCGCCGAAAACGAAGGCGAAAGCCGTCTGGACCCCTAGCGCCCAGGTCAACAATCCTGCAACGATTAGTATAAAAACAGAGAGGACGCGATATTCCGCTTTCAGGAAGGCCATTGCGCCATCCTGAATTTCCTGCGTGATATCAGCGACCACCTGATTCTCAATCCTGATTCCGACTACCTTGCGGTAGAGCAGAAATGCTATCAACAGGCCGGTAACGGCGATTCCGAGCGCTATCTGGGCTATCAGCAATGATTGCATTTTTTCACCTTGTTCATCAAACGGAAAGCTGCTCCTGTCGTCACAAAAAGAGACCTGTTCCCGCCGAAGACTGGCGCCGAAAAACCTGACCTATTTAAGCGTGATGCATCTTTACTAGTGACGCGCGCGCCCGTAGGTGTAGCTGCCAATCAGCCCGAAGCCGAGCAGCACTACCACTACCACGTAAACCCCAATATCTGCGAGCACCCCGAACTTGAACCACCAGCCAGCCATGAAGGCAAACGCCAGCGGCACCAGCATCCAGTAGCCCGAGGCAGTCAGCGTCTCCGCGGATGGGAGATTCATATCTTGACCATCACCATGTCCTTGACCGAACGGACCGAGGTAAAGGGAATACTGAGGAGTCCCGAGGAATCCAACTCAGTTCCCTCGGGAGCGATGCCATCCGAATCTATCAGCAGCTTGTCGAGTTCACCGGTGGTCGATTCGATAATCAGGTTGGCGATGCGCCCCAGCCTCTCGCCGGTAAGCGTCGTAACTTCCTTCCCCTGCAGGTCACTCAGTCTGATTTCCATGGTTCAGATGTAAAGGTCGTCCTCACTGCGCGTGCGGCTACGCCGTCCGCGTTTCATCAGCTTGCGGCCCAATTCGTCATAGTATTTGACTGTATCCTCAGTCACGGATGGGGTTACTTTTTCCAGCGCCGCCAGAAAGTGGGCCTGAGTCACCTCATCCGCCTCCGGGTCCTCCCGCAGGGCGAGCATTGCAGCCTCCCGGACCAGCCCATCCAAGTCCGCACCTGTGTAGCCATCAGTCTCCTTCGCGAAATAGTCCAGTTTCACTTTCCCCAGCGGCATGTCAGCCGTGTGAATCTCCAGAATTGCCTGACGGGCGGCCAGGTCAGGCGCCTCGACCAGCAGCAGCCGGTCAAAGCGCCCCGGGCGCAGCAGCGCCGGGTCGACGATTTCGGGGCGGTTGGTGGCGCCAATAACCACGACGCCCTCCAGGTTCTCGAGCCCATCCATGCTGGTCAACAGCTGGTCCACCAGCCGGTCGCTGACGCGGCTGTCACCGCCACCGCCGCGCGGCGGCGCGAGCGAGTCCAGCTCGTCGAGGAATACTATGCAGGGCGCCACCTGCTTCGCCTTGCGGAACACCTCGCGCAGTCGTTTCTCAGATTCGCCAACCCACTTCGACATCACTTCAGGACCCTTGATGGCAATGAAATTCGCCTCAGATTCGGTTGCGATGGCCTTAGCCAGTAAGGTCTTCCCCGTACCGGGAGGCCCATAGAGCAGGACCCCGCGCGGGGGCCTGATTCCCAGCCTCTCGAAACCAGCCGAATTGGTGAGCGGCCACTCGACCGCTTCTTTCAGTTGCTGCTTTACATCCTCGAGGCCACCGACTTCTTCCCACGATACTTTCGGCACCTCAATCATTACTTCACGCAGGGCCGAAGGCTCAACGTCCTTTAGCGCCTCCTTGAAGTCATCATTAGTCACCTTCATCTCCTGAAGCAACTTGGGCGGTAGCGGCTCGTCGAGGTCAATCTCGGGCAGGTAGCGCCGCAAGGCACTCATGGCCGCCTCGCGCGCCAGCGCTGCCAAGTCGGCACCGACATAGCCGTGCGATATCCGCGCAAAGTAGTCCAGCTCCTCCCAGGTGCCATTCTCGTCCCGTGGAATAGGCATGCCACGGGTGTGCACCTGCAGGATTTCGCGACGGCCGTCGTAATCGGGGATGCCAATTTCTATTTCGCGGTCAAAGCGACCCGGCCTGCGCAGCGCCGGGTCAATCGCGTCGGGCCGGTTGGTAGCGGCAATCACGATAACCTGTCCGCGCGCCTGCAAGCCATCCATCAGCGTTAGCAGCTGCGCCACAACGCGGCGCTCGACTTCACCCTGCGTCTCCTCGCGCTTGGAAGCAATTGAGTCAAGCTCGTCGATAAAGATAATCGAGGGCGAGCTCGCCTCAGCTTCCTCGAATTTCTGCCGCAAATGTGCTTCAGATTCGCCGTAATACTTGTTCATGATTTCCGGTCCCTGAATGCCAATGAAGTGCGCACCCGACTCGTTCGCCACCGCTTTTGCCAGCAGTGTCTTGCCAGTCCCGGGCGGCCCGTAGAGCAGCACCCCTTTGGGCGGGTCGATTCCCAGCGTCTCGAAAAGTTCGGGATGCTTGAGCGGCAGTTCAATCATCTCGCGGACCCGGCGGAGCTCCTCCTTGAGGCCGCCAATGTCCTCGTACGCTATGCCGGTCGCCCTCAGATCATCCTCCTTGACCGGCTCCTCCAGTACCTGAACCTGTGTATCAGCCTGAATCTGCACAATACCCTTCGGCTGCACAGCAGTCACTGCAAACACCAGCCGACCACCCATCAGCGTCAGTCCCGGCACAATCACGGCGTCGCCCTTGGTCAGCGGGCGGCGGTTGAGGCCACGCAGAATAATCTCGTCGATCCCGGGGCCGAACTGCACGCGCCCCGACTGCTGCTCAAGCAGCGGCGCCAGACTCACCTTCTGCGCCGGCCGTAGATTTACCTTGGCGTTGTTGCGTATCAGTCCGTCGATGCGGACGACGCCCTTACCCTCGTCCTCCGTACGCGCGCGCCATACGATAGCTACCGTCGGCTCGCGACGTCGGCCGTGAATTTCAATGATGTCACCGATGGAAAGCCCCAGCTCGTTACGCGTCGGCGTGTCCAGTCGGCCGCGGCCGTAACCGACCTCATCCTGCAGCGCCTCAGCCACTTTCAGCGTGACGCCTTCGGCTCCCATAATCTAGTTACCTGCGGGATTGTGTTAAAGCCTTACTGTTCGACCGGTTGCCGGCGGCGGTAGTTCCACAGGACGATACCGATTACCGACACGATTGGCGCCAGCAGGGTCGTAAACTCGGGGATTGCGTTCTGCAAAACC
>LWDU01039627.1_pt1 | contig 12654 bp, 8 predicted proteins | sample 727161 | NCBI WGS metagenome assembly LWDU01 (sample SAMN04566230, study PRJNA314399) | hydrothermal vent metagenome | isolation source: deep sea hydrothermal plume seawater | place: Mexico: Gulf of California, Guaymas Basin | collected 2004-07-11 | reverse complement strand
CGATTGGTGAGCTGGCGGATTATTATGTCGGCAAGGATCCGCGGTTGATCGAGCACCACTATCAGGTGGTGTCGCGCAATACGCATTTTATGGGGGCGGCATTGTCGGCGGCGATGAGTGCGGTGGATATTGCGCTGTGGGATATTTTGGGCAAGTCGTTGGCGGTGCCGGTGTATCAGTTGTTGGGGGGGAAGTGCCGGGAAAAAGTGAAAGTGTTTGAGAATGTACGGGGAGAAACGGTGCAGCAGGTGCGCGCGAGCGCGAGGCAGCGGGTCGAGCAGGGGTTCAGTTCGTTGCGGATGACGCCCTTTGTCAGCGGCTTTGAGCAACAGACCGGGACGCAGAATATTTCGACGGCGGTCGAGTTGGTGGGGGCGGTGCGCGAGGAGGTCGGCGATGGAGTGGATCTGGGCCTGGAGATCCACCGCAATTTGCGGCCGGAGGAGGCTATCGCTCTGGCGACTGAGCTGGAGCCGTTGAAGATTTTATACTACGAGGATCCGCTAGCGCCGGAGAGTATTGAGGCGGTGGAGTATATCGCCAAGCATATTCGTTTGCCGATCGCCACCGGCGAGCGCTTTTACAATATCTATCAGTTCAAGGATTTGATCGATCGCAAGGTGGTGAGCCTGATCCGGCCGGATTTGTCGTTGGCAGGTGGTTTTACGCAAGTGAAGAAGGTCGCGGCGATAGCCGAAGCGGCCTTCGTTGGCATCTTTCCGCATTTGATGGGCAGCCCGGTCAACAACGCGGCTTTTGCGCACCTTGCGGCGGCGATTCCCAACTACACGCATACCGAACACAATGCACTGACCGGGCCGATGGCAGAAATTGTCGACGAGCAGATGGCGGTTGAGGGCGGCTACCGCCTTCTAAACGACCGGCCGGGCATCGGGATCGAGATCGTCGAGCAGGCGTTGGCGAAATACCCTTATGAGCGCTGGGCGATCAAAGGAAGCTTTCACGCCGACGGCTCGGTGGCGCACTGATGATAATTTATCTTTCGGGACGGGAGACGGATGATCTGCTGATGGTGCTGGAAGGGGTCGAAGGGGTGGTGGTCAAGCGCAGCGCCGAGCGCAAGAAACGCAAATATTTCGAAAAGGGCGCGCGCAAGGATTCGATGGGCGCAGTCTCGGCGAAAGTGTTTATCAGCGGCGAGATTGCGGCCGAGGCACGGGATATCGTAGTTGAGGGGGTGCGGGTGAAGCAGGTCGAGGTGGTGATAAAGGGCGAAGGGGATGCGGAAACGGTTTTTGCCGGGCCGAACGACGAGCGGGGACAATTGCAGGCGTTGGCGGATCTGTTGGTATAGCGTTGACGTGGCACGAAGGCAATGTGCGCCCTCGCATGATGTGCATTGCATGATATGGCATGGGGTTTGGCGATTGACATGTCTTTTTGCAGGAGACCGACCGGTTTATGAATTTGAACAAGGAACAACTGTGGCAGTACAATCGCGAGGGGTGGATGCACTTGCCTGAGTTGTTTTGTCGCGAAGAAGTCGATGTACTCAAAGGCGAATTGCCGAAGATCTTCGCAATGCGTCGAGAGGAGGTCTGGCGAGAAAAGGACGACGAGGCGGTGCGCACGGCCTTTGCCGCGCATACCTACAACGAAGCGTTCGCGCGATTGGGGCGCCACCCTCGGCTGCTCGGGCCGGTCATGCAGTTGCTCGACGGGCCGGTATATATGCACCAGTACAAGATCAACGGCAAAGCCGCTTTTAACGGCGATGTCTGGCAGTGGCACCAGGACTACGGCACTTGGGCGCGCGACGACCGGATGCCCGAGCCGCGGGCGATGAATGTCGCTTTGTTTTTAGACGAGGTGACCGAGTTTAACGGGCCGCTCTATTTAATCCCCAAGAGCCACAAACAGGGCATTATCGAGGCGGGCCATGATACCCTGACGACGTCCTATCCGTTGTGGACGCTCGATCGGCAGACGGTAAGCCGACTGGCCGATGACGGGGGCCTTGTCGCGCCGAAGGGCGGGCCTGGCTCTGTATTGCTTTTTCACTCGAACCTTGTGCACGCCTCGGCACCCAATATCAGCCCGTGGGATCGGGTGATCGCGTATTTGAGCCTTTGCCATGTAGACAATCACATTCGCCGGTTCAAACGTCCGGAGTGGGTCGCGCATCGGGATTTTACGCCGATCGAGCCGCTGGCCGACGACTGTCTGCTGGAACTCGCGTAAAGGAGAAAAGGTGGCTGCTAAAGTGAGCCGACCGGAAATGACGCGGGATAAGTGCGATATGCGATAATGCCATTGCAGCACTCCGTTTTGGTTTATTATTCCGCGACCTTTACTATCACGGCCCAGTAACCTTCTTCTTTCGGCGTGACCAGCTGCAGCCGTTTGCCCGCTTCTATCATTTGCTCGGCTAACCAGACACTCTTGCGAATATCGAGCCATTGCACGCCGATCATATTTCCCGCCGCCGCTTCTGTATCCAAGACCACATTGCCGCCATCGGGAAAGAAGACCGCGTATTCGATGCCGGGCTTGGCGGTGCAATAGGCCTCGTTGGCGCTGCGTGCGTCGAGCAGGTCGTTGTTGGGAGTACATGTAAAAATGTCGATGCGGTCGGTGAGGTCGCGCAGCGAGCGGATATGGGCTTGCGCGATCTCGCTGAGGCCTAAGCCGGCATCCGGGCGGTGGAAGCGGCTGCTGGCCAGGCCACCGAATATATTGCGCCACAAACGCTCCTGCGCATCGCGATGAGTGCCAAAATGGCCGGTGTTCGCGCCGTATATTTTGACACTGTTCATCGGGCGGATATGGCCTGAATCGATGATATACTGGCGGATGAGCTGCGGGTTTTGCCAGTGCTCTTCGGCGTGGCGGTGGTTGTTTTGTGAGAGATCGAAAAAGCTGTAGAGTTCGGGATGGTCGAGGGTGTGGCGGTGTTGCGTCGATTGCAGGTCCCAGGCGTCCCACATCTCGGTGGTTTGCACGATGGACTCGCCGGCTTGATCCTTGATCTGCAGGGACCAGAATTTGCCCCATTCGGGCGATTCGTTGGTCTCGTTGTCCATGCAGTAAAGCACATTGGGATAGGGCAGTGAGCGTTTGAGCAATTCGACGAGTTGGGCTTGTTGGTAGCGGAGTACAAGTGCGTTATTTTTTAGGACGGGTATGGTATGGAAGAAGGCGCTTTCTTTTTGGCCCGGGTGTGAGTTTATCGATTCGGCTAGACCGGATTCCTCGACGGTATAATTGATATTGTTCTTAGGGTTGTAGGGATTGTCCTGCCATGGTCCGCGGGCGAAGTCGAAGCGGTCCCACACTTCGATTTGCACGATGATATCGCGTTCGGCGCACAGGTTTAGGAAACGCTCGAAACGCGTCCAGTAGTCTTGGCCAGGCTGCGCTAGGTCATAGAGGCCGGTATCGGGGTTGCGTTCGAAGGGCCAGGCGTCGTCCTCGTCGCGGCTGGACATCGTGCAGCGGACATAGTTGCCGCCCAACGAATGCAATAGGTCGAGTTGGTCTTCGATATCGGCGATCTGAAAGAGATTGTCTTCGACGCTGCCGCCCAATAGCAGCACGGGCGCGCCCTTGTATTGCCAGTAGAAGGGGTTTTGCGCATAGGGTTGGATGCGGTCTGCATTGGACATAAGTGTCTTATTTACTGGTGGGGCCGGTTGCGTGCTGCAGGCGGCCAGGCAGGTGAGAATCGTTAGATATAAGATTTTGCGGAACATAGATTAATGACCTTTATAGCGGTGAATAGACAAAGCTGATTTCCATAGATAGTGTCAAGAGATTAATGTATTTCATAAGGAGTAAATTATGTTTGACGAAGAATTGCGCGAGCAGCTAAGAGGGGTACACGCCTACGCCCTGACCGTATACCGGCGCGATGATATTCACACGCTCGATTTAGACGGTTTTGCCCGCAATATAGCATGGGCCGCCGAGCGCGGCGTGAAGATCTTTGTGGTGGCGGGCGGGACGGGCGAGAATGACGCACTTACGTCGCAGGAACGTTTAGCGATGACCGAGCGGGCGCTTGAGACGGTGGGTGATCGCGCCTTGCTCGTGCCGACATTACCCGGCAATTTGGGCGAGGCAGTCGAGTTGGCGCCGCGTTATGAACAGTTGGGGTTGCGCGTGGCTTTGGCGATTCCACCGGTCGTCCGCCAGCAGACACCCGACGATCCCGAGGGAATATTTCGCTATTATCAGGCATTGGGCGCGCGGTCAGGTTTGGCACTGATGCCCTACAATACTCAGGGTTGGTCGGCGGATCTTTTTGTCCGCTTGGCCGAGGTGTCCCAGATCATCGCGATCAAGGACCCGTGTTTCGAACCGCACAATCTGTTCCGGGCGATCAAGCGATTGCGCGATCGTTTTGTCTGGGTCGGCAATAAACGCCACGATCCAGGGGTGTTGCACTTTCGTTTCCAGGCCGGGATCGAAGCTTTTACCGCCGGTTTTGTTAATTTTGTGCCGCAGTTAGAGCTTGAACTTTTTGCCGCCGCGAAGGTGCAGGATTGGCCGCGGATGATCACATTGCAGGAGGAACTAGCGCCCTTGGAGAATTTGCGCTCGCGTTTTGATGACGCGGCTATGCTCAAGGCCACGATGGATTTGATGGGATTGGTAGGCGGGCCGGTCAGGCCGCCGCGCATGGACGTGACGGATGCAGAGCGGGCGGAAATCAAGAACGAACTGGAACGCCTAGGAATCTTGCAAGCTTAACGAAAAAGGCAACTAAGATGGTATCGACCGAATACATTCCGCTTGCCGAACGGGACAAGGTTCTTTTTGACCTCAAGGGGTATTTGCTGTTTCCTGCCGTGCTCAGCGCGGAGGAGATCGCGCCGATCAAGGAGCAGTGCGAAAAAATGCGTCAGGACAAGGAGTCGCTGCCGCCCGCGGAGCGAAAACTGCCGGGCGGGGCGGCCTCGCTACTGATCGATCATCCGGCTGTGATGCGGGTTTTGCACCAGGTCATTGACGACGAGACGGAAAAACTGCGCTGCGAAAGCTGTTTTTTCAGCTATCGCTACCGCGATGACGGGCACAAGGGGTGGGATCCGCACGCCGGCGGCAAGTCGGTTAATCCCAATTACAGTTACCAGTATCACGACGGCAAGATACACTCGGGCATGACGCGGGTGGTCTGGGAACTGAACGGGGTGGAGAAGGACAAGGGCGGGACGGCGTTTATCCCCGGCACCCACAAGTCGAATTATCGCAAGCAGCTCAATCTCTTCGATGAGCGGGATTCGGGGGTCTGGGAGAGTTATAGCTGTCCGCCCGGCTCGTTGCTTATTTTCTCCGAGGGGGTGCGGCACACCTCGTGCCCGTGGGAGCAGGACGATCCGCGCATGGCGCTCTTTTTCTGCTATAACCATATTAATGTCCGACACCACAAACCCGATTTTCCGCCGGAAATGCTCGCCGCGCTGACACCAGAGCGGCGGCGTTTCTTCAACGAAGTCTATCATCCGCAATTCGACCGCTGGTAGTGGGTTTTTAGGTGCCAATGCATAAGGGGTTTTGAGCACAAGACACGATCGTTGTGCAAAGAGAATAGTGCAATGGCTGATAGATAAAAAATGCGTTCGGCCGACTGGCGGACGCGCTTTTTTTTATTCGTGTATGTATCTTTTAGGCCTAACTCTATGGTGTGAGGAGCATACCTTGCAGAAAATATTATTTATCGCCGGGATGGTGGCGATCTTGGCAAATTGCGTCGTTGTCGATGCGGCCGAGCCTATTTTTGTCGCCGAGCGTCCGGCAGAGGTCGCGGCGACGATCGGCTTTGGCGGGATGCTGGTGACGGTTCCTTATATGCCGACTACAAGCGCTAGCTATGCGGATTTCAATGCGGAATTACACAAGGCGTTTACGGCCTTGCATGAGGGCGGGGTTGCCGTTGTAGTGGAGATCGTGCCTGGTGTGGCGCCGCAACCCCTTGGGCGAATGCGGCCCTACTTGGATCACAAGGGGATAATGCAGGGTGGCGGCGGGGACCAGACTTGGTTGCCCGAATTTGATGATGACTTTGTCGCTTTTACCGGTGCGATAGCCCGTGAGCACGGCCGCCCGCAGGGTCCGGTCGTCGCTTTGGCGCTGGGCGGTGTAGAGCGGGCGGATTTGCCGCGCCGGGCGGAGCTTGCTCAGCGAGTTGCGCAGGCGGTCGAGGGAACCGAGGTCGAAGTGCGGCGGGTCGAGCGGCAATTTGTCGATGCGGTCGCAGCGCTGCCGGTGCGGGTAGCGCTTAATCGGGCGGTAGACTCTAGTGATCTGGTTCGGGTATATGATCTCGATGATGGCGCCGATGCAGATCGTGCGCTGGCGGCTGTGCAGCGTTTTGTCGGTGGGCGTGATTTTTCGCGATTGATCTTTGCCCACGGGGTGCCGTGGGTTTTCGCCTTTGCGGGTTTGGCGGGGGATGAGGAGGACGGCAGCTTGGTGTTAGTAGGGGATATGGATGCGGTTGCGCCGGGGCGGACGTCTTCGCGCGGGATTACTTTGGACGGGGCGAGAATGCGGGTTGTAGCCGGGCCTTATCGACTCTACGATGCAATGGGAGTGGCCGTGCCTATGACCGATGGCGAATGGCAGGTGCCGCTCGACGGGCGCGGGTTTTATTTGCGCGCTGACGGAACAGGGGGCTCTTTTGCGGCTTTGGTGACGGCGGTGCGCGCCGCGCAAATCGAGGGGGTCGAACCGCTCAGCGTGGTCGCGCGGGATATGACCGCAGCCGTCGACCGCGGGGCGGTGCTCAAGCTGATGGTGGGCAATGTGCTGAATCGACCGATCGAGGGCGTGCTGAAGGTCGAGCTCGGTGCGCTAGTGGTCGATGCGCCGGCTAGGTTGCGGCTTGCGCCGCATGAACGGCAATTGATCGAGGTGAAGGTTCTCGGAGGAGAGGCCGTCGCCGAAAATATCTATCCGTTGCGGGTCGAATTTGACACGGGGGTGGACGGGGTTGCAGTGCATGAGGAAGTCATGCGGGTCAATCTGATCGGGCGGCAAACCGTTAAGATCGACGGCAAGCTTGGCGATTGGACTGAGGCCTTACCGCAGTCGTTAGGCACGGGTGTTACGGGCTGGTTGGCCTACGACGACACGTATTTATACGTTGCTGCGAAGATTCGGGACCGGATCGAAGACCCGGGTACATTGCGCTTTGCTGATAGGGACGATGATACTTTTTTTTATCCGCAAGTTAGTCATGAACTCGACCTTTCGCAGGCGCTGTTTAAGGTCGACCGGATCCGTAAGCGGTCGGCGAATCCGGCCCATCTCTGGCGGCCCGATGGGACGGGGCGAATTGACGGTCGTTGGGAAAACTCTACGAAGACCCAGGCTTTTGCCATAGACCTGACGATTCCCGACGGAAAACCGCGACAAGTCGCCCTCTATATTCCGCCCGGTGAATTCGATGCGGCGGGCATGGATATAGAGCTATACGATCGCAAACGACAAACGTCGCTCGGCCGCGAACGCCTGGAAACTTTGGGCAAAGGGGTCTATGCTGTCTATCGCCTGGCGGGCAAGGTGCGCATTACCTTGCGGGTGCACGATTGGCACTATCGAGCGCGCTTGGCCGGGATCTTCTTCGACCCGGCGGATAAGGCGTCCGGTTTTGTCGGTTTTGACCGCGAAACTTCGGGCGAGTGGTTCGATCGTTATGGCGCGGAGGGGTTTTATGTGGTCGGGGCCGAACGGATCGATCCGCCGGACGTCAGCCTGCGGGTGCCGAAGGTGATAAAAAAAGAAAGGCGCGAGTGGCCAGAGGGGGTGCGGCGTTTTAGCTACCGGCGCGAACCTGTGCTGCCTTCGGGCGATGTGCCGAGCTTTGACAATGTGCAGATCGCCTTTAACGCAGTAGGGGTGGATACGGCCCCGGTGGAATTGACCGACTATGCCTGTAGCGATTACGAATACGCGCTCAATAAGGTCAGCAAGCGCTATGGCGGTGGCACGGAGGTCTGGCGTTTGCTCGCACCGGGGATGAAACGCGGGAATTTTTATCCGCGCGACAATGCGGGGTTAGGACAAGGAGCGGTGGACGGGGCTAAGCTAGCGATACAATACAAGGACAAGACGCGGATAAGCGAAGCGGCGATCCCCTGGCAGGAGATCCCCGAGGTGCGGGCGCTAATGGAGGCGGGGGAGCCGGTCAAGTTTTCGCTGCGAGTTAACTACAGTCAGGTCGAGTCGCGGGAATTGGCCAGGGGGCGCAGCGCTTCACGGCTTAACGAACCGGCATTTCACGCGATCGGCCAGCCGCATTGGGCCAATGAGCTAGAATTTGGTTGGCAGCGAGATTGAAGGGGTGCGGCCATATTGCATAAACCGATATCGCGAGGCGAAATCGTAATCCTGTGGGCATTGCATGCAGCCGACGCACAAGCGCTTTATGTTAGTGACGACGAGGTCGACGATTACACCGGCACGAGCGAGACTTTTACTATTGAGCAATATCGAGCGCATTACCAACGAGTCGAAGATGCCGATGACCGGGTGGACTATGCGATAAGCCCTAGGGATGAACCGGACTCGTTCGTGGGGGAAGTAGTGCTCAATGATATAGATTGGAGCAATCGCTCGGCTAATTTCCGCCTTGCCCTATTGTGCCGGGAATTCTTCGGCAAGGGCTATGGGAGCGAGGCGACCAGGCTGAGACTGAGTTGTGGTTTTGAGCGACTCGATCTGTACCGCATTGAGCTGGCAGTCTATGATTTAGACCCCCGTGCCGCGCACGTCTACGAGAAGGCGCGTTTTGTCCGCGAAGGGTTGCGACGCGACGTATTGTACTGGCAGGAGCGCTATCACAGCGCCATCGTTCTGAGTATCCTGAAACCCGATTATGCGAAACGTTGACCGAATATAGGCCGGAGTCTGCCGTTGCGCGCGCTTTGCGCGTTTGTCGCGCCTTTGGCCGGCGGTTGTTGGCGTATTGGCCATTAGCTCCGGTTAGCCTGTGGTGGGTCGCCATCGATTTGTATATGCGGCCGGCGCTGGATTTGCGGCTGACGCAATGGGGGTGGTGGTGGTTGTCGATTGTTTTTTCGCTGGTGATGTGGCAGGGGCTGTTCTCGATTAGCCGTTTATTGCAGGCTAGGCGTCAGATAATTTTCGTCGGGGCCGTCAGCTTGGTGGCCTCGACATTTTTGATGGCTTCTATCGGCTTTTACCGGTCCTTCTATTGTTGGCCGACAGCCTATGTGCTGGTGCATATTTTTCGCGAACCGCGTGAGGCCTGGGGGTATATTCGCGGTGGGGCGGACCTGACATACGCGCTGTTGCTATTTTTTGGCACGACTGTTATCGCCGGCAGTTGGTATTTTGCTTTGCGGCGACCTGTTCTCCGCTATCAACGAGTGCACCATTTGCTCTTGGCACTATTGTTTGTCGCCGGGTTGGTGACCTTCAGTACGGTGCACCGTCACGCCAGTGCGATGGTGCCGGACGCGGCGGGTATAAAGCTGGCAATTGATCTGGTGGTCAACTCGTTTATCGGCGGGGTCCGCGGGCGTCTTTTGCAGGCCCATCGGCCCGCCCCCGGCGATATATACGGCGGCGCGCCCGTTGACACGACGGCGCCAAACCTGATCGTTGTTGTCGGCGAAAGCGTTAGCGCTGGCCGCACTGGTATTTACGGCTACCGCCGTCAGACGACGCCACGCCTGGCGGCGTTGCGCGAAGAACGACCAGAAGATTGGGTGCAGTTCGCACGGGCGGTGTCCAACGCATCGGCGACCAAGGTCTCGTTACCGGTGATGCTGACCGGGCTCTTCCCTTCGCGCGAGCCGGTCGAACAGCATACTTTCCCGCTCTTGTGGCATTATGCCCGCGCTGCCGGTTATCGCACGGCGCTGATTTCCTCGCAGAGCTATACTTGGAACAATCTCGAAGGTTTTTTTGTCGACGAAGGTTTGCAGCACGTGTTCACGCTTGAGCGCTCCGATGCTGAAATTGTCAATTCCGAAGGCATCGACGACCGCGAGATGTTGCGCGAGGCTTTGCGCACGATCGACCGTTTTGCAGCGGAAGGGCCGTTCGCGGTGGTGCTGCAGTTCAATTGCACTCATTATCCCGGTTATTCGCCGTCGCAGTTCAAGCCGTGGGCGGAGTCAGATGAGGACCCGGACGCGCGTTTCGACAATTCAATCGCTTATATGGACCACTTGCTCGGGCAGTTGTTCGAGCATCTCGAAGAGCGGGGCCTGGCGGCGAATACCAGTGTGATCTTCGCCGCAGACCACGGCGAGGACCTCGACAATGTGCACAATACCCATCGCACAGACTCCTATTATCAGACGACGATCGCGGTGCCTTTTTTCGCCGTCGTGCCCGAGCGGCACCGGCAGGTGTTGGGCGAGCGTTTTGATCAATTGCGTCGCAACGAGGAGACGCGTGTGGCGCTTTCAGACTTGGTGCCGACGGCGGTCGATCTTATCGGCCTTGCCGAGGACACCAAGGTAGATGAATGGCTCGGTCAATTGGACGGCCGTTCGCTATTGCGCCCTGTTGCGGCGGACCGCCTGTTGGTGGTGGTCAATACCGACGAGCATGTGCGCTGGTCGCGCAAGGGCTATGCGGTGCTCGCCGACGACTGGAAATTCATCAATTACAGCTGGCGGGGTTCTATGCTTTTCGATTTGGCGAGTGACCGGCTGGAACAGCACAATTTGCTCGAAGGTGGTGAGGAGGCATTGGGCGAGGGGGCGCGGAGGCACCTTGGGCGGGTGCGGGCGTTAGTTGAAGGAACGTCATCGCTGCAGGATGTGCATACCGACTAACCGAGCCGGCCCAATCCCGTACCTTTCTTCGGCGGTATTAAAAGATTGAGGCTCGCTGTGTCGTCCTCCGGGTCAAAGTGCGTCCAGGCGATATTTCGTTGTCGGCCCCCGTGTTTTTGTCGATACTATCGAGGGTCGAATAACCGAGGAGTCGGGCTGTGATTGTCATTGCGGGCAGAGGCTGGTGTGCAAGCACAAAAATGGTAGAGAGATCGCGTTTTGCTTAGAGTGCTTCCCAATGCTTTTGCTACCCACCTCGATTCTCGTGTGCAATCGATGGGACTAGACGGTGCTGCTGGCATTAGCTGGCGCGGTTTTTGGACCGGGGCTTTCCTCAGCTTTTTTCTCGCGATTGGCGCGCCTTACGCCAATACGGCGATGCACTCGACTTTTATGGCCTGGGATTTCAATACGCCGGGGGCGATTTTTCTCTTCTTGGTCCTAATTGGCTTGCTCAACGTGCTCTTCAAGGTCGCGGCCAGAAGCCGGTTGCTCGCGTTGGGTTTGGCAGCATTGGCGCTGGCGAGTTATGTGTCTTACTACCTGCCGCAATCCGAGATTGACCTACTCAAGCCAGGTTTGTGGTTCGCTTCCTTCCTAGTTGCTTCGGCTGTGCTCAATGTCGGTCTAGTATTGCGCGGCGGCTCGCTTGCGCTCAATCGCGCCGATTTGGTATTGGTCTATATCATGCTGCTGATGGTTTCGGGATTGTGTTCGATGGGTATGAGCCAGCAGTTGTTGCCGATTCTCGCAGCCTTCTTTTATTACGCCACACCGCAAAATAAGTGGGAAGAGAAGTTGTACGCCCTCTTCCCGGAGCAGAAGATCGTAGTCGATGACGGCCAGGACAATAGCACTTTCTTTGAGGGTGTTGTGCCGGGAGTAGGGGATATTCCCTATGGGGCTTGGGCGGAGCCGTTGGCTTGGTGGGGGGTATTCCTCATCGCTCTCTACGTGTCGATGATCTCGGTGGCGGTGATTCTCAGGCGGCAGTGGATGGAGCGCGAGCGTTTGGCCTATCCGCTGACCCAAGTCGGACTGGCGATGGTGCAGGGGGAAGGCGAGGGGTTGCTCAATCACTTTTTTAAGAGTCGTGCGATGTGGTACGGATGTGCCATTCCAATGTTTTTCGGCTCGTTGCACGCGCTCAATGCCTATGATCCGGCGATGCCGAGGATCAACCTACTTTGGGCCTTACCCTTTGTCGGCACTCAGGTATTGCAATTGCGGGTCAGCTTTGCGATGATCGGTTTTTCCTATCTGATCAGTACTAATATCTCCGCCGGGCTTTGGGTTTTTCAGTTGCTGGCCAAGGCCGAATCGGAAGCACTGGTCGTGATGGGGATGATGTCGAAGCAGAAATTTGTCTACGGCATTGCTGGGCAACCCTATTTGGCCTATCAGGGTGGTGGTGCGCTGATCGCGCTAGTATTGGCGGGTTTGTGGATGGGGCGGGATCATCTCAGGGCGGTATTTCGCAAGGCTTTTTTTGGCGCGGATGATGTTAATGACGACGACGAAATAGCCTCGTATCGCGCCTCGGTCTTCGGGTTATTGGGCAGCGTGGCGGTGATGGTGGGGTGGTTGTGGATAATGGGAGTAAAATTCTGGGTGGCGGCGATGTTTATCGCTTTAGCGCTGTTGATCTTTATCGGCATTAGTCGGGTAGTGGCCGAGGCGGGGTTAGCGGCGGTGCGCTCGCCGATGATCGCGCCGGACCTGATGATCCACGGGCTCGGTTCCAATCTAGTCGGGGCCAGTGGGGTGTTCAACTTGTCACTGAGCTATATCTGGTGCGCCGATATCCGCATTTTTATTATGGCGCTTATCGTCAACGGGCTGAAGCTCGTTGACGATATGGACCGCCGCAGTCGAC
>LWDU01032856.1_pt1 | contig 12657 bp, 11 predicted proteins | sample 727161 | NCBI WGS metagenome assembly LWDU01 (sample SAMN04566230, study PRJNA314399) | hydrothermal vent metagenome | isolation source: deep sea hydrothermal plume seawater | place: Mexico: Gulf of California, Guaymas Basin | collected 2004-07-11 | reverse complement strand
TGAACAAATTTCTACTAATAAAACAATCACTATCACAGATCCTAATATGACTCGATTCAGTATTACTATGGATGAAGCTCTAGATTTTATTCTTTCTGCAGCAAAATTTGGTTCTGGTTCAGAAATATTCATTCCTAAAATTAAAGCATATTCAATTATGGATGTTAAAGATGCATTATTTGATTTATTACAAAAAACTGACGAAAAAATTTCTGGCATAAGACCTGGAGAAAAATTACATGAAATTTTAATTAATTCAGATGAAATGAAGTATACTTGGGAAGTAGACAATCTATATGTGATATTAAACCCACTACAAAAACTAAATAAAGAAAAAAGAAAATATCCAAATATGAAAAAAATAAAAACTTTTCAAACTTATTCTGCTGATACTGTCAACAAACTATCTAAAACAGAATTAAAAAAATTAATAAAAAAATCAGGTTTGGTATAATTTATTTAAAATGATCAATCAATTTATTAAAAATTAAAATTAATCAAATTTGGTAGTTAAACAATGAATGAGATGAAAAATAATCAAAAATCTATTTTATTTATTGATTCTTCAATATCTCTAGATAAAATTATTAATATTACAAAAACTATTCCAAATATCAAAATTTTTACATTTGATTATGTTTCCCACAAATTATTATCTAAACATAAAATTTTACATGAAATCTCTGATAATTTTTTATCTGAAAATGATTTAGATTTAATTCAAGAACAATCGTATGTATTTACAGAATGGTACAAAATTCAAAAAATTAGAGATTATCAAAATTTTGAAGGTGTTGATCTTGGAAGTTTATTTAAAATTGAATTTTATATTTTCTTACTTCCATTTTTAAAAAAAATTTTTGAAATAAAAAATATTATTAGTTCTAATCAAAATTTATTTATTTATACTACAAATCAATTATATGATATTTGCATGTGTTTTGAAAAAAATGTTAATCTAATTAACAAAAAACAAATTATTCAAAATGATTTTGTTTATGACAAATTAAAATTTGAAAATAATTTCTTTCATTTAGAAATTTCTCACAAAACCTACAAGATATTGTTTAATATTTTATCTAAATTTTTAGGCTTATTTTTTAAACCCAAAAAAAATAATCCTGATGTACTACTTGTAGAATTTAATACTATTTTATATAAAGAATTTTTTTCTTCATTTCCAAAGTGTTCTTTAACATCTGTTTTTTATGGACTACGTAGACTTCCAATTTGGAATTTAAAGTCATTTTTCATTTTTCGTAATTCTAAATGTAAAATTAGTTCCTCTGTTATTCAAAATAGTAAATTTAAATTTGATATACAAGAAAAATCAGATAGAATAAATAAAATTTTTTTGGAATTAATTCAAAATTATGATAAAGATTTTGAACAATTCTTTAAATTGAATAATTTTTCTTTTTGGAATATTTTAAAACCTTCTTTTGTAAAATTATTTAAAAAACATAATTTTGAATCAATAGAAAATATTATAATTTCTAAAAAAACATTAGAAAATGTACAACCCAAACATGTTATTTTATTATCAGAAAGTGGAAAAACAGAACAAATTATGCTTCAATTATGTGAGCAACTATGTATTAATTCTGTTTTATTGCAACATGCTTTAGGTCATGATAATCTTAAAGGTCATGATTTCAATCATTATTCTGGAACTGTTTTAGTTAATTCTGATCATTTTATTATTTGGGGTGATGCAATGCATCGTTATGCTAAAAAATATAATTTACCTTTAGAAAAAATTATAAAAATTGGGAGCGTTGTACATGATCAAACATTTCAAATTGATAATGATCATAATCCTGACTCTATACTTGTGGCTGCACAAGGTCCATTAAATATGCATATACGAGATTATACTGTTAAAGCAAATATAGAATATGAAAACATTATTCGCACAATCTCTAAAGTTGCTAAAAATAATAATAAAAAATTGATAATAAAACTACATCCATATGAAAGTGATAATGGAGAGCCAATTATTACTAAAGAAATTGATTCTAACATTAGAGTAATAAAAAAAGGAGATATTTTACCTCTGATAAGTTCCTGCAATTTCATGATTTCATTAGGTACAAGTATGTCAAATGTCATTTTGGATGGGCATATATTGAAAAAACCTGTAATCCGAATACCATTTGGAGAATGGATGGGCTCACCTGATCAATTACGTGAATCTTCATGCTATAATATCCAATTAAATGAATTTGATTCTATATTACAAAGATTATTTTCTGATACTAAATTTAGAGATCAATTGATTAATCAAGGCCAAAAATTTGTTAAAGATTGTTTAGATAATCAAGGAAAGGCTTCTGAAAATATTGCTAAATTTTTGAAGGAAAATTAGTTCCAAATTCTACTTACACCTATAGGAACATCTGAATTTATTTTCATAATCTCGGTATTTTTATCAAGGAACTCAATTATTTTTTGTAGAGTGATTGGTTTTTTACCTTTGCCAAGTTTTTTCTGAATTAATCTGGATATTATAAGATCTTGAGGTGTATCTACAGTCAATCGAATATCTGGCCTTATGATTTTTTCAGAAGGTTTGTGTCTTAAAATTCTAAATTTTTTTTGATTTTCGTTAATGTATAATGTACAAAGTTCACTTCTATGTTTTTTCCTTCCATTTTTATGAGAAATTTCTAATGCATTTCTGTTAATAATTTCAAAGTTTGAACCAAGTGGAAGCCCATCTATTACTGTTAAATCATATTTCCCAGAAATATGTTTTTTAATTACCTCATCAATTCCTTCCCAAAAAATAAACGGATTTTCAGGAGTTATTCTAAAAACAATATCTGAATCTGTATGTTGTGCTGCTTCAATTAATCTACTTAATACATCTTCATCATTTCCCAAAATAAATTTTAAATTGTTTTTCTTAGCAAAATCAACAAATATTTCATTTCCTGGTTTTTCACTAATTGCCAAAATAACTTCTTCAATTAATTTTGATTTATTTATTTGATTAATTAATAACTCAATAATTCTATATTTTCCTACTAATTGCAATGGCTTTGCAAATAATCTTGTTGAGTCTACTCTACATGCAAGTATAGCTGTAATTTTCTTTTTTGAGTGTTTTAGTAAAGATTTAGTAAGTATTGTATTCTTAGGAATATCTTTTACACATTTTTTACCCATGATATAATTTAATGATAATGGTTCTTTTTTCAATTTTGTTCTTTTAAATTCTATCATTGATTCATTCAAAATAGTATTTTTTTTTAACATTTTTTTTGTTATTGCATTTTTTTTATGTAATAATCTATATTGTAATTCATTTTTTCCTATATTGAATTCTTCTTTACCCATGGCTATTTCAGATTTTTTTATTAAAGACATTAACATTGAAAATTCATTAGGATTTAATGCTGAGAAATAATCTAATCCTTTTTTAGAACGATCTAATGTTATGTGTTTTTCAATAATTTGGACTCCTAAACCTATTCCTAACAAAGGAATAATTGTTGCTAATTCAGAATCTCCTGAAATATGATCCATTAAACCTATTGGAAGATCAAATCTTTTTTTCAATGATAAAATTCTACGTAAGTTGAGATCTTCAATTTTTGTAGGATATCCTTGAAAACTATGCATTAAAATTATTTCATTTTTGGAAAGAATATTTACTGCATAGTCAATTTCTGATAATGTACATCCGGCAGTAGATAATAGTATTGGAATTTTTAATTTACTAACAAATTCTAATAATCGTGGATTACTCAGATCCGTTGAATGGATTTTTATTCCATCTATTTTCTGCTTTGAAATTTCTTCTGCTCCTTTTAATCCAAAAACATCTACAAAAATTTTTATTTTTAATTTTTTTGAAAATTGAATAATATCTTTCCATTCATTATCACTCATTTCTAAATTTTTATACATTTGATAATTTTCATGTTCTTTCTCTGCAAGCTCATCAGCAATAATTTTTTGAAATTTTACTGCATTAGCTTTTGTGTTTGCTGCTGCTTTGATAATTTCTTTTGCTACTGAAAGTTTCCCTTCATGACTATTTGCTATTTCTGCAATAACAAATACTCCATTTTGTTTCAATTTTTGCATTAAAATTTAACATAATAGATATCTATTAAATTTTGATTATTTTGAATTATAACAAAACTGTTTTTAACCGCATGTATTTCATTAAATTTATTAACTTGACAAAATCTAGGAAAAATCTTATTAATCTTTTTGAACCTTTTTCAGATGAACAAGAAGTTGAACAAGTTTCAAAAATTATAAAAAATAATTTTTGGGCATCTGGTTCGGGCGTAGGATTAGTTTCTAAATTTGAAAATGCATTTAGTAAATTTTTAGGATCAAAAAATGTAATTGCAGTTAATAATGGAACATCTGCATTACAATTGTCTTTAAATATATTAGATGTTTCAAAAAAAGATATTCTTATTCCATCTTTAACTTTTGTAAGTACTGCTCATGCAGCGGTTACAAATAATGCAAAACCAAAATTTGTAGATATAGATGAATCAACTCTTTGTATAGATATTGATGATCTAGAAAAAAAGATCACAAAAAATTCTAAAGTGATAATACCTGTTCATTTTGGTGGTTATCCCTGTGATTTAAAAAAATTAAAAAAAATTAAAGATGATTATAATTTAAACATAGTTGAAGATGCTGCACATGCTTGTGGAACAACTTTCAATAATAAAAAAATTGGAACTCATAATGAAATTGTATGTTTTAGCTTTCACCCTGTAAAAAATTTAGCAATGCCTACAGGTGGAGCAATTGCAATAAATAATAATAAAAAGAAATTATTGAAGTCTCTACGATGGTGCGGAATAACCAATCGCAATGGGAGTAATTATGATGTTGATAAATTAGGTTGGAATTTTTATATGAATGAAATATCTGCAGGGATCGGTCTAGTACAATTAAAACGACTCAATAAATTGAATAATAAAAGAAAACAAATCGCTAAAATATATAATTCAAAAATCAATTTAGAACATAAAATGCCATTTTCAAAAGATTGTAGCTATCATTTGTATTGGGTAAGAGTAAAAAATCGAACATCCTTTATGAAAAAAATGCTTGAAAATGGTATTGAAACTGGTATACATTACAAACCTGTACATATGATGTCATATTACAAAAATTCTACAAAATTAGAAACATGTGATCGTATTTGGAAAGAATTGGTTTCACTTCCAATGCATCCTAATTTATCTGATATTGAAGTTGAAAAAATTATTCATTGCACAAATTCATTTGCAAAATAAACATTTACACTAAATCATTTTAACTAAGGAAATAACCTTCTGGTGTATGAAATTAAAAAAATATGATATTTTAAAAAATAATAAAATCACATATAAAAATTTTCATCTTATTCCTATTAGAAAATCTGACATACTAAAAATCAGAAGATGGAGAAATGATCAAATGTATATTTTACGTCAAACAATAGTATTAACTGTAAAAAATCATTTTATTCAAAAAAACCGGTTGTAATTTTATTTAGTTTTTTACTAGATCAAACTTGTATTGGCTATGGTGGATTAGTTCATATAGATTGGAACACAAAAACTGCCGAGATTTCATTTCTTAATAATACATTAAGATCTAAATCAAAACTTGTATATCAAAAAGATTTACTAATTTTTCTAAAACTAATTTTTATGATAACTTTTAATGATTTAAAATTAAGTAAGCTTGTTACTGAAACCTACAATATACGACCTTGGACAATTGAAATTTTAGAAAAATCAGGTTTTAAAAAAGAAGGAATTTTGAAAAAACATGTTGATATTGATGGTAAATTATATGATTATAATGGAATCAAAGTGATTTAGGAGGAGAATGAAATAACTCAAAAATTACAAATAATAGCCGAAATTGCTTCCAATTGGAATGGTAGTGATGTTATAGGCAAAAAAATTATTAAAAAAGCATCAAAAACTGGCGCTGATTATGTAAAATTCCAAATGTGGAAAGCCTCGGATCTTTATGAAACTACTCATCCTAATTGGAATGAAATTAAAAAATCTGAAATGAAACAAAATACTGCAACAAAATTCAAAAAATATTCCGATAGTCTAGGAATTAATTGTATTTGGAGTGTTTTTTATCCTGAGGCTGTAAAATTTTTAGAAGGCCTTGATGTATCCCTTTACAAAATTGCTTCACGTACTTCGGCATTAATGGATTACAATTCTTTAGATACTATGAAAGAAATTGCTAAAACAAAAAAATCAGTTGTTATTAGTATGGGGTTTGGTGGTAATAAAAAATTAATAGATTCAATTTTTAAACATAACAAAAAATATTATCTTTATTGCATTTCAAATTACCCTACAATGTTGACTGAAATTAATTTTAAATTAATGCAAAAATATGCCGGTTTTTCTGATCATACTGAAGATAGCTTAGCATCACTAATTTATGCTGTTCAATCTGGAAATTTAAATAAAAAAAGATTTTATGAAAAACATGTATGTATTGATGAATCCATTGGACCAGACAAACCATTTTCAATGAATATGGAAGACTTTGAAAAACTAATTTCTAATATACGACAAATTGAGAATTTAAAGATATAATGAATAATTGTTACAAATTAAATCTCAATAAATTATTTTTAACAATGAAAATTAAAATAAAACATATAAGCATTAATCTTTTAAAAAACAAACAAGTCTATGAAACTAACTTTTTTACAATCATCATCCGTACTTTTAGAAGATAAAACTACTAAAATCCTTACTGATCCATGGCTTATTGATGGGGAGCTTTACGGATCATGGGTTCATTATCCACCTTCTAAACTTATACCCGAAGATTTCAATGATGTAGATTACATTTACTTGAGTCATATTCACCAAGATCATTTTAGTCAAAAGACATTGAAACAAATGTCAAAAAAAATTCCAATTATAATTCATAGCTTTGCATCAAAGGCACTCAAAAATAACATCGAAAGACTAGGATTTGATGTTATTGAACTAGAACATAATAAACGAACACATCTCAAAGATGGATTGCACATTAACATTTTAGCTGCAGATTCTTGTAATCCTGAAGTATGTAAAAAATATTTTGGGTGTGCACCTATGGAAGAAACATTTGGCTCTACTTCAATAGATACAATGAGTGTAATTGACAATGGAACTGAAGTAATAGTTAACACTAATGATTGTCCCTATGACTTGTCTTTACAAGCATCTCAAACTATTATGCAAAAATATGATCACATCGATATGGCTTTGATTGGTTATACATCTTCTAGTGCATATCCCCAATGTTTTGAAATGGATATAGAGAAAAAAATTGAAGCCAAAGAAAAACTAAAACAAGAATTTCTTATGAAAGCCGTACATTTTGTAAATTTATTTAAGCCACAATATTACATGCCTTTTGCAGGACGATACACTTTAGCAGGAAATCTTTCTAACCTTAACAAATGGTTAGGTGTAACTGAATTACAAGATGCTTATGATTTCTATAATTCTATTGATTTGATAGATCATTCTAAACACAAATGTATAATACTTAATTCTCAGAGTTGGTTTGACATAAGTACTGAAAAAATTTCTCAACCTTATCAAAGAATTGACACAACAAAGAAAAATGAATATATTAAAAATGTTTTAGAACAAAGAAAACTTGATTATGAATATGAGGAAATACCTACTGATGATGAAATACTCTCGTTGATTCCTAAAAGTTATGAACGATTCGTTAGTTATTGTGACAAATTAAATTGGAAATCTGATACTGTAGTTTTGGTAAAATTATCTGACAATAACTTTATCAAAATATCATGTGAAAGAAAAGGTTGGGAAATAATTTCCACAAATGATGCATCAGAATTTAAAAAATATGTTAAAATGTCTCTTGATAAGAGACTACTAAAATGGATTTTGGAAGGACCAAAATTTGGTCATTGGAATCAAGCAGAAGGGGGTTCTCATATAATGTATGAACGAAATCCCAATGTATACGAACGTTCTCTTTTTTATTGTATGTCTTATTTTCACTCTTAATTTATTTAACAATTTATAAATTAGATAAGATTAAAGGACAACTGCTAACATATTATGGATTATAACGATTTTCAAGTTGGTTATACTGGAAGTTATACAACTACAATTACTGAAGAAAAAAATAAAAAATTTGGTGAATTAACTGGAGATTTTAATCCAATTCATTTTGATGAAGATCGAATGAAAAATACTATTTTTGGAAGATGCGCAACAAATGGGCTATTTACTGAAACAGCTATTGGTTCTGCATTAGTAAAGATGTTCACTTCTGAAAAAACAATGATTATTGCCTTAAAACAAGAAAATATGTTGCTTGGACCTGTTTTTATTGGAGATACAATTACTGCTACAGTTATTGTATCAGAAAGATTTCCAGAAAAACAAAGATTACTTTGTGATTGCAAAATAACTAAACAAGATGGGACTATTGTTATCAAATCTAAATTTCTTATAAAAATACTAAATGCATAAATCATCAATCTAAAAATTCAAATTCAATTTTTCCAAAACTTTTCATTAAATCCTCATATGTAATTTCGATTTCATCAAAAAATCTTTCTGGAATATCATCAGGGTTTTTAATTTTTATCCATTTTTTCCCATCTTCGTTTTCAATAAGTTTTAATGGAATTTCATCAATTTTTTTCCATCCACATTTTTTATGGACATGCATCATTCTAGTATTATCTTTAAAGAGATAGCCTGTAATTTTTGTTAATTTCAATCTTTCAAACATCCATCGCAAAAAAACTTTTTCTACTGTTTCCATTAATTTTGGAAAATGAAAATCGGGATCTTTCATCATTGCATCTAATGCCGCAGAATTTTTTTCTTTATCGTATCTAATTGTACCTATACAGCCTATTTTTTGCTCTTGAGAAAATATCATAAATAAACTTCTATCTTGATTTTTTATTATTCCTTCTCTGATCCATTTTGTAGTTTTTAATTCTGTAATTTCAAAATCTGTACCAAACCATTTTCTATATGCATGTCTACATTTTGTTAATAATTTTATAGTGTCAACGGAATCATCAATTATTCGTAAAATGACAGTTTCACCATCTAAATAAATTTTCATAAAATCTACTTGATTTTTTCTTTTAATTATTCCTAACTTTTCATAATAATGATCCATTCCTTTTTTCATAATAATACTCCATTTATTTTTTGTAATAAAATCTATTGAATAAATAATCTATTTATGAATATTTTTAATATTGAAAATTCAATTATGGTTACATTATTTTCAACTATACAGTACCATTCCTCCAAAAATTTGTTTTTCAGACTAAATTTAACAATAATACATTGAAAAATAATTGATGATTATTTAGATAGTATGCGTAAAATTTAATCAAAAATTTCTAAATAAACTAAAAAATATCATTGTTTTATTTATATAATTAAATTATGACTGAGAATATACGTAATGAAAGATAAGATACTTTATTGGTTTGGTGCTGACTTCACTCATTTTTGCAGTTCATATTATTTACAAAAATCCACTGATGCTGAACTTTATGCAATTATAGATATTACAAATAAACCAAAATCTTTTTTTGAAAATCAAACATTAGTGAAATTTAACAAAATTTGGTTTTTTCATGATCACATCAAAAAAAATACTAAACCTGATTTAGATTACTTGGCAGATTTTGAAAAAAAATACAATATTGATCTTTTAAAATTAGCAATTAATGAAAGAATGTTTTATCGATTTTTTGATTTCCATAACTTCTCTACAGATGAAATCCTTTCAATAGTTGAACAAGAATGTAGATTATTTGAAAAGGTTATTGATGAAATCAAACCCGATTTTCTTATTACTAAAGAAGCTTCTCGACATCATCATCAATTATTTTGTGATTTATGTAATTCCATTGGAATTAAAGTAATTATGATGAGTCAAGCTAAGATAGGATACAAATGTATGTTATCCAAAGAATCACACAAATTTCCATTTCCAGAATCTTTTAACTCTCTTCAAACATCCAATTTTACTTTTGAAGAAATTCAAAAATATCTAAAATCTTTTAACGTTTCAAAACAATTGAAAAGTTATTTAGATCGGGAAGGGGGTTCATTAAAAGAATTTATAAAATCTGTATTTGAATATTTGATCTCTGATAACTCACATTCTCAAACACAGTATTACTATTATGGGAGAACAAAAATCTCAGTTTTAAAAAGTTTTATTAAATCAAATTTGCACAGACGTCAAAGAAAATCCTTTATTGATAATAATCTTTTGAAAAAAATTCCAAAAAGATCATCATATGTGTATTTTCCAATGGCTGTAGATATGGAACGTAATTTGTTAATTACAGCTCCATATTATACAAATCAAATTGAGACAATTCGGCATATCGTTAAATCATTACCTGTAAATTATGAATTATATGTAAAAGAAAACCCTAATGCCGCAAGTAGGGATTGGCGTTCTATTGATGAATACAAAGAAATCATGAAAATTCCTAATGTAAAACTCATTCATCCTTCTGCAAATGTTGAAAAAATTTATCAAAATTCTTCTTTAGTAATTGCTATTGCTGGTTCGTCTGCATTTGAAGCAGCAGCGTATGGAAAACCTTCAATTATTTTTTCAGATCAAATATATGATATTTTACCTTCTATTTTTAAAGTAAAAAATCTTGAGGATTTACCTGAATTAATTCGTAAAGCATTACAAACAAAAGTAATCTCTTCTGATGTAGGTAGATATCTTAATTTATTGAAAAAAAATACTTTTGATTTTGATATTTTAGGTTTTTCTGCAACATTTAAAGATAAATTTTATCATGGTGGAAATTTATTAGACGTTTCAATTTCTGAAGAAAAACTAAAGGATTTCTTAATGGAACAAAAAGATGCTCTTGAAAAATTTACATTAGAACATATAAAACGGATTAATTGGTATAAGGAAAATGTCCAAAATAAAAATTGATAGTAAAATTATTGGAAATAAAAATCCATGTTATACTATAGCTGAAGCTGGTGCAAATCATGATGGTGAAATTGATAAAGCATTTAAACTAATTGATGGAGCTATTGAAAGTAAAGCTGATTCTGTAAAATTTCAAACTTATAAGGCATCTAAACTAACTACTAAAACTGCCCCAAAATATTGGGATGATGATAAACCTAACGAAACTCAATTTGATGTCTTTAAAAAATTGGATTCTCTAAATAATGATGACTGGAAACAAATTTTTGAATATGCAAATAAAAAAGATATTACTTGTTTTTCAACTCCTTTTGATAAAGATAGTGTTGATCTTTTGTACTCTCTTGATGTACCTGCTTTTAAAATTGCATCTGCTGATATTACAGATATCCCATTAATCAAACATATAGCTGCAAAACAATTGCCTATATTCATTTCAACTGGCATGGCTAATGATGAAGAAATACGTTATGCAGTAAATTCAATTGAAGATGCAGGAAATCATGAAATAATAATAATGCATTGTATTACATCATATCCTACAAAACCAGAAGATGCTAATCTTGAAATGATAAACACTCTACAAACACAATATCCTGAATATCCTATAGGATTCTCAGATCATACTCTTGGAACTTTAATTTCTGTATTTTCTACTTTTTATGGTGCACAATGTGTTGAAAAACATTTTACATTTGATAATAGTCTAAAAGTCAGCCCTGATCATAAACTCTCTCTTAATCCTAAAGATTTTAGAATATTAGTAGAACAATTAAGACTTTCTTTTATTTCAAAAGGGTCTCCACAAAGAAATTTATTTGATGCTGAGTCAGAAGCCGTCAAGTATGCTAGACGTAGTATTGTTTCATCTCAAAAAATTCCAAAAAATACGGTTATTACAGAAGATATGTTAGATATTAAAAGACCTGGAACTGGTATTTCTCCAAAGTTTTTTGAAAAAGTAATTGGCTCAACAACATCCAATGAAATTGATGAAGATATTCCTATACAGTGGACAGATTTAACAAATTAATATGAATTCAGAAAACTTGATTTTGATTCCTGCACGAGCAGGAGCATCAAATATTTCTCGTCAAAATCTTAGATTAGTTAACGGTAAACCTTTGATTTACTATGTGATTAAAACTGCTTTAAAATATACTAAAAATGTCTATGTTTCAACTGATTCTGAAGAAATTAAACAAGTATCAATTATGTATGGAGCTAAAGTAATTCAACGTCCAAAACATCTAACTAAAAATAATACAAAACTTGATGAAATAGCTTTTGATGCATTATCAAAACTAGAAAAAAAGTATTTTAAAAAATGCTTAATTCTTAATCCCAAATACCCATTAATTCAATTTTCTACAATCAAAAAATTTTTTTCGTTACTTGATAAACAAATTCAAACAATATATGGATATGAAATAATCCCCCACCATCAATACAAACAAATTCATTTTATTTCAAAAGATTTTGGAAATATAACTAAGGATTTGAATAATTGTGTGGTGACAGAAAAAATTGTTTCCTTTAATTGCGACTTATTTCTAAAATCTAAAATTTTTCAATCTCCATTTTATGGATTAAAATTAACTCAAAATGAACCTCTTACTTTAGATTCTTATCATGATTTTGCAATTCTTGAAAAAATTCTAAGTAGAA
>LWDU01036378.1_pt1 | contig 12658 bp, 10 predicted proteins | sample 727161 | NCBI WGS metagenome assembly LWDU01 (sample SAMN04566230, study PRJNA314399) | hydrothermal vent metagenome | isolation source: deep sea hydrothermal plume seawater | place: Mexico: Gulf of California, Guaymas Basin | collected 2004-07-11 | reverse complement strand
GGCGTGCGCACGATGTGGTACGTGTGTTTCACATCCTTGATGGTTTTGACTTCAGCTTCGTCCACGTCATCAAACAACGTCGCCTGGATCTGGACTTCTCGTTTCTCGCGAATCTTCGCTGTCCGACTGGCCGATGACGAAAACCTGTTGCCAAACATCTTCTTTCCCAGGCCGTCGAATTCGAGCTCCTCGAACAGCGCCTGCAGGGCTTCGTCGTTTTGCGGTCCCAGCTTCAGTGAATCAAGGACGACTTCGTGGGGAACGTCCAGCTGAATGGTGACAAGCCGTTTCGACAGCAGCGCCAGTTCTGCGTTTTCTTCGAGTCGTTCCTTCTGCTTGCCCTTCAGCTGATGAGTATGTTGCAGCAGGTGTTCGATGGAACCATACTCGGCAATCAGCTTCTGAGCAGTCTTCGGTCCGATGCCGGGAACGCCGGGGATGTTGTCGCTGGAATCGCCCATCAAACCGAGAATGTCGATCACCTGATCGACTCGCTCGATGCCCCAGTGTTCCAGAACTTCCGGCACCCTAAGCGTCTCGTACGCCGCACCTTTGCGACCGGGACGAAAAATGACCACTTCGTCATTGACCAGTTGATGGTAGTCCTTATCTGGTGTCACCATCAGCGTCCGAAACCCCTGGTCGGTTGCCTGGTGAGACATCGTGCCGATGATGTCGTCGGCTTCGTAGCCCGGCATGCGGATAACCGTGATGTTAAACGCTTCCAGCAGTCGGTCGATGTACGGCAGCTGCAAACCAATATCTTCCGGCAGTGCGTCCCGCTGAGCTTTGTATTCCGGGAACACCTTGTGGCGTTCGGTGGGTTCGGGAGTATCAAAAGCGGCGGCGATGTGCGTCGGTTTTTCTTTCTTGATGATGTCCAGCACGGTGTTGACCATCCCGAAGATGCCCGACGTACACAGTCCACCGGACGTAAATCGCGGGCTGCGGATGAGAGCGAAGTGGGCTCGATAGACGAGCGCCATGCCGTCCAGCAGGACAAGCTTTTTCTTATCGGGAAAGAGATTCGGTTCGTCAGCCATTTCGATGATCATCTGTCTGGAACAAGCGAGTAAGACGGCAAAGTCCCGGTCTTCCTGAAAGGCCGGGACTCCTGAAACACAGAATTGTGTGGTTCAAATACGGTTCAATCAGCAGTGGCAGCAGCATCCACGCTCAAGAGACGGACATCATCGAATTCGATTTCATGGCCGATCACAGTGAAGCCGAAATCCGTTTTTGTGGGGTGAGCGATGCCTGGCGATGTCAGCGAGCCGATCGACTCGCCATCAATGCGAACAGACATTGTGTCATTGTTAATCGTGACCGTTGCCTGGTGCCACTGCCCCTCCGCCAGTTTGTTCGGAATGACCACATCACGGCCTTTGAGAAGTTGTTGAATCTCTGCACGGCGGGCCTTGTCCTGTCGGATTTCGAAGATCTCGTTCTTCATGAATCCTTCTTTGTCGTCGGCGATGCGCACTCGAGCTGGCGAGAACGACACGCGGCAAATATGACCGGCATGGACGCTCTTGCAGGCCTTGTCGTTGATCACCAGATTGAAATTCTTCCCGTCAGTGAAGCGGAATGCAAAGTCGATGACCGCGTTACGGAATGGCACAACGGCGCGGGTGACGGCTCCGTGACCGCGAGAAGGATCTTCCTGTCCACGCAATCGGCCGTTACGAATGGAAAAGGATTTGATGGTCACCTGCCACCGATCGCCCAGCATTTCGCGTTCGAAGGAATCCTCGAAGACCAGAGTCCCCGCATTTGAATTCAGGCGCTTCAGATAGATGTCTTTGAACTCCGCGACGGTCCCTTTGCCATGATCCTGAAAGGCCAGCACGCCCGTGCGACGAGCATATTTCGCATCCAGATCAACTAACTCAGCCAGGACCACACCGTTCACGATCTGCACCAGCTGTGTCCCCCTGGCGATGATCGTCATGTCGTTCCATTTGCCGTCTTTGAAAGCTGCCTGAACCGCGGCGGGGTCGCCAAATTCTTCCGCCGTCTTGTCACCGCTCTCGCTGATAGCTCCCTTCTGGCCGGCGGTTGCCAGATGGCTGCGGTATTTTTTGGGACTCAGCGAATGATGCCAGAGTCCCATCTTGTCCGACGACGCAACTTCCACCTGATACCCGCTGACCTGAAAGTCATCTCGTTCTTCGCTGCGAACCTGAACACCGGAGTTGCCACTTGTGAAGCGTACTTTCAGACGCAGTTCAAAGTCTTCCACTTCGCCACCACGCCAGATCAGCCAGTTGCGTCCGCCATCTTTTCGGCCCGTACATTTGATCGCTCCGTCTGCAACAGTCCATGCGCCGTCAGGACCTTCCCATCCGGTCAGGTCTTTGCCATTGAACAGCGATTGAAACCCGTCGTCAGCACAACATGCGGGGGCGACCATACAGGCAATCAACAAAACGGGCACCAGGCCGAGGTGAACGAAACGAAAGATCGGTAGTAATTGCTTCATCATTCGACTCCTGCCGGATGGATTTACGTAGGCTTAACATTCATTACTTTAGCAGCGATCGTCGGGTGTTGTAATCAGCGCCCCAACGAACTCGCTGTACGCAGGTCTCCACGTTCGAGGACCGACGATTGCGGGCGGCGGCGGGGGGAAGCCATTGTGTAGGGTCCGCTGTGCGGACCAACAACAGGTTTTCAAATGATCTGAGGAACGATTCATTCAAGGCATCACGGCCTCCTCGCCGAAACGCGAGACGCGGTGGTCCGCACAGCGGACCCTACGTGGGGGTCAGGGGACCTGCGCCCAGCGCTTGACCTGCGCGCGACGGGCACCGGTCACGATGGCTTCAGGTTCGTCCACACAAACCATGCGATCGCCGCCAGGATCGCGATGATGATCATCTGGCGAACGAACGCCACAACTTTTTTGATCAGGCGCGAAAACGGCCTGGCTCGTAAGGCACGCTGCTGCAGCTGCAGTGATCCGCCAAACGCCCTGCGGCGGAGTTTTGCCGGGACGTCGGCCAATGAGTAACGCTGTCTGTCGATCTTCTCCCACATCTCCAGCGATGCGTCCTGACGAGATTCGCTGGCGGCAAAGGACACCTTCAGCCAGCGTCCCAGCTCTTTCTGCAGCGGGTTGATCTTCTCACTTTCCGCCGAGTCAGACATGTCTTCGATGACCGTCCGGATTTCGTCGTCCGTTTCGTCACCGGAAAGCTGGACTCCCAGACACAGAACGATCAGGAGGCTGCGTTCGCTGTCTTCCAAGAAACTAATCCTGTGTTATGCGCACGTGTTATTCAACGTTGCCGCGGCGTTCCGTAAGTCCCTCAAACCGGTTCAGGTCGATAGTCGTTGCCTCTGCCGCTGTCGAACAGTCTGCGACAAAAGTCCCGAAGGGACTGGGCGGAGCTTCCGGACTCGGCGCGGTTGACGGTTTGTTGGCCAATGGCTTATCGGCAGCGTCCCGATGCTCGGCACCGGCTTGCGCAAACGGCGGACGGGGACCAGGATACTGGTAGTACTGACATTCCAACCGACCGTTGTAGAGTTTGCGGCGGCGAGACGCTCGGCGGCCGAAGTGATTTTCGAAGCCACGATAGGCGCTCAGCACATAAACGCCCCACGTTTCCAGCGACGCGAAGCTGTGCCCCATGACCCGATAAACAGCCTCCACCTCTTCGTTGTCACCGAGGCGTTCGCCGTACGGTGGGTTTGTGACGATGCATCCGTATTCCAGCGGTGTCTTAAGTTCGCTGACTTCCTGGCAATTAAAACGAATGCTGCCGCCGACACCGGCATCGGTGGCACATCGACGTGAATGCCGAATCGCTCCCGGATCGTGGTCGTATGCCATAATCGGAGCCGGCAGGTCTCGCTTGCGCACGTCGCGGGCTTCGATGCGGACATTCTTCCAGATCGCTCGATCAAACCACCGCCAGTCCTCTGCGGCAAACGAACGCTGCAGACCAGGCGCGATGTTCTGTCCGATCAGCGCCGCTTCGATCGGAATGGTGCCACTGCCGCAAAACGGATCGATGAGTGGACGGTCAGAATTCCAGTAGCTTAGCTGGATCAGGCCGGCAGCCATGGTTTCGCGTAACGGGGCGGCGCCGACGACCTGTCGGTAACCCCGTTTGTGCAGTCCGTCGCCGGTCGTATCGAGCGTCAGCGTCGCGATGTCCTTTAGCAAGGACACTTCAATGACGTATTCCGCTCCGGATTCATCAAAACGAAATCGGTTGTGTTTCTTCTTGAGACTCTCGACGATGGCCTTCTTGGTGACGCCCTGGACCTTAGGTACGGCATGCAGCCTTGAACGAACGCTCCGCCCTTTGACCGGAAACTTCGCATCAACGGGCAGCAGGTCCGCCCAGGGCAGGGCAGTTGTCTGATCAAACAGGGCCCCGAAGTCGGGGGCGGGAAATTCCCCAACGCGGATCAGCACACGATCAGCGGACCGAAGCCAGAGATTGCAACGGGCGATATCCGCTTCGTCTCCGGTAAAGCAGACGCGGCCGTCGGAAACCCTGCAATCCGCGTAGCCCAGTTGCTGAAGTTCGCGAGCGACAACGTTTTCGAGGCCGAAGGTCGATGTTGCGATAAGATCGAAGCGGGGCATCGGATCAATCGAAGGGGCAATGGAATGACTTGTGTGGCGCGGACCGTCCGTGTTCAGACCGGTTTATGAAGACAAGGATTCATCACCAGAATTCTGGCCACAGCAGGGACGAGTTCATCCGCACCGGTCAGATGACAGGAAACAGTCAACGGATTGTCAATCGCAGGCTACACTGCGAATGAGGACTCGGCAACCTGTTCTTTCTGATGTGCCGGCACGTCTGGATAAGCTTCTTTCGAACGGGAACCGGGGTTGGGGTCTTTCTTTCCGAGATTCAGCGAACTAGAATCGACCCCTGTGCCCGGTGATCAGCTTGTTTTCCGTCTGGTGACTCTCGATCAACGGTCTTACATTGGAGCGGCCGCGACCGCGAAACGGTTAGATTTTTCTCAATTTTGCCGGGCATTGTCGCCGGAAAGTCCTCTGGGGGTTCAAAAGTATGCAGGTTGCCATAACGTCTCGACACGGCAGCATCAGTCCGGAACTTCATGAATACATCACCCGAAAGTCTGAAAAAGTTGTTCGGTATCTCGGCGAAGTCAGTGAAATCAGCGTGACGATCGACTTTGAGGGTGGTCGAGCCAACGTCGAGATGCTGGTCGAGATAGAGGGATACCATACCATTGTGGCGCACGTCGAAGGTGACGACGCCAAAGCGACCTTCGACGGAACGCTTTCAAAAATGGAGCACCAGGTACACCGGTACAAAGAAAAGTCCCGCGACCGTCGCCGCGAAAAGCCGGTCGGAGAAGTCGCCCGAATTGCTGAAGAAGAATCATCGGAACACGACACCGAATCATAGAACGCGACGATTCCATCGGTCGCACGCCGTGCCGTTATTTCACCAGGACACACTGCCGTTTTGCTCGGCACAAGTTTGAACATTCAGGATATCAAGAAAATGAAGTTGACAGATTTTGTTGTGAGGAAGGCGATCATCCCGAATGTTAAGGCCACCTCGAAAGCAGACGTAATTCGAGAAATGGTCACTGGCCTAAAGAACACGGGCACGATCAAGGCCGAAGACGAAGAAGCGGTCGTCGCGGCCATCCTGAAGCGAGAAGAACTGGGTTCGACGGGCATCGGGAACGGAGTTGCTGTTCCTCACACCAAGCATCCTGCTGCCGAGGAACTTGTCGCGACAGTCGCGATTTCTCGCACCGGCGTCGACTTTTCAAGTCTTGACGGAGAAGACGTTTTCATCCTGTTCCTGCTGGTCTCGCCGCCGGACCGGCCCGGAGACCATCTTCGTGGCCTTGAAAATATTTCACGCCACCTGCGCAGCGCGGACTTCTGCAACTTTCTGAAACAGTCAACGACGGAAAAGGATATCTGGGAACTACTGTCCGAAGCTGACAGCAGCGACGAGGAAGACTCCTGAGCGGGAGTCACTCAACCGAGATCGTGAGACAGAACAATTGAGGACGGAACGATCGGGACACGTTCGCTCCGGAGTGCTGCTGCACGAACGATATCAGACGTACTTCGTAACGCCTTCAGGTAGAAGTGAGCGAACAGGGTGCGAGGACTTCCGCCTGCAGGCGGTGCTGCCCCAAAAAAAGCCCCGTTTTTTGCCACGGAAGAATCCAGAATGAGCGAGGATGAGCCACACAGGCGGCAGATCACGCTGGCTTGTCCGAATGGTCTTCATCTTTCTCCGATCACCACTCTGGTAAAGGAGGTGTCTCCGCTGAATGCTGATGTAAAAATCAGCTTTGACGGAAAATCGGCGAGTGCCAAATCGGCGATGGAACTGATGTTGCTTGGCGCTCCGCAGGGTGCAAAGCTGGCTCTGGAAGCGACCGGCAGCGATGCCAGTGCTGCACTGGACGCAGTCAGCCGGATCCTGGAGATGCACGGCGAGTGACCGCCACTCTCTTGCGCAGCGACATCACCGCACGCCAGATGCGAGCCGTCGCTGCGGTACGGCTGGCCCGTTGACACTGGTCGCCACAATGGTGCGTGCACGATGTCTGGTTATTCTTGCGGGAGGCTCTTGCCATTCGACATGAGCGATTTGCAGGGCGAAACCATCAGCCGAAATTGATCCTCGCCGAATCTCAGTCAACTGGGTTGTCGCTGGCGATGCAGACTTCACTGAGCTGAAGATTGCCAATTGGTGCCTCAAGCTGCCTGGCCGAATTGGTCTTCGCTATCTTGTCTGCTTCAGCGTAAGTCACGTAAACATCAGACGATAGGGCGGTTTTTCGGCCGTAATTGGCACAATTCGGGGCTGTTCCGTCGGACGTTCGACATTCGCGTCCGGTTGGCAGTAGACTGCTGCGGAATGAGGGCCGAATTCGTTGGTTTTGGCGTCCCAATATGTATTCGTGATGTCAGACGTTCATCTTTTCGTAGACAGGTTTAATGCAAGTTCGAAGTGGCATCGCGGTTTCTCCAGGAGTCGTTGTCGGCCAGGCACTTGTGCTGGGGACTGAGAACTTCCGCATTCCCAAGAAGTTTGTCAGTCGCGATGCCGTCGAAGCCGAACTTCTTAGGTTTCAGACGGCCCTGGGTCACGTGTGCGCGGACATTGAAGAGCACGAGATTCTGGTCGCGGAAAAAATGGGGGACCGGTGTGCGGCCATCTTTTCTGCTCACCTGCAGTTGGCCAGGGATCCCAAAGTGGTCGGCCAAGTTGAATCGCTGATCAAGGAGAAAAAGTATTCCCCGGAATACGCCGTAAGCCGCACGCTGCGGGCATTTGCAGAACAGATGCAGAATCTGGGTGACGAGTACCTGGCCGAACGCGCGGGGGATATTTTTGACCTCGAAAAACGGTTGTTGCGTGAACTGCTGGGAGAGCGGCGCGAAGAGCTGACCAACCTCACACAGCCGGTGATCATTCTGGCTCACGACCTGACACCGGGGGAAACGGCGACGCTGGACCCGAAGTTCGTGCTGGGTTTCGCGACAGAAGTGGGGGGGCACACCAGTCACACGGCGATTCTGGCGGGAGCTCTGGAGATTCCCGCCGTTGTGGGGCTCGGTCGCTGCCTGGCGGGTGTTTCCGGTGGCGAGACGGTGATTCTGGACGGCGACCACGGACAGGTCGTCATCGACCCGGACGAGCCGACATTCCAGCGAGTTAAGGATTCCCAGGCACGCAACCAGCGCGTCAGTGAACGCCTCGAATCTCTGGACAAAGTCGATTCTGCGACTCAGGACGGTCAGCGCATTCACGTCTACGGCAACATTGAATTTCCCGAAGAAGTTGAACATTGCAACAAACGGGGTGCTGATGGTGTCGGACTGTACCGAACAGAGTTCCTGTATCTTGGCGGAAATCGGGAGCCCTCGGAAGAGGATCACTTCGCCGCCTACTGCACAGTCCTGAAGGCATGCGGCGACCTACCGGTTGTGATCCGCACGCTCGATATCGGTGCCGATAAGGTGCCGGCAAGGATCCGGGATCGCTTTGCTGACAGTCAAAACCCAATGTTGGGACTTCGCAGCATTCGGCTGAGCCTGCAAAGCACACCGCTGTTCAAAGTACAGCTGAGGGCCTTGCTGCGAGCTGCCGTGCATGGCAATGCCAGAATCATGTTTCCTTTGGTTTCGTCGTTGCTGGAGTTTCGTCAGGCAAAAATGATCCTGATGGACGTTATGGAGGATCTGGAGGACGAGGGCATCCCATTTCAAAGGAATTTGCCCATCGGAATGATGGTCGAAGTCCCTTCCGCCGTCATTCTGGCTGATGAATTTGCCCGGGAAGTCGACTTCTTCTCGATTGGTACGAACGACCTGATCCAATACACTCTCGCCTGTGACCGATCAGATCCGTCGGTCGCACATCTGTATCGGTCAGGCGATCCGTCAATCCTCAGGATGATTCAGATGGTCCTGAAGGCTGCGGACAAACACGGAAAACCGGTCACGGTCTGTGGCCAGATGAGTTCAGACCCTCGGTTTATCCCGCTGTTGCTGGGGCTGGGTCTGCGGGATCTGAGTGTGACTCCTCACTCAATTCCTCGGCTAAAGGAAGTGATACGAAACATTTCGATTCCCGAAGCGGAGCGGATTGCAGCCCACGCCTGCACGCTCGACCTTGCTCGGGATGTGGAACATTATCTGTTAGGAGAGTTGGGACGCCTTTGTCCTGATCTCGTTGTTTGAAATACTTGGGGGCCACATTTGTCTGTGGTCCGAATTAAAACACGAACGAACAAGCACCACCTGGACTACAGCGACTCACATCAGCATGCTCGATTGACGAGTTACTGACATCAGCTGTGCTTCCGGTGAAGACACCGTCATCGGTGTTACGTCGAACGCCCGCAAGGAACCTCTTATTCAACTGACAGAATGCTGACTCAACCTGGTCTGCAGCCGCGCGCATCAACGGTAAGCGGTGTTGACTGGTTGCTGCCGCGCCGCATGAACACACTGATCTCATGGCATTGTGGTAGTCAGAAAACGTCGGTTGACCAAAGTTGTTGCACGTGATGGTTCAGGTTCGACGATGCTGTTCGTTCTCAGGAACGAAAGCGAAGTCATGAAGAAAGAAATGTTGATCAATGTGCTGCAACCGGAAGAAAGCCGGATTGCAATTGTTGAAGACGGCAGCCTTGAAGAACTGTACGTGGAACGCAGCAGCGCTGAAAACTACGTTGGTAATATCTACAAGGGAAAAGTGGTCAACATCGAACCCAGCATCCAGGCTTTCCTCCACGTCAGCGACGTTGAATTCCAATACTTCAAGCACCTGATGAAGGATGGCCGAAATGATGGCGGTGACGACGACGATGACCGACCGCAGCGCGGCGGACCTCCGAAGCGTCTGAATGAACGGAACGCCCGCAACAAGCCTCCGATTCAGGAGATTCTTCAACGCGGCAGCGAAGTCCTTGTGCAGGTCATCAAAGAAGGCATTGGCAACAAGGGGCCGACACTTTCCACGTACATTTCCATCCCAGGCCGCTACATTGTCCTGATGCCCGGGCTCGCGCGAGTCGGAATCAGCCGGAAGATCAATGACGAGCGGGCGCGGCGGCAACTGCGTCAGGCGATGCGAAATATTCGTCCGCCGGAAGGCCTGGGCTTTATTGTTCGCACGGCCGGCGTTGACCGGGACGAAGCCGACCTGAAACGCGACCTGAACTACCTGCTGCGATTATGGGAGACCATCGTTGGCAAGATCAAGGAGAAGACCGGGCCGGTTGATATCTATCAAGAGAGCGACATGATGATCCGCACGATGCGGGACATCTACACAGGCGAGATCGACGCGGTCTGGATTGACGAAGATTCAGCCTATGAACGTGCTCGCGAGTTTATGAAAATCGTGATGCCTGCCCACGTCGATCGCGTTAAACGTTTCAACAAGCCCGAGCCGCTGTTCGGCTATTACGGAATCGAAGACGAGATTGCTCAGATTCAGGACCGACACGTTCCTCTTGATGGCGGCGGCTCACTGGTCATCGACCAGACCGAGGCCCTGGTGGCCATTGATGTGAACAGCGGCAACTTTCGGGTCGCCAACGATCCGGAGGAAACAGCTTACCGAATGAACATGCGTGCCGCCGAAGCGATTGCTCGTCAGATTCGTCTGCGGGACCTCGGCGGCGTGATCGTCAACGACTTCATTGATATGCGGGACGAAAAACACCGTCGGGCCGTCGAACGTACGCTTGGAAAAGCTGTCCGCCGTGACCGGGCACGAACCCGCGTCATGCGAATCAGCCCGTTTGGCCTGATTGAGATGACACGGCAGCGGATACGGCCGTCATTAAGACGCAGCATTTACCAGGACTGTCCGTGCTGCAACGGCGTCGGGCAGGTCAAAACATCGGAAAGCCTGACGATTGAAGTCATGCGACTGGTCATGTCGGCGGCCAGCAATGACGACGTGGCTAAGATCGTCATCGAGACTCACGACCGAGTGGCCAATGACCTGAATAACCGTAAACGCAAGGAAATCATCAATCTGGAAGATGATCGAGACGTGGTCGTCAGCATTGTTTCCCGTTCGGACGTCGCTCCGGAACACCTGAAGGTCAGTTGCGAGGATGATGACGGGCGAGCGGTATCCATGGGCAGCTGACCGTAGGGTCCTGTCGCGTCAGCATTCCCGTCCCCGGAAAATCTGACTGAGAACTTCGCTGAGGGTCAGATTTCCCACTCGAAGTATCCGAAAGTCACGTTATACTCCGCGGTTCGTTAGTTTCCAGAGTTCAAAACCCTGCTATTTGCTCCTGTTGGCCGTGACGGCCCGAGCTATCGCCAAGTCAGTGTCTCACCGAGGTAAGTTCCCAATGTTTGCCGTTATCGAAGATGGAAATCGCCAACATCGTATTCAGGAAGGCGATGTGCTGTCTGTGGACTACCGCGTCGGAGCGGAAGTCGGCTCCAGCCTGACATTCGAACGAATTCTGATCGCGAACGGCGGTGGCCCCAGTATTATCGGTTCGCCGATGATTGAAGGAGCCTCTGTCGAAGCTGAAGTGCTCATCGGAGAAGACAAGGGACCGAAGCTGGAAGTACAGAAAATTCGTCGCCGCAAGAACAGCCGTCGACACACGGGACATCGTCAGAAGTACACGCGAGTAAAGATCACGTCGATCTCAGTGCCAAATCTTGAGATCGCGGAAGAAGCCGCAGCTCCCAAAGAAGAAGCCGCAACCGAAGCAGCCGAATAATCCGCTGGCCTCAGCAAGCAAAACAGCAAACGACCGGTGGTCCTCACGACAACCGGTCGTTTTTTGCGCGCCAAGCTCCGGAAGATTTCCGGACTGACACAGAACTGACGCCCTGAACGCATCAAATCGCTTCGTCGATGACGGGATTTGTCAGAGTGCCGATCTTTTCGATTTCAATGCTGACCGTGTCCCCATCCTTCAAAAACACGGGTGGCGTGCGCGCCGCGCCGACTCCGTGAGGAGTACCGGTCAGGATGACAGTGCCTGGCGCAAGTATGGTGCTGCCGCTGAGGAACTCAATCAACGTTGGCACATCAAAAATCATATCGTTCGTGTTCCAGTCCTGCATCACTTCGCCGTTCAGCACGGTGCGGATGGACAGCGTGTTTGGATCCGGAATCTCGTCCGCTGTCACGAGGTGTGGTCCCAGCGGGCAAAACGTGGCAAACGTCTTTCCACGGCACCACTGACCGCCACCCCCTTCTTTCTGCCAGTCTCGTGCACTAACGTCGTTGGCACAGGTATACCCAAGTACATAGTCCAGGGCATCGTCCTTTGACACGTTGTGGCACGTCCGGCCAATGATAACGGCCAGCTCGCATTCGTAATCAACTTTGTGACTCTTGAGCTTTCCTGGCAGAACAATTGGGTCAGCAGGATTCTGCACCGCCGTGCTGGTCTTCATGAATAGCACGGGGTGTTCTGGAATTGCGGCCTTGCCTTCTTCCGCGTGCCTGCGGTAATTCAAACCGATGCAAAGAATGTCAACCGGATGCAGAGGGGCAAGCAGTTTTCCGGAAACCTGCTCGTCAGTGGGTGTTAACCCCGAGTACAGATCGCCGGTCAATCGAGTAAACGAGTCATCGCCCTGCAGTGCGGCAAAACAAATTGATTCGTCGGTAAGTTTCAGGCGAACGATTTTCATTCTGACAACGGTCTTTTCTGAAGGGAAAGAGAGAAGGTCAAATCTCGCGTCACAAAACAACGACTCAAGACGTGGCTTTCAGGCTGAGAGCTGTTTTTGAATAAAATGTGGGCGTGGGGCTCGTGGGAAAGCGACCCTCGCAAGGAAAAAGACGCTCGCCGTGGCCACAAGTCAGCGTAACACGATGCAGTCGACGCCGTGTGCTGACTGACGATTGGGCAATGCTTCATGACCGCGTTGAATCAGGAACACCGAGTAAAACGTGTCATCGCCACATGGTAAACAAAAACACCTTATCTTCCAGGCCTGGAAGATAAGGTGTTTGTTGCACTCATGGATTTTCGGCCGCAGAGCGGCGAATAACGCTATCGGTTGAGAGCTCCCGACGGGTAGACGTGTACGGACGGCTCAAGCTGCGTTGGTGCTGCCGAATTGTAATGAGGCGAGCTCGTCTGTGTCGTCAGAGCCGGCAGGCGAACAAGCGGCTGTGCC
>LWDU01044312.1_pt1 | contig 12659 bp, 7 predicted proteins | sample 727161 | NCBI WGS metagenome assembly LWDU01 (sample SAMN04566230, study PRJNA314399) | hydrothermal vent metagenome | isolation source: deep sea hydrothermal plume seawater | place: Mexico: Gulf of California, Guaymas Basin | collected 2004-07-11 | reverse complement strand
AAATTTACCTAAAGTCTCTAACTGGCCTACATTCCCTCAGCTTTTTGTAGATGGAGATTTAGTGGGCGGCAGCGACATAATGGTGGAAATGCATGAAAATGGAGAACTGCAAAAGTTAATTGATACCATAGAATCAGAAACCTAAAAATCCATATTCTCAGTAAATTTGACGCTATTCTACAAATGGATAGAATAGGTCTCAGTACTTAAATTCTGCGAGGAAAGAGATGAATAAAATTGGTTCTGGTTTACCACCCTTTGAACTTGATAATTCTAAAGTAAAGAAAGCTTTGGTTTTGGGGTCTGCAGTTGCACTAACAGCAACACCAAGTCTTGAAGTAATAGCTCAAGATCAAGAGGCAGAGGAAGAAATTATAGTTACAGCCTCTAAAAGAGCGTCAAGAATAGAAGATTTACCAATGAGTGTTCAGGCTATTACAGGGTCTAGGCTGGAAGACGCTGGTGTGAATGATTTCATGGATTACGCTGAATTAATTCCTTCACTTTCATATATACAGTATGGCCCTGGTAGATCAGCTTTTTATCTAAGAGGCACTTCAGATGGAAATTTTGGAAACCTGGCAGGACCTAATACAACCGTTGCTTTGTACGTAGATGAATCTCCTATTAATTTTGTTGGGTTAAATCCGGATATGCATATCTATGACATGGAGAGAATTGAAGTTCTGAATGGACCCCAGGGAACTTTGTATGGTTCAAGTGCTCAAGGTGGAACTGTTAGACTAATTACAACTAAACCTCAGAGAGGGGAATTAGATTTTGGTATTGAAGTAGATACTTCTAGCGTTTCTAAAGGCTCTACAAGCGATAGCATTGAAGCTTATATAAATGCACCAATATCAGATAACACAGCAATTAGAGCAATAGCTTACGAAGTAAATGAAGGTGGCTTTATAGATCTTGTGGGAGGCACCAAAACTTTTACAGGTAGCAACTACACGGTACCACTTCATGAAGACGATAATTCAAACGAAAGCACCGTTAAAGGATTTAGGGCTAGTTTAAGAACCTGGTTCAATGAAAATCTTACAGGTACTTTGACACATATATCTCAAGAATCATCAACAACTGGAAGCTGGGATCATCAACCTAAAACTTTAGGTGATTTAAAGAGCAGTAAGGTAATTGGTGAGTTTACTGATGATGAGTGGGATCAAACTAGTTTAACTTTGGAGGGTTCCCTTCAAAACGATATTTCTTTTACCTATGCAGGGACTTTCTTTGATAGAGATGTTAGATATTTATGGGACTACAACGACTACGTTGAATATTACAATTTAGATAGTCCATTCCAAAATGGATTTGGTTATTACAGTTATTACACTTGTGATTATTACACTTATTCTTATTACTATTATGGAACTTGGGATGGCGCTTGCAATGATCCAACAATGTGGGCTGATTATTCACTTAGTATGGAAAGAGATACTCATGAATTTAGAATTACTTCAGGAACCCCAGAAGATGATTTGCAATGGATCATTGGCGTTTTTTACGACAAGTTAGAAAATCCATACAAGTACACTTATAAATGGCCTGGGATGCAAAGTTACTATTCTGATGGAACTTGGGGTGGTCCAGGTGTCGCTGGTCGGGAAGGTATTTGGTGGGATTTAGATAACTTAAGAGAAGATGAAATGAAAGCTATCTATGGTGAAGCAACAGTTTCAGTGTCGGAAAAGTTGAAATTAACTTTTGGTATGAGAAAGTTTGAGTCAAAACTTCATATTGTGGCTAAAGACGGATATTTTGGAGGTTTTGGATCTGCCTATTATGGTCATGACAACGACAGGGTTGAGAAAGATAGTGGAACCTCTCCTAAATTTGCAGCTGCATATGCATTAGATAATGGAGCTTTGTTGTATCTAAATTATTCCCAAGGCTATAGACCTGGAGGAACCAATAGGACAAATAAGAACAGTGATGCAGCCCCACTTTTTTACGACTCTGATGAATTAAATAACGTGGAGTTAGGATATAAATATGCCTCAAGAGATGGGACAAAGAGGTACAACGTTGCTCTTTATTCAATGCATTGGAAAGATATGCAGGCAGCAAATTTTGATTTGGACTTAGCAAGTATTCAATTTAATTCCAATATAGGTGATGCTGTTATTGAAGGTTTAGAGGCTGACGTTACTTTATTAACTGAAAACGGATATACCTTTATAGCTGGAGCAACATTGCTGCATCCTAGATTGGATGAAGATTATGTGTTGGATGGAGCTGTTTTGGCTCCAAGAGGGACACGATTAGCTAACGTTCCAAAACTAAAAGCTTCTATGGCAGTGAATAAAGTTTTTGATCTTAAAGGTGGTTTGAGTGGTTATTGGGACTTTAGTTTAAGCAGGACCGGAAAAAGAAAAACTTCAATGACCAATCCTATTGATCAAAATGCTTATACCTCGGCTAACTTTTCTTCTACCGTTCAAGGAGATAATTGGGCAGCTGTTCTGTATATTGATAACTTATTTGACACTAGGGCAACTCTATTTGAATACCGAGGATATAGGCCTGAAACTATATTTACTAACAGGCCAAGAACCTTAGGATTAAGGTTAAAATATAAACTTTAGTTCTTAAGGTTTTCTGAAAGTTCTTTAATGTAGCTGGGTCTCGTCCTGCAACAGCCTCCAACAATAGAAGCGCCTTCTTTTATCCATTTACTAGTTTCTTTTAGGTATATTTTTTCATCTATTTCAGTTGCAGATTCCCAATGTTTTTCCTCAGCTAATTTAGATTGAGTAGAAGTTGATTCTATCTGTACATTTTCTGCATTTGCATAGGCTCCCAAACGAACATCAGTAAGTTCATTAAGGACTTTCAGAGAAGGAGTAACTAGGTTAGCTGCACAGCAATTAACCAAATAAGCTTCTGGTTCTAAGCCTGTTAATTCAGCAAAAGCATCATTGACTGTTTCTCCGCTTGGAAGAGTATTCATTTGGTTGCCATGAAGAGTCCAACTTACCCATACAGGCATATTTGTATTTAATGCTGCGCGTAAAGCACACTTTGCCTCTAATGCACTTGCCATAGTTTCACAAATAATAATATCTACTTTATCTTTTAGAATGCTAGCAATTTCTGAATACTGCTTGTTCATTTCTTCTTCTTCAAGAATTAGATCTGCTCGATAACTTGTTTCTAAAGGAGGTAAAGATCCCAGTATTTTAATTTTTTTTGAATGTGTTTTTGATAAAGCAGATTTTGCTATTTCTATAGATTTGATGGTCAGGCTTTCTAGTTCATTATCTAAATTAACTCTGGAGAGAATGGGTCTTGTAACAGCATAATTATTTGTGGTTATGTAGTCACTTCCAGCTTTAATATAATCAATGTGTATTTCTTCTACTGTAGAGGCAGCTTCTTTAAGAGCTAAAGCAGACCATATGGATTCCACATGCGAAGGTACTTTTACGCCTCTTCTTCTTAGCTCAGTACCCATAGCTCCATCTCCAATAATCAAATTTTTCATAATATTTCTATAAGATAATCTAGGACTGTGTTTGGACTTTCTACCATTAAAGTATGTCCCGAGTCATGTATTTCTTTAACTAAAGGGTCCTTAAAAGAGTTAATTAAATCATTTGCTTTAAAAGGAGGTGTGAGGAAGTCTTTCTTACCTAAAATTAAAAGAGTGGTAGCAGAAACTTTTGCAGCACTTTTCAATCCTGAATCATACTCTGCACAAGCTTTTAAATCTTGATAAATAACTCCTTCATTTGATTTTTCTAATAGTTTTTTTGTAGAACCTGTCATCCACATTCCAGGGTTAGTATTTCTACCAAGTCTAGCTTGATTGCTATATCCCATGTAAGTAAGAATATCTATAGCTTCAGGTTTATTATTTTTTGCATAATCCAGAAGAACATCAGATACAGCCATTGGAAAAGCAGTCCCCACCATAACAAGATTAACCGCTCTTTTTTCTGCTAAAGCAGCAGTTTCAAGTGCAATTAAGGAACCCATGCTATGGCCTACTACAGAAAACTCATTAACTTTTAAATGATCTAAATAACCAAGTAACCATTTAGCCATGTCTGGTATTGTTTCTAGTAGCTTGCCTTTGGATCTTCCATGTCCAGGAAGATCAATGCCTAAGACATTTCTGTCTTTTCTAAGAAAGTATCTAATTGGCAAAGTCCAGACAGTATGGTCCATGCCAGTGCCATGAATAAAAACTATAGGGTGTTTAGAGTCTTTTAGGCCTTCAGGCCCAGAAAAACTGTAAATATTTTTCATTACAAGATCTTTTTGGCAGCCCTAAATCCTAAATCTAGATCATTGATTAGATCTTCAGGGTCTTCCAGTCCTACAGAGAGCCTTATGGTTCCTTCTGATATTCCAGCTTTTTCTAATGAAGCTGCATCCATTCTATGATGAGTTGTACTGGCTGGCTGGATAACTAAAGATTTAGCATCACCGACATTAGCTAAATGCGAAAATATACTTAAATTTTCAATAAAAGCCTTACCTGCTTCTCTTCCTCCTTTAAGTTCAAAGGTAAAAACAGCTCCACATCCTTTAGGCAGTAACTTTGAAGCTAGTTTATGGTCAGGATGAGTTGCTAGAGTAGGGTATATAACCTTATCTACTAAATCATGATTATTTAGATATTCAACTATTTGTAAGGTAGTAGCAACGTGTCGATCCATTCTAAGGCCTAAGGTTTCAATTCCTTGTAATACAAGAAAAGCTGTATGAGGACTCATACAAGCTCCAAAGTCTCTAGCACCTTCTTTACGTGCTCTTGTTATAAAGGCAGCAGGTCCAAATTCTTGAGTAAAAATCATATTATGAAATCCTGAATAGGGTTCAGTAAGTTGAGGGAATTTACCAGATTTCTCCCAATTAAAATTACCGCTATCTACCAATAGACCTCCTATTACTACTCCATGGCCAGAAAGAAATTTAGTAGCCGAATGAAAGATTAAATCTGCTCCTAAATCAAAGGGTCGCATTAAATGAGGGGTGGTAAAAGTAGAATCTACAAGCAATGGAACTCCATTTTCATGACTAATATTAGATATAGTCTCTATATCCATAACATCTAGTCCAGGATTGCCTAGTGTTTCTCCAAACACTAAGCGAGTATTCTCTTTAAAGCTTTTCTTTACCAGATCTATATCTCTAAAATCAATAAAAGTGGTTTCTATACCAAACCGGGGAAAGGTGTATTCAAGAAGATTATGACTGCCACCGTACAAACAATTTGAAGCAATAATATGAGAACCACTATCTAAGATTGTTGAAATGGCAAGATGCATTGCAGCTTGACCACTTGAAGTAGCTATTGCACCAATGCCTCCTTCTAAGGCTGATATTCTTTCTTCTAATACAGAATTTGTAGGGTTGGAAATTCTAGAATAAACGTGACCAGTTCTTTCTACATTGAAGATTCCTGCAGCAATTTCAGAGTTATCAAATACAAAAGATGAAGTTTGATAAATGGGAGTTGCCCTGGCACCTGTCGCTGGGTCAGGTCTTTGCCCTGCATGAAGAGACAAAGTATCTGGTTTTAACTCTTTTGGATCTTTCATAATAAATTACTGTTATTTAATTAGCTTCCTTTGATATATCTTTAAGTACTGAGATAGCCATTAAAGGATAAATAAAAAGTAAAGGCAAAGAAGCTAGTATTATTAAGTTTAGGGCTACTTGATGGCTTGAGTAAATAATTAAAGCAGCTGGGAGTATTCCCAGTACTATTGCCCAAAATAACCTTAGGTATTTTCCTGGATCTGTGTTTTCAGAAGAATTTTTTTGTACATGATAGGCAATTACATAGGACATCGAATCATAAGAAGTTGTGACGAAAATAACTGTTATTCCACAGAAAAGGAAAAGCATTAAAGTATCAAATGGCATAGTATTAATAACTGCTATGGCTAAATCTCCGTGTGTACTACCTGTAATTTGAGAAACGGCTAATGTTTCATTAACGTCTAGGTCCATGGAGTACCCACCTAGAATCATAAAAAACAGCCAACTTCCAAGGGAACCAAAAACAAGCATACCTAAGATCACCTCTCTAAGGGTCCTTCCTTTAGAGATCCGAGCTACAAATAAAGCTACTAATGGTCCAAAAGCTACCCACCAAGCCCAATAAAATACTGTCCAGGTGTCAGCAAAATCTGATTGCTCTGTAATACCTAAAGTACTCATCTCCCAAAAGTGTGTAAACATAAAGACTAAACCATCAAAAGCAGAATTAATTATTTCAAAAGTAGGTCCAAGAAATAAAACTGTAATTAGAAAAATGCCTGCAAGAAGCATATTTATATCGCTCAACCTTTTAATTCCATTAGTTAAGCCTTTGTAGACACTAAATCCAAACAGCCCAACACACAAACCTAATACACTTAGATCTACTAGAAAAGTACCGTCAAGGTTAAAGATATCTGAGAACCCTGTACTTAACATAGGTAAGTAGGATCCTATTGTTCCTCCCGCTGCTCCTATTGTTGCAACCACAAAAAGAAAATCTACTAATCTGCCTAACAAAGAGTTTTCAACATTTCTTAGGCCTAATCCTCTTAGACTTGAACTTAAGCGCAATGTACTTAAATTATATTTATAAAAAGAAACAGAAAGGGCAACTGCCGGAATGGCATAAAGAGACCAAGCACTTATCCCCCAATGGAATAGGCCGTAAGCGCTTGACAGAGCATAAGATTCTTTTGAATAAGGAATGATTCCAAATAAAGGTTCATCTAGGTAATAACCCCATTCAACACCAGACCAGTAGATAATTCCCCCACCAATTCCTCCACAAAAAAGCATCCCCATCCAACTAATAGTTGAGAATTCAGTGTTTACTTCTTTGCCTCCAAGTTTATATTTACCATATTTTGAAAAAGCCAGATAAAGCACGAACATAAAGGAAAGTGGGGTGAGGATTAAAAATATTGGGCCGAATACTGAAATAACAGAGTTCTTATAATCTTCAATTAAAATAGCAGTGCTTTCAGCATTGTAAAGTATAAAAAAAGCGATGCCGATTACTACAACTAAACTTGTTACAAAAGTTATGTAGTCAACGTTTTTTTTACTAAAGCTGTTAAAAAATTCTTCCAAGCTATGAAGCATAACTTTCACTAAGCTAGAATGTAAGAGTGAATCAAGAAAAAGATATTCAAGTTTCAGTTAAGGAAGCTTACGGTAATGCTGTTTCATTACTGGAATCAGGAAACTATGAGTTAGCAGAAAAGCAATTGGCAGAAATCCTTAAAAACTATCCTAATGATCCTAACGCCCTTAGATTAAGTGGCCTTTCTTCTATTGACCAAGGTAAACCAGAAATATCGCTGATACCTTTACAAAAAGCTATTAAAGTTGCTCCTGATTTTGCTCAAGCTCACGAAGATCTTGGAACGGCTTGGTTTCTTTTAGGTGAACTAGAAAAATCAGAAATTTGTCTAAAAGCAGCCTTAAGGTTAGATCCCGCTAAATTCTCAGCTTGGAAGAATTTAGGTGATCTACTATCCGATCAGGGAAAAGAAGAAGAAGCAAATAAAGCTTATGAAAAGGCTCTATCAACTGATAGCAAGTACAGCGATCTTACCAAGGCAATGACTTTAGTTAAAAAGGGTCAAATAGGGGAGGCTGAAAAAATATACAAACAGATACTTAAAGATGATCCTAATAACGTAGATGCTCTTCGTTTATTAGGTCTAGTTGCTACAAAAGGAGGGGCTTTAGATCAAGGAATAATGATATTAAAAAAATGTACAGAGATAGCTCCTGATTATGCTTTAGCTTGGGGAAATTTAGCGAATATGTACAGACAGAAGGAAGGGTATGAAAATCTTGATAAATCTATTTATTGTTTTAAAAAAGCAACAAAATTAAGACCACACTGGGCTGAGGGTTGGGCTGGATTAGGCACCGTATTTACAAGATCTTCTCTGCATGAAGAAGGTATTAATGCCTATCAAAAATCAATTGAAATTAAAGAAAACCAACCAAGAGTACATCTTAGCCTTGGACACGTTTATAAAACAACAGGCCAACAAGACATGTCTATTGCCTCTTACCAAAAAGCAATTAAACATTTTGAGATGTTTGGAGAAGCTTATTGGAGTTTAGCTAACCTTAAAACTTATAACTTCTCAAATGAAGAAATTAAATTAATGGAATCACAACTGATCAAAGAGGATTTACCAGAAAAAGAAAGGGTACATTTTTTGTTTGCTTTGGGGAGGGCTTATGAAGACAAAAAGGACTTTAAGAAGTCTATAAGTTACTACGATGAAGGAAACGATCTAAATAGAGGAAGAGGTAGCTATGATCCTAAGGCAGTAGAAGCCATAAGCAAGAGAATAATCAAATTCTTTGATAAAACATTAATAGAAGATAAGCTTAATTGGGGTGATCAAGCTTATGATCCTATATTCATAATTGGTTTACCAAGATCTGGTTCAACATTAATTGAGCAAATTCTGTCCAGTCACTCAGAAGTAGAGGGAACGATGGAGCTTCCTAATATGCTAAATATGGCAAGAAAATTGGGGTCAGGTAGTAAAGACCAAACTGCTTATCCAGAAATCTTATCTACACTTTCAAAAGAAGAGATTGAATCTTTAGGTAAACAATATATTTCAGAAACAAAATACTTAAGATTAAATTCTCCCTTTTTTATCGACAAGATGCCTAATAATTTTAGTCATATAGGCTTAATTCATTTAATTCTACCTAATGCAAAAATAATAGATGCAAGAAGAAATCCTTTGGATACCTGTTTTAGTTGTTATAAACAGCTTTTTGCTAGAGGACAGATGTTTACTTACGACCTTAATGAGATTGCAAGATATTACATTAACTATATAGAGCTCATGGATCATTGGGATGAAGTATTACCTAGTAAGGTTCATCGAGTGAACTATGAAGATGTTGTAGAAAACCAGGAAGAAGAAACTAGAAAACTGCTAGATTATTGTAATCTTCCTTTTGAAGAGCAATGCTTAAAATTTTATGAAACTAAGAGAGCCATAAAAACCGCAAGCTCTGAACAAGTTAGGCAACCTATTTACAAGCAAAGCGTTCAACTTTGGCAACATTACGAGAAATATTTAGATCAACTGAAACAAGGTTTATCACCTTTAAAAGAAAGGTTTAATATTCCTGATTAATCCTTTTTAAATACAGTTTTTAAAATTAAAAAGTATACTGAAGGAAGAGTGAATAATGAAATTTTACCCGGAGAAATGCGTAGGGTAATCAGCAGAAGACGCTTTCTTGAATATGTTGCTTTTGGAACAGGTTTGCTGGCATGGCCTTTAAATATTAAAGCAGAAACCAAACACTACCTTATTGTTGGAGCTGGTATTGTAGGAACAGCAATAGCTTATGCTCTAGAACAAGCAGGAGAGAAGGTTACTTTAATAGATAAAGACTTTCCTGCAGCTCATGCAAGCGGCAAAACATTTGCATGGATTAATGCTACCTATCCTAAACAATCTTTTAATTACCATCTATTATCAAGACTAGGTGTCAACGTTTACCAAAAATGGGATGCTCATCTTGAATTAAAAATTAACTGGAAAGGTTCTCTGGAGTGGTTTAAGAATAATGATGAAAATCAAAATATGTTGAAGAAAGTTGAAAGGGAAGAAGCGTTAGGACATGAACCTAATGTACTTTTGAATCAAAATTTTATTACAAGATCTCCTAGGGATGGTGTAATCAACCCTGTTCAAGCAATTAAAAAAATGATTCAAGGAATACAAAGTAAAGGAGGTAAAGTTATCTTCCCCGCAGAATTCTTAGAATTAACTACAAATAAAGGAGGGGTAATAGCAAAGACATCCCATGGACTAATTAGAGCAGATAAAATTGTCTACGCATGTGGAACAGGATCGAATCTAGTAGCTCAAGGTGAGTATCTAAAACCTTCAACTCCTGGACTCATAGTTACTAGCAAACCTTTTAAGCAGACTATTAATAAGATCTTGGTTGGACCTGGTGTCCATGTTTATCAAAGAAGAGATGGTGTGGTCATTCTGGGAGAGCAGGGCAAGCCTCCTACTAATCATGATCAAAGGCTTTCTCAAAGGCCTGAACAGTTTCCAAACCAACCACTTTCCATTGAACACGGTCAAAGAATTGTTAAATTAGCAGCAAACTTCATTCCAAAATTCAAAGATTTACTAATTGAGAAAGTTGAAATAGGCTGGAGACCTCTACCTTTAGACGGTAAGCCGGTTATTGGTTTCTTAAATAAATATGAATATTTAGCGACCATGCATAGTGGAATTAGCCTGGCACCAATAGTTGCTGAATTAGTAAGAGATGAATTAATGTTTGATGTGAAAAGTGAACTATTAAATGATTTTAGACCTCAACGATTTCTATAACTTTATTACTAGGTACAAAAAACCCGGATAAATCCGGGTTTTTTATTGAGACCTTTAATTAAAAGTTATATCTGTATTGAACTGAGATACTTCTAGGCGGTATCCACTGTAAATAATTTCTTGGACGGTATCCAGGGCTTTCAGCTGAGAACCTGAATGCCTCTGTTCTTTCATCCGTTAAATTATCAATGGAAAGTTGCACGTAGGAGTTCTCTAATTCCATACCAACATTTAAGTTAAGTTTGGTGTAGCTAGGTGACATATCTTCCTTATCTTCAGCAAAGGTAGCATAACTATCACCATAGTGGTTGATATCAAATCTAGCATAGCCTGGCTTAGAAGCCACACTGAAATCATAAGTTAAACCCACATTGTATTGTTGTTCAGCTACATTAGGTAGGCGATCACCTGCTGTTGCTCCTAAAGAGTCTATGTCGTTAGTAATTTCTGCTGACATAAAACTACCTGTAAAGTCCAAATAGAGATTTGATGTTAAGTTGTATGAGAAATCTAACTCTAACCCACTTGTTTCAGCTTCTCCGCCATTGTAAGTAAATGACCATCCGCAAGCAGGGCGCACAGTTACTTGAATGCCTGTCCAATCCACCCAAAAATAAGTAGCATTCAAGGAGTACTTATCACCTCTAGATTTGACACCAATTTCAGTATTTTTTGCTTCGTCAGATTTATACCTTCTACTGAAGCCTGCTGCTTCAGGATCATTTGCACAGAAGGGAGGTAAAGCCGCATTATTGCCTCCATTTCTATAACCCGCAGATGAAACTAAGAATACAGTTAGATCATCATCAGGTATGTAAGACAAAGTAAATTTTGGTCTAGTATCTGATTCAGAGCCATTTTCTTCACTACAGGTTGTTCCGCTAGCTGAGGTGCCATCACATCCAGTATCTCCTTCATAAAAGATACCGTATTCAGAACCTTTAAAGCCATCAGATAGTTCAAAGTCTCTAAGGCCTGCAGTGAAAACAAAATTATCCCATTTGAAGTCTACCTGACCAAAAAAAGCCTTTTCTTCTGAATAAGAGTAATAATTGTAACTTCCATAAAGTAAGTAAGGATTATTAAAAGGGGCGGGATAGAGTGTTGGGTCATATCCACCGCTGTGCGAAGTAAATCCCATGTAGCCTGTAACATAATCAAAACCAGCCGCATCGGAAGGTTCAACTTCAGTTGGGCCTGGATCCGAATCAAAACGTTCTTTGTAATAACCAACAGTCCACTCTATGTCACCTGGTTTAGAACTAAGTCTCAGTTCCGTAGTATCTCGACTACCCGAAGAATTATAATAAAGAATATCAGTGTAAAGGTCATCGGTATCAATTCTGGACCAGTCTGTAATTGCTGTAGATTCATAATCATAGTCAGCTCTGATCAAGATTGCATCAAACTTTCCAAAATCATATTTGATTATTTCAGTAAGAACACTAGATTCATCCTGTTCTTGTTCGTCAGTGAAAGAATAAAAGGCAAACTCAGGATCGTAAGAAAAGTTCGAACCTGCAGCCAAAGCAAAAACTCTAGTACAAGTATCCCCGTAATACCATTCAGTGGAATAAGAACAAGCCGAATTTACTAAATCAGCACTACCAGGTTTGTCGGCGTTGCCTTTCTCTTTTTGTCCGAAGTCATCACTTTCTTCTTGGCCGTATCTAGCCATTATTGATAAAGGACCATCTTCATGCAGGAAAGTAATTCTAAAACCATCATCCTCTTGCTTTCCAATATCTCTTCGTTCAGTCGCAATATTTTGATAAATTCCTGGATCAGTAGCAGAACTAAATGTTGCTCTGACAGCAGTTGTATCATTTATTGGAACATTGATCATTGCGTTAAGACTCTGTATAGAATCATCAGATTTACTCTTGGCTCCATACTCTATAGAAAAGGCTGCATCCAGACCTTCGGGATTAGGTTTATTGGTAATATATCGAATCGTTCCGCCAACAGCATTAGATCCGTACAAGGTTCCTTGAGGACCTCTAAGTACTTCAATTCTTGCTAAATCAAATAAATGTGTTTCACTGCCACCAACCTCATCAATAAAAGTGTTGGTTGTGCCAGAGGATGTTTGCGCGGTAGAAGTATTTAAGCCTCTTATGGTGTAGTAGACATCTCCTCCTGGAGTGGAAACACCTGCTAAGGTCCTTAGAAAGTCTTCAGGTCGAGTCATTCCTCGTTCAAGCATAGATTGCTCAGTTATTACCGAAATATTCATCGGTATCTCTTGAGCTGTTTGCGCTTTCTTATTAGCCGTTACAACTA
>LWDU01032363.1_pt1 | contig 12659 bp, 8 predicted proteins | sample 727161 | NCBI WGS metagenome assembly LWDU01 (sample SAMN04566230, study PRJNA314399) | hydrothermal vent metagenome | isolation source: deep sea hydrothermal plume seawater | place: Mexico: Gulf of California, Guaymas Basin | collected 2004-07-11 | reverse complement strand
TCACTCATTGAAATTACCTCGTTCGATAAACTCGGGTCTCACTCGCGGGTTATCAACCCGTTGCCGTTTAGTTACATCCGAATTAGAAAATATCTGCTATCAGAAAATCCGGGAATCCAATTCTCTGGGCTGTTCAGAGTCGTCGTCGTCTTCTTCACTGCGATATCGTCCAGCAAAGGCAGCAGCAGCAAGAGCTGTAATCATCGTAGTGCCTAGTAATTCGAATCCAGGGAGATAAACTCCACGGATGTAAATTGTAACAGTTTGAATCTGATAATTTGGAATTCCTTCTGTTCTAACCGAATACTCAGAAGTTGCTTTGAATTGTAAATTAAAATATTTATCGGTCCAACCTTGATTTTTTGGAGTTCTCATTTGTATTCGAACCTTTTCAGCAGGAGACATCGATTCAATTTCGACCGAAACCAATGGAATACTTAACTGGAATCCATCATCATTTAATTCGTCGTAATTTGAAATTTCAACATTAAAGCGATCCATAGCATTTCCATCATTATATAAGTCGAAGACTAGATTGTAATCTACTTTAGGTCTGAGTTGAAGGAAGGCGATCTCGGACGCAACTCGGAGCCGGCTGAATTGCTTAATCACTGCAAGAACCTTGTAAGTTGTAGGAGTACCAACGACTGTTATCCCATTTGCCTGCACTACTTCTGCGCCATTCGCAACTCACCCCGAAGGATGACTTGGAAATTCACCACACCACCTGCTCCAACAGTCAGAGAAGCAGGTCCAGCAGAGATGAGAGCGCCGGATTGAATCTGGATGTTTACTTTCTCTGAATAAATCGTTGGATTATCTAATTTGCAATTGATAATTGCTGTTCTGGTTGAGCCAGGATAAACCTCGATGGGTTGAGGATTGTCACAGGTCAGAGTGATATCGGGGGTGGGGTTCTGTGCTTGCACTGCAGCAACTCCTGCGAACATGCTCAGCTACACAGCGAGTATCATCAAGACAGGTCTAACCGAGCGTGCCGACTTCATTAACCGAATGCCGCCAAAGACCGTATTTGAGCCTTCTCACGCTGAGTGTGGCGAAAAGCATCAAAACCGAACCTAAATAATAGACGGGACACAAATAATCGAATTGTCATAGAATGTGGGAAAAGTTCAATATTAGGTTAAATTAAACAAAACTAGACTATTAATTCATCGAAATTTTACAATACTCAAACCGTCTCGATTTGAAAGATGGTGGACCCGACCGGATTTGAACCGGTGGCCACTCGGTTATGAGCCGAGCGCTCTAACCAACTGAGCTACGGGTCCTGATGTGTCTCATCTAACTATCGGAGATGAACTTATCTTATGCCAATTTTAAATTTCGCCAGTTGATTGCCACTCAACCTTGAAGCGTTACCGACGACCGCCTGTAGTTCATGACTAACAAATCGAGACTGGCGAAAATTCTCAGAGCACCATTTGAGCCAACAGGCGGCGAGGGAAAATTATGGGTGATGTTCTTCACTTCACTGCTTTTAGTTTCAGGAATGAATTTCTATGCGATTATCCGTGAACCTGACATGATTGAAATTGAGGAAATTCAAAATTTTCCACGAGAAACTGTGAAAGTTGAAGGGATTTTAACCAGTTATGTAAGAGACCCATATGGTGAACAGGCAAATCGAATAGATTTACAGATTGCCTCACATGATGGTAATTCTGTAATTAAAGTCAGATGGAATGTTGACCTGACAGTTACTGTTCCTCCGATTGGTAGCATCGTAACAGTAGAAGGAGAAGTGTCTGAATGGAATGGGAGAATTTGGTTACAATCCAATGGTTATGGTGCGATTACAGCGAAAGAGCAAGTGATTCAATTTAGAGGAGAGACTCTTGTGCATGTCGCTCAAAATCCTCCAAAATATGCAAATCAATCCCTTGAAATTGAAGGGTATCTAAGTGAAGCTTTATCGCAGAACATAACCTATCAATCGCTCAGCCTAATGGATAATCCAGCTTATGGAAATTCAGACCACCTCCTCTACATGCAAGTAGAAGGCCGTCTCGAACCAGAATTAGGCACTATCGAAGCTGGCAGTCATGTCATTGTTTCTGGATGGCTACAATATGATGAGAGATCTTTGAGGTGGCGTCTGATTGCTCAGGCGACATCCCTTGAGGTTCTAAATTATGCAGACCCTGTAAAAATCAAGTGGGATGTAGAACCATATACACTAACTTATGATGTTGGAAAAATGGTCATTATCGATGGTACCGCATCATTTGATGGAACGAATTGGTGGTTACTCGGCCCGGCTCCCACTGACAGATTGTGCCTTCTTGCCTCCCCTGGGGATGTTTCGAATAATATCGATGGAATTTCAGACGAATGGACAGGGCGACTTGTATGGGCAACCGATGAAGCGGTAATTTGCCTTGACCGAGGTCAACAACCCGAATTCGGCAATCCTCATGGCCAAATTGGTGAAGATGCAATAAACATGCTTGATGTCGCTCAAAATCCATTTGGTTTTGTAAATCAAAATTATACCTTTGAAGGATGGATAACTGACCCTATTTCTCCAGATTATGATAAGGGCTATGTTGGCGATGGTCCTGATTATTACTCACGAGATACTAAATTACGGATACAATTAATCGGCGAACACGTCAAATGGATTGAAGCGGGTCAATTAATTCGATTCAACGCGACAGTTATTTGGTCCGAATCAGAGGGTCGGGTACTCCTGAACCCACCGCCTTGAATTGGGGGGATGGATATGATTCATGGCGTTGGGAGGTTGGAAAATTAGTCAGCATCACCGGTGAAGCGGTGATAGATGAGGATGGAAACCAATGGGTCAATCGTTCTGGATCTATTGAACAAGTGTGCTTACTTGGAGACGGGTCTGAATCCAGCCAACAGGAAAATGCAGGTGAACCTTTGACTTGGATTGGTCGATTGACAATGGCAGATTTGCCACTTGAAAATACAATTTATTTTTGCTTAGATGTACGCTGAGGTGATTTTATGGACCCATTTTTCGTAGACTTCGGATGGTTAATCGCCTCTTTTGTCATCGGAGTATTCCTTGGCTGTTTAACCGGTTTAATCCCCGGTTTCCACGTGAACAATGTAGCATTAATCGCACTTTCATTATCTCCCATCGCAGTTGGTCTGGGAATTCCTCTCGATGCAGTCGCTGGAATTATTGTCGCAACTGGAACCGTTCACACTTTCCTGAATTATATTCCTAGTGCGCTAATCGGCGCACCAGATGACAATATGGCATTGGCACTTTTGCCAGGCCACAGAATGCTGGTTTCTGGCCAGGCTGCCCAGGGAGTTGCTTACTCAGCCCGAGGCTCTCAAATGGGTATGATGATGTCTATTCCATTGCTGATCGTTGCTCGTCTATTGTTCGGTAAAGAACCGGGATTGGGTTTGTATGAAGCAAGTCGTGAAGTCTTGCCTTGGTTGCTTTTATTCATTTCAATATTCTTAATCGCAACAGAGACAACTCGATTACCTTGGCCTATTTGGATGCAAAATTTGACAAAAAATTTGAGATGGAAACTACCGAAAAAATTCGAACTATCGATTCCTTTAGGTAAAAGCAGGATCTATCGAAGTTGGGAATACCTCGATTTCACATTTGGCTCGAGTTCTAGAATAGCTGGAATTCTCGTTGCCACAGCCTTCTTTTGCTTGTCTGGGTTTTACGGCTGGGCTGTATTCGAGTTACCGGGCAGATCACCTATTGGAATGCCTTCTGCAACCCTCTTGTTCCCGGGACTTGCGGGCCTTTTCGGAATCGCAAACCTCATAGATATCTATGTTACGACATCAGAGATTCCACCACAAGAACCGAATTGGGAGATGCCGAAGATGCGTCCGCTTGCAGTTCCAACATTTCTATCGGCTATCGTATCTTCAGTAATGGCAATATTACCTGGAATGACTGCTGCTCAAGCCACCGTCGTGGTAATGAGTATGCGAAATTTCTGGGGTCGATTAACCGACCCCAATTATGTTCCAGCAGATTTTGAACATGGGACTCAGGACTTGCCGAAAATAAATTCTGGCTCAATTTACGAGGGATTAGACGATTTATCTAAAGAAGAAGCTGCATTATTTTCTGCAGCACTTGAAGAAGCAGGGGGTACTTCAGAGGAAGATTTTGCAAGTAGAAGCCAGCAACAGGATTTGGAAATTATTGCAATTCTGTCCTCCGTTAATACAGCGGTAACTGTAATGGTTCTCGGATTTCTATACATGGTAGGAAGACCACGTTCTGGCGCTGCCCTCGCTCTGAACATGATGTACCCAATCGACCTTTGGAACGGCATCAATCCTCCATCTGATTTTATTCGTCTTCTCGGAATTACGATAGGTGCTGGGGAAAGGAATGTTGCGAGTTCATGAAATGGTTCCATTGCGAACATTAGTTGGTGCAGTCACACTCCTCGTTACAGTACTGGTTTGGTTATCGACAGGTTGGATTGGAGTTGGAGTTCTAATGATTGGCACTCAACTCGGATTGATGCCTCCCCGAATTGGTATACGAAGAAGTCATGCGATGGGAATCATTCTCGTTCCGATAATGCTCTACACCTTTGCTCAACAATTCGATAGCTTCGGATTTATCTGAATAATTCAATCGTAATCGCCTGCTAACAGTAACTGGAACGCTTATGGTCGGAACCCGTTCGTAACCACATAGAGTTGTGGATACCGTGAACGGAAATTTGAATGGAATTAAAAAAATGATACCAGCAATTTTTGTCGTTGTTGGAATGTTACTGATGATTGTCAATGCGGTGATTTTGACATCGATTGTTGATGGAATAGTCGCGGAAACTGTCGCGGGAGCAATTGCAGATGGTCGCGATAACCTTGAAGATTGGGAAAGTGACGAAAGTTGGATAAATTCAACAGACGAGAGGGCATATTATGCCTATAATATTGCCAATATTGATGCAATCAATTCCGGCGAAACAGATGCGCCTGAATTTGAATTGATTGGCCCCGCAATATACACAGTTACTACCCATCGAGAAATTCTTGCTTTTGATGAAGATGCTGGAGAAATGACATATTCAGAATACGATGTATTCGAATGGTGTGAAAATTGTATTCACGATGGAAAAGCATCGATATCGGGAGATACCGAACTAACCAATGTCAATATCCTATACAATACTCAGAAAATCGCTGGTCTATCTACTGGGATTACTTATGGTGAGATTTTTGCAAAAGCAGGATTTGCCAACGCAATGATGGTTAACGATTTACAAAACCGTGCACCAAGCATTTGGTCCGCTGCTGAAATCAATATGATGGTAGATGGAGTTGCGGCACAACTGGTGCAAGCAGGATATGACGAAGCCACAGCTTCAGCAATGGCTCCGGCCGCATACCTTAACGCAGCTTATGCAAATTGGAATGCTTCAGCAGGAGGAGCGAGTCCTATGGATCCAGATTTCACTGAAGTTGCGAATTATATTCTCTATGATGCAGTAGACCCTTCAACTGGTAATTGTATCGCATTAACATGTGAAATCGGACCAATGTTAGCTGCTGGAATCGGTGAACCGGCTGACGAAACTACTGCAGTCCGTGCAGCACTATACGGATATTCAGACCGTCTCGACACCACCCTCATCGACTGGACTGTTTACGCATTGGCTGGAACAACTTTCCTATCAAATGGAGGAGGTGAAGATTTAGAAAGTGCAGAAAACCTTCGTGAGAGATTCCGAACTGCAACCGACCCCTATATTAATCAGGATTCTAATGGAAATGGAATCCCGTATGATGATGGAATGGATATTACAGATCCAGATACCTTGAATTATTTATTATTCGGAATCAATCAGGATACTGGATTAGGTGCTGGCTTATTGACTGAGACTGATTTCAATGGCATTCCACTAAACGGTGTCGCGCTTCTATTATTGGGAGCACAAAGTAATCCATTCGGCACGATGGTAGAATACAGCGTCAATCTTGGTCAAGTACTCGCGCTCGCGGATTATGCTGGAGGGTGGATTGGCATGGTTGGAACAATGACTGAATTTGAAGCGATTTTAATCGGTGGGGAAGGCACAATTAATGCAGACCTTTGGTGGCAGATTTCATTCGGGTCAGTCGAACCTCTTGAAGGAGGATACCTCTCAATTGGATTGAATCGAGCAGATCATGCTGGAGATGCTGACTTAACACTTGAAAAGGTTAGAGAAATTCTCTATGATGGCCCATTTGCACTGACCGGTGATTTTGCTACAGTTTTCATGTATGGTGAATTATCTGGAAAGACACTGCCAACCGGAGCAGATGGTATTCCAGTTAGTGGTGGAGCGCAGGTCGATTGGAATGATGAATTAATTGCAGGTATGTACGGAATCGATACCGAAGCAGCATCAGCACTTCGATCATGGGTGAAGGATTTGATGTTCGACCAAGTAATTGGGGCATTGTTAGTTTTCCAATATGAAACATCACCTTATACAACTCAATCACTCAATAACTGGCTCTATGGTTGGAGAGATATCGCAGTTGCAGATACACTTGGCGATATCGACGACATGACTCTTGGCTGGGTTAGTTTGGAAACAAACATGACCTACTACGGATCAGATGGCGTTAGCACAGGAGATTATTCAGTTTACAAGATGAGCACGGGAAGCGGTCCAGATGGACTCGACAGTGTCGAGCATAGAATTGCTCAAGGATACATCAGTGGAGAAACTGGAGAAATTTATGACATGAGTGAATATTTGCCATGGAGGGCTCCGGCTGCTGAAGAATACACATATGGGTTATTGACTGATCATGTAGGTAATGCAGACACAACCCTCACTGGAACCATAGGCAGTATTGGAGATGCTGATGAATCATTCAAAGTAAATCTAGTTGGCTATGCTACAGCAGACAGCATCGTTGGAGACAATGTGGTCTACAAGGGAATCCCTTCGACACACCAAATTCAAGCAAAATTACTCGGAACTGGAACAATCCTCGATGTAATGCCAGGTGGATTACCAATTTACTTTGGCTCGACAGTTGATCTGAAAGTAGAACCGGTCACAAATGTAGTCATGTATGGAAAATCTGTTTCACGATTCTACCTTGACCTGAGAGGAGCCGGGTCAATGAATCCTGACTTTGGCTCAGACGTCCAACCGGTTTTCGAAATCCATACCTTTGGCGAAATTAGTGATGAAGATGCGGCTTCCTTCAAAGAAGCCGTTCTCGACAATATGGGTCCGACTTACTGGACCAATTTTGACTCTGGCAAAGATGCGATGTATATCGATTATGTAGCGGTTTCAATCTATATTATCGGTATAGTAATGATGGCGTTCGGTTCCATGAAATTATTGGAATCTAACTCGAAGAATAAAGAGGAAGAATAATTTTCGTCCGGCTATACCGAACGGAATACATCGACCCAAAGGGTTCAATCCTTATTGGACGACTGGATGAATGATGCAGATGTGTCGAAAGCGAATTTTAGCAGGCCTGATTTTTGGCATTCTAATTTTTATGACGATGAGTCCATTGAGTGTGAATCAACTCGAACAACAGCATCAGACAATCAATACATCCGATAGTGATGAACAAGTTGTGAAATTCACCCGAATTATGTTGAAATTACGAATTTCGGAAGTGTAGATGTCGAACTTGGGGATTGGACAATTGAGAGGATTAGATCATCGGATCCATGGATTTCAAATTTCAACGAATTTACTCTCGGAGCCGGCCAATCATTAGTTCTTACAGAAAACCCAGCGAATCTTCTAGAAGATGGAGGAATTGTTGCCCAAGATGGGAATATCATTCTCAACAATATGCCTTGGTTGGTAGATTCAGGTAGCGCACTTCAGCTGAAAACATCAGATGGAATTGTTGCTGATTCAATTGTTTTCGGAGGAGGTATTACCGAAACCGAAGGCTGGTCTGGACCTGCAATATCCGTTCCAGGAGATGGTTCACCCGGCTTAATTATGATTAGAGGAGATGGGTGCACTAGTGGTACCGATACTGATAGTTCATCTGACTGGGAAGAGCGATGGATCAGAATAGGGGCATCGATTTTTTGTGATGGTGGTGATATTGCTGCACATCCAAATATGGCTGCATCAGCTTCAATTAGTCCAGGTACAGCACTTTCAGAACTACTCGGTTGGCTAGAAAGTGCTGAACAATCAATTCACCTTAGTATCTACGAATCGATGAGCCCGGACCTGACAAATGCACTTTTAGAAGCGATTGAGAGAGGAGTAGAAGTTACCATTTTATTGGAAGATGGAATTTTGGATGATTCTGAAACAAAAGAAAATCAACGTGGACACGCACAAACATTGAGTGAATCTGGCGCTATTGTATATTGGATGATAACACCATCAGAAATCAGCGCACCATATGCGTTTATTCACAGCAAAGTAGCAGTAAAAGATAGTGAAAACATTTGGATTTCTTCGGGGAATTGGAAAGATTCTAGTTTGCCCCCTGTTGGCGCATCAGGTAATAGAGAATGGTCATTATTCCTCGATTCCGAGCCAATGGCTCAACTAATATTGTCTAGAATGGCATGGGATGAAAATTCGAATCACCTTCATATCGTAGAACATTCGTCCCAATATTCACCTGACGATGGATGGTCACTCCCCTCCCCTACAATAACTCCAGCCCTTGCTCCAATCCCAGATACTACCACTAGTTTTCGAACGAAATTATTGACCTGTCCCGACGACTGTGTAGACGGCCTCATCTCTGAGATAAATTCCGCTGATGAGTCAATTCGTATATCGGTTCAATATCTCGACATGGATTGGTATTGGGGATTTGGAGCCGAGAATCCGATACTTACTGCTCTACACGATGCCGCAGTTCGCGGAATCGAAATTCGCATTCTTCTGAATGCATATTATGCTGATGAAAGCGAAGATATTCGCGATGCTGTAAATTTGTTCAATACCGATTGGAATCAATCTCAAGGATTAGATATCACTGCCAGATTAATGTCGACAGCGGCTGATATTTGGAAATTACACAATAAAGGCATGCTTATCGACGATGATACAGTATTGGTTGGAAGCATGAATTGGGGTTCAAGTTCGATGTTGCGAAACCGCGAGATGAGTATCGTCGCGGAATCTTCAGAATTGGCTACGATATTTAGCGAATCGTTCGAAATCGATTGGAATCGATTGGATGATTCGACAGATTCTGATGGTGATTTACTACCAGACTCATGGGAACTGATGTACGGCTTAGACAGGCATAGTGCTGCGGTAATTGGCACGGCATTGAGCGAGCAATCATTGGACCCTGACAATGATGGATTGAATAATTTACAAGAATTTCAATTGGGGGGTGATCCTAGTGATGCTGATACAGATGGAGATTGTATCCTAGATGGAGATGAGATTGAATTTGCTCAGAGCTTGTTACGAGCACCTTCAATTGCAATGAATTCGGCCGATGTCGATGAAAATGGAATACCTGATGGCGAGCAATATGGCTGTTCTGAAAATCCTGCCTTCAATAATTCAGATAATGGAGATGATGGTAATGGAACCGAACCAAAAGAGCAGGATGAAGAGGAAGCCTTTGTCAATATTCGGGAAGATCCACTATCTCAACCCGGAGCGAAGGTCTTACTCTACCTAATGATGATTTCTGGGGCTTCAGTCGCAGTTGCTGCTGCGTCTATGTTTTATTCACCGAAAAGGCGAACTGAAGATGTCCTTTTCGATGATTCCGGTTACAAATTTGAAGACCCCTCATCATCGAAAGCGATTCTTAGTGGTACTAGTTTCGATGATGAACGAGAAGATGTACGCTCGCGTAAACAAGGAAAGGATGACGGAGCGCATGGAAAAATAAATCTCGATGGTTTTGGCTTTGAAAATGCAACTCGTGACGAGGTTCAATTCCTTTTAGACCAAGGTCATTCAATTGATGAGGTTCACAAAATTCTCGGAGATAATGAGTGATGGGTTCAATTTCTGAGTTCATTGACGAAGTTGTTTCGGACAAACTCGAAGATGATGTCGTAATCGAATGGTTAAAGAAAATTTTTGCAGATGGACTCAACGATGCTCAGACTATCGAATTAACAAAATCGATGCGTGATTCTGGAGAAAAGTTGGAATGGCCGGCTGAATGGGCAAATCTTGTCGTCGACAAACATTCAACTGGCGGAGTTGGAGATAAAGTTTCGATTCCACTCGCTCCTGCCCTCGCGGCTTGTGGACTCAAAGTCCCCATGATTTCCGGGCGAGGATTAGGTCATACTGGGGGAACTCTGGATAAATTGGAGAGCATCCCTGAATTCAGAGTCGATTTGTCGGTCGCGGAACTCAGTCAACAAATCGAAAAAATCGGTGTGGCAATGGTCGGCCAGACCAATGATTTGGTACCAGCAGACCGACGGTTGTACGCTCTGCGAGATGTAACAGGAACAATCGCTTCGATTCCATTAATCACTTCTTCAATCGTATCAAAAAAGGCAGCTGAAGGCTTAACTGCCCTAGTTATCGATGTAAAATTTGGCCGTGCTGCCTTCATGGTCGAGCGTGCTGAAGCTACAAAACTCGCTCGCTCAATGAGCGCAGTCGCTAATGCACTGGGAATTCAAACAACTTCGATATTGTCTGATATGAATTCACCTTTAGGCTGCGCTGTAGGAAATGCTCTGGAAATTGTCGAATCAGTAGAAACACTATGTGGGAGAGGCCCGCTTGATTTGGAAGAATTAGTTTGTGTCCAAGGTGGAGTTTTATTGCATTCGGCTGGAATTGCAACAGATGAAAATCATGGAGCTGTGATGATCCATGACAGCCTCAACGACGGCAGTGCTTTCAATAAATTTCTAGAAATGGTTGAATATCAAGGTGGAAACGCCGATGATTTCCTAACAGATGCTACATTGTACACGGCCTTAGGGTTATTAGATTCAAACCTAAATACAACAGAAATATTTGCTGAGATTTCAGGGAATATTTGTGACATCGATGCGATGATAATTGCAGATATTTGTTTAAATCTAGGTACTGGAAGGAATTCATTAGGGGGCGAAATCGACCATCGTGTTGGAATAATTCTCGAGAAGCAAATCGGCGAATTAATAGAAATTGGAGACCATTGGGCAACGATATACCATTCCAACGAACTTGATGAGGAAAAAATTAAATCAATTCAATCATCTCTTCGAACAACTAATGATAACGTCGAGATCGAATCACGAATCGTGGAGATGATAAGATGAGATTGCTCTATATTGACAGGATTCGAGCTATCGCAATTCTCGCGATGGTTCAGGTCCATACAGCGGCCATCGTACCTCCTGAAGGAATTACCGTAGGAGACCCCATTGCATTGGTTTCCGCTGCAATCGGAGGAATGGCGGCTCCATTATTTGTAACCATTTCTGGTTGGGGAATTTACAGAAGTGCGATAACTAGGAATACCAAATCGAATGATGATTTTAGAGCTTGGTCAAAATGGATTTTACCACGAATTATAATGTTAATTTTCTGCCAATTTTTAGTCAATTTTTTACTATCAACCGATCGAGGAGGGCGTTTTGAATCCTTTACCCCAGGAGTTCTAACATTACTGGCAATCGCTACGATAATCGCGCCAATAATAATCCATTTTTCTCATCAAACTCGCATTGTGCTATTGATTGTCCTTACTGGCTCTCAATACTTCCTCGGAGATTTGGCTGGCACTGATTGGACCTGGTTTGAGCGCGTCGCCCAAGATAACTTTACAGAATGGATTGAGCGTCTTCTATGGAATGGAACATATCCAGCATTACCATGGTTGGCTTACATTATGCTTGGCTCAATAATTTTCGAATTGGAGGGTGAGCCAAATACTAGAGACAAAATGATGTATGGCGGACTTGTAATCACTACAGCAACGCTAATTTATTCATTTACTTCAAATCAAATGTGGGCACTTCCAGAAGGAGAAGCAGTCCTAACATTCTTCCCTGCTTCGACTACTTTTATCTTTGTTTCAGGTACCTTTGTTCTGATGACATTCAGGATTTTAGAAGGTAGAGAAATCCAAGGAGGCCCCCCAACTGGTGGTCAAAAATTGGCAATTTTTGAACCGGCTGGGCGACTCTCATTGACAATTTATGTCGCCCATTTCGCTGTACTCGGAATAGTTGCTGACATGATGTATGGTCAAGCAAGGCTCGATGTAATTCCTGCCTTCGCAGTAACCCTAATCCATACGGCGATTTGGATTCCACTATCGATTTTACACGAACGTTTCATTTCAGATTATTCACTCGAAAAATTATTGCAGAAACTCAACTCGTAGTAGTCCAACTTACCGGTCCGAACCATTTGTCGCCTCCCTCATGTGAGGCTTTGATTCGCGCATAATAAGTCGTACTCGAACTAAGGCTCGTCAGTTCTTCATCATCCCATCCGACGACAGCATTACCCAAGCTTACCGAATTACCCCAAAGGAGGGACTGATTGCCCATATCCATAGTACTATAATACAAAGTCAATGTCGTGTTGGTGCCATTATCATAAGTTTCCCAAATGAAATTTATCGTTGAATTTGTTATATTCGACACGGATTCATTTCTAAGAATCGCATCATAAACAAAATAATCACCTCTGAGAGAATCATTTACCCAAACCGGAAGATGGTCT
>LWDU01043823.1_pt1 | contig 12662 bp, 22 predicted proteins | sample 727161 | NCBI WGS metagenome assembly LWDU01 (sample SAMN04566230, study PRJNA314399) | hydrothermal vent metagenome | isolation source: deep sea hydrothermal plume seawater | place: Mexico: Gulf of California, Guaymas Basin | collected 2004-07-11 | reverse complement strand
GTACTTCATCTAAGCGGTGCATCTGGAGCGGGAACGTATCAGACAAGCAAGATGAAATATATTCGTATGACAAATCTTGATGATAGTAACTTTGTACGTCTATCATTTTTGTCAGGAAGCGGTGGAGAGAGTAACCGGTTTGATGTTAAACTAGACCCAAAGAGGAGTATGATTTTTACAAATGCGTCAATTTCAGGAACAGCAGCAGGAGCGAGCTTCGGAAGCTTTTCAAGCTTCACAAAAGTCAGCGCAACAGCAGACACCGCGGCAGTCGATGTCGCGTTGTTCGTTGCGACGACCTGAACATCGCTTTTTAACACGAAGAGAAAGGTATAGCGAAAAGCTTGCGGACACGGTATTACTACCCGTCGAGCTTGTGGCTATTAATTTTTCGTTTGATGAAAATCTTGGATTTCTAGTCCGCGCAGCAGGATGCTTCGGTGCCAGTTGCGTTTCGGTAATTGGAAGTCTTCCAGACCGATCAAAAATAAAAGCTTCTTCCGGTTCGTTGGTCGACTTTGTTAAACTTCGTCAATATAAAAATACATTTAGCTATCTTGAAGACGCTAAAGCTCGAGGCTTAAAAATCGTGGCAATAGAATTGTGCGATAAAGCCGTCGACTTATCCGTGCATCAATTTGATTTTGGGGTTCCAACTGCGCTTATTGTTGGTAATGAGCAAATTGGTATTCCAGGTGATGTGATCGCCGCAGCAGATGATGTTCTAAAGATTTCGATGCCGGGTGTTGGGTTCTGCTTAAACACCTCACAGGCTGCGAATATTGTTCTTTATGAATATTCTCGACAATGGGAACATTCTGTTCAAGCGAAAACATCTAATATTAACTTAGGTGAAAGGCAGATTGGTTAGTAACCACATCTAACAGGAGAGATATTTCACATGACTGATATGACTGATATAAAGCTGACAATTAAAGCCCTAGAAGAAGGGATTTTACCCGCATTTAGTGGTCCAGAAGTTGAGAAGCTTCTTGATACATGCGATCCAGATCAGGCTCGAAAGATGAAAAGGAAGTTTCGAAAGCTTTGGCGAAAAGAAATGAAACGTCTTATTAGTGACACTGATCACCCTGTTGATCTTGAAAGCATTGCCGAACAGTTTTCTATTCCCGCTGTAAGAAGGAAGTATGTACGCCGAAAATTGATGTCAGACGGCTAGCTATACCATATTTAATAGGTACTAGACAAGCGTGGATTATGCTTTCGTCTCTGGGGTTCGTACGTGCCATCCGATATAAAGAAGAAAAGTTGCAAACAATCTGATGGTAGCTCGGGAAGCTACGTGCTGTCTTATACCGATAAAAAGGGTAAGAAGCATAATAATTGTCATACTTCTAAGAAGAAGGCCCACGCGCAAACCGGTTATATCGATGAGCTTGACGAAGCTGATATCGTATTTTTAACTGCTGAGTCTGAAGTTGATGAAACCGATGATATGGTTTTCGGCGGAGGCGGCGACGCGGAAGAAGATGAAGAGGGTGAGCTGACGGAAGCGTTATTAAGGGAGTGGATTAGAGAAAAGCTGCTGGCAGAAGCCACACTTCAGGCTAGCGAACTCTATAAGCGTCCAACTGCAGTCGAAGAATATCTCAAGAGAGTGAAAGAATCAATCCCTTTTGAATTGAATCCCAAGGCTGGTTCTGGAACGATCACAATACCCCCTGAGGGTAATGAGGCTTTAGTCGCTGCTCTAGAATTATATGCAACAGATCCTGCTCGTTCCAGTATTGCTTTCAATGCTGCATGGAGCGCTGGTGTACAAACATCTGACGGCACGAAAACAGCTTCCGGAATGCTTCAGAAAACAAAAGACTTCGGTGGAGAAAGAGCGGGCAAACGAACAGAGAAAGAGTCTATACAGGTAGATCAGATAAATGCAGCGATCAAAGCTGCAGGTGGATCTGTTTCAGTGGATTTGGGTGGCAGAGGCGGCGTCGTTCATGGCATTGCTAAGTGCGATCAAGTCACATCATCAGGTCGCGGAGGAAAAGATCCTAAGGCCGATGCAATTCTTCTGACAGCTGATGGGACTAAGGTCGGTGAGCTGTCCTTAAAGTACGCCGGCGCACCGAACCAGATGTCACAGTGGGGTGGCGTTTCAGAGCTTTATACCGCCAAGGTTGAGTACGTGGTCGAGTTCATTAAGGATGTCAAATATCTAGAGGATAAGCTTGGACGTCTGGACCAGTCATACTATAGAGAAATTAAAGACACAGTGACTGCTAAAAAGATATGCTTTGGCGGTGGAGGTGATCTTTACAACGTGGGCGCGATCATAGCATCACAAACTCCCATTACGATTGGTAAGAAGGGCTTCGCTGCAGCTCATGTCTGGACTTATCCGAACATTCCAGATGGAGACTGGTACCCAACTTTGTGGGCAAGATTCTCAACTGGGAGAGGTGGTAGTACTGAGTCTTTGCAGAACGTGAGGCTCAGCTTATCGCCGAAAGGCGCCCGGAAAGGTGTTCCGCTCCCAGAGAGACCGGTGACAGAAGAAGTTGAGGCCCCACCACCTGCTGAGGTTGCAGCAGCTGAGGAACCAGTTCAAGAGACAATATTACGAGCCCTTATTAGAGAAAGCTTGTTGTTTGAAGATCTCACTGGAACAGACAAGTCAGAAATCAAGCGGATGATTGGTAAAGAGATCGAGAGCGTTACGAATCGTCGGCAGATCGAAAAAGTCTTTAATGTGCAATTTGACAAACAACTTCGAACTGCTTTAGGCACAAGCTTCTTTGGGACACCAGGAAAGATCAACAAATTTGTTATTGATGCGATTAATGATGAGGTCGCTCGAATTCTTGGTACCAAGGCCACCCGCACGATGGTAGTGGATATTACCAAAGATGTTATAATCAGACTGTACAGAGAACTTAGCTTCCAACAGGAGCCAGTAATTCGCAGGATGAATGTCTGATGATTGTTACCGTCTCCTCAGAGCAGGGAACATTCTTTCTTGATGAGAGTTACATCAAGGGAGTGCTGGGGATTGATGCCCTCCTGTTGACAGAGGGAACATTTCATACATCTGCAGTACAACGGCTTATAGTACAAGAGCATTTACTTTTTGAAGGATGGTTTGATACCGCCAAGAAGATTCCTGGTGACATGAAAAATATGGCGTTAGCAATGCGCTATATGATGGAAGATGGCGGCCGGATTGAAGAATTTGTCTCGACAGTCTACGAGAATGTTATCAAAATTCCGCTTACAAAGATCATGGACTTTATTACAAATGTAATAAGCAAAATAAAGACTTGGTTTCAGACATTTGAAATGCCAAAACTGAAAGCTGGATGGGAGAAGATTCAGAGTTTTTTTGAGAAAGTGGGTGAAATGTTACAATCCACATGGGAAAAAATTTCTGGAATGTCAGGATGGAAGAAGGCCTTGGCTGTGATGGCATTCGGAGCAGGCGTTGGATATATGTGGATTAAACTTGATTTGAAAGAGCATCTTAAGAAATTAGGTGGCTTAATTGATGAAGGGACCGAAGCTGTAGAAAAGTGGGCAGAAAAACTAAAAGATTTAGCAAAGAAGGCTGGTGGGAAGCTTAAGCTGGGTGCCTCTCAGGCGAATGAGAGTTATGTCCCAACCCTTACCAGTTTGTTTCTCGAGGGTGAATCTGGTGATGAAGAGTCTGCCGAGAAAGATTCGTTACTAAAGAAAGCTTGGAACATGATTGGAACTCATGCAAAGAAAATTTTTGATNCATTAAGAGCTTCGCCGATAACGTTCTTAAAAAGCTTGGATTTGAAGCCCTAACATCTATTATGTCTGGCGGCGTTGGAGCGTTTATTAAGGCTGCTGGTGCAGCTTACGGCGGTGTGTCTATGCTTTCTAAATTATTTGGAAAGTCCCTCGGCGCTTTCGTTAATAAAATTGAGAATCCTGAAGAAGAAATAAAAGAAATGGAAGCGGGAGAAGATGATCCCACTGAAAAGAGTGAGTCTATGTTTAGGGACGAACAGTTATTACGTGGGTATATCCGAGAGAAGATGCTAGCCCGGGCCTCATAGCGGAGCAAAATGAAAATAAAACCTATAATGAGAAGCATTTGCTTAGTTGCATTTGGTATGAATCTTCTGCTTATGGGTTTTGCAGTGGCGTTTCATAGCTTAGAACTCTTTATATTAGCAGCTGGGTCGAGCGTGCTTGTTCTTTACGGTTTTTTGTTCGGATATTCAGAAGATAAAGACGCGGAATAAAGAAACATCTGCTAAAAATCTATTATTTTTTGATATGCGAATTTATGATGAGATAAACCCTTTTAAGCAAGGAGATTCGGTAGTTGTTAAAGATGAACCGTCTCTTGGAGTAGGAATTGTTTCGCATATTCGACGTTCGTCAGTTTATTATGAGGCCCGACCCATCGCGTCTTACGATGAATTTCGTATATACGTAAAATTTCTTCCCAGCGACGGTGATTATGATCGAAGCTATCGTATTCACGATCTCGAGTCAGCGTCACAATAGCAGAATTATGGTTATATCCAGGCCAAAGTTTCAAGATGGTGAGCTTGTACGTATAATCGATTATTATGATGACATGATCCCGAAAGCTGCGTACGAGGGTCTTGTTGTAGATCATGAGAGAATTCTTTTGTCTGAAACGTCTGAACACGTTCTTTATGATGTATTGTTTTTGACAGGTGACAAAGAGGGGAAAGTTGAGCGTGTGGAAGGATTTGCGATGTCTTTAATGGAAGAATTAAATTCATGATGAGAGAATTCTTAGAAACATTGGTTACACTTTTGATTATTATTATTACGTTTTGTGCTTTTGCATGGGGATTGGGCTTGTTAGCAGCTCTTATTGTTTCTTTTGGCGTTTCTGAAAATATTGTGTTTTTCATTATGGGCTTCGCCGTAGGGTGTTTGAGAAAGAGAGTTTTTAAATGCATCTTATCCTATAGCGACGTTGTGTTTTCCACCGTAACACAGAAGGTATTTCGACGATGAAAATCCAACCAGTCCGTCCAATCTTCGGTTCATTTGAAAAAGACTCTCGTCACGATCGTGAGGAAAAAAGGATTCGAGCTCTTTTAAATCTTTTATATGAAATGGATTTACCGAGCTCCAGAATACAGTTTTTAAAGTTAAGAGCACAGAGAGAGGAAGCGTTGGGATGGCTGAATGACAATCTTACCATCAATAATTCATGTCACAAAAATTATTCTCGTGCTAAAAATCTTATAGACCTTATTCTAACGAGTAGAAAAAATAGAAATGAATGCGTATAAAATATTGGGTGTCTCATCTGATGCATCTGACGATGAAATTAAGCGTGCTTATAGAAAGCTAGCGCTAGAATATCATCCGGACAGGAACCCCACCGCGGAAGCCCAGGATAAAATTAAAGAAGTTAATGAAGCGTATGATACTCTGAATAACTCTTCTAAAAAAAGAGAGCATGATGCTCAAATGCACTGGAATAATCGTCCTAATGAGCAATCTCAGCGATTTGATGATTTTTTCCAGCAGGGTCCACTCCGCGGATTTGATGATTTTTTTGCGAACATTTATGGACATCCCGGTCGTCGTCCATTTCCGCAACAAACTCACCTCCAGAGCGAGACTTCACTTAAGCTAGAAGAAGTAGTTTCGGGCGCAAGAAGAAAGTTTTCAGTGAATGGTAGAGAGTATGAAATCAACATTCCTCCTGGCGTGATGGAGGGAGAGGTTCTAAGAGCGGTCTTAGATGACGATGTTGAGCTTCATTTAAAAGTTAATTTTCTACCTCATCGGATTTTTACAGAAAGATCTGGAATAGACATTTATGCCCGGGTTGATGTCCCCTTGCGCGTAGCCATCGCAGGCGGCGAAGTTCAAGTACCAACGCTTAACGGGCGGATAACACTTACAATCCCTAAAGGTACAAGCTCACATACAAAACTTCGTGCAGCTGACCGCGGCCTGTGGAGAAAATCTGAAATGGGCGATGCTTTTTACGAGGTACGGATCAAAGTACCGTCAGTTGATGACAGCGCGTCTGTTGTGATTGAGCAGTTATTAGAGAATCAATCAGACGAATAGAACGGATATGTGTGAGCAGGTGGTCTATTGAAGAGCTTAAGATCTTCTTCATGACCGTACTGCAGAGCTTCAGCTCTTAAGCGATACGTTTCTGCTCTAATCCACATTCGTACATTTACACATTCTGCTATGGAGCCAAATTCCATCATTTCAACAGCACTTTTATCTATAAGCTCTATTAGCTCATCCGGTGAAAGTGGATCTCGCTCGAGCGCTTTGATAAATGCTCTTTCAAAAAGTTCTTTTTTTGCCATTATGGTGTCCTCACCTTTTCATGAATAAATATGCTGTACTAATATAGTTTTTCTCTTATGATAGTATAAAATGATGGAGGGTTATTTCATGGATGGTGAAATCATTTGTTTTGAGACCTGGAAAAGAGAAAAAGAAGAAGAACAACTTGAAGAGCTGGCTTCTCTCCAGGATGAGCTAACTGAGATAGTTAACAAAAATCCCATCGAGTCCTCAGATATACATATGCTGCCGGACATCACGATGTCTCCAATCATTACGCCATATTTTTCATGGACGACTGGTTATGGAATGAGTCTTGACGATGTGTATTCGTACTCCGTTTCATCCGACAAGTGTCCTTCCTGTGGTCACCCTAGAGAGGATGAAGAATAGTGACAGTGACATATGAAAATTCTCGTGTCGTCTTACCAGGAGATGTTATTGTAGATAGAGCTGGTAACGAAATGATCGTCATTGAGATATTAAATTCTGCTACTGGTGATTGTTATGTTTTGTACAACGGAGATGTCAAGCTTGTGAATGCTTTTAAGTCTTCGAAGATAATTCAGAAAAACGAACCCAGGAAAATTTCACATGCTGAGCCAGAATAAATCCATTATTGGTTTTCTATATTTCGATGAAGCTGGATACGTGTGTATTACAAATGATGGATCCCATCACCGTATTCTAGTAGAAGATGAAGACCGTTTGTTGAAAAAAGCGAATTGTCTTACTACATCGATTGCGAGAGATATTCGCTGGAAGAATACTGATGATGTAGAAACATGGGATGTTGGAATCTTAAGCGATCTTGAGCACGATCTTCAATCGGATGGTCAAGATCCGCAAGAAGAACTTTCGTATGAAAACGAACCTTATTCTACTATAATCATTTCAGCATCCTAAAGGGGAAGGAGAAGAAGATGAGTACTAAAGAAACTGTAAAAGAATTTGTTGAGAAGGTTATGACGCTTGAAAATGAGAAGCGTCTTCTTCGAGAAGATGAAAAAGCCTTATTCGAAGATTACAAGGACCAACTAGATGTGAAAGCATTTCGTGCCGCTTTACGCATTGCTAAAATTCGTTCGAAATTAGATAATAATGCTGAGGCAGAAGTAGACGTAATGCTTGAATCGATTAATATTAGTTAGAAAAGAAGGTTTTATTGCCCTTGGACATCATATTTACGAAACATTGAGAGTTGATTAATGAAAAACAATCTAACGAAATTATTTTTGATCGCAGGTGTCTTGGGCGTTTATTCTGCGAGTATGTATACTATGGCTACCACTGCATCTCAACCAAATATGATGCGCGTCCCAACTCATAGCGACGAAGACGTACAAAAAATCCTTGATGTGGTGAAAGTGCAGTCAGCGTCACAGGAAGCGATGTACGTACCGGGAGTAGCTTGTGTAATTGAAGCGACAGAGCAGATGTCAGTAGAAGAGATGGAGCTGTTATTCAAAGCATGCGCCGATTCACATTCTGAACATCTACAGACTGTCGATTTTGACAAATAGTCATCTGATCGTTACAAAAAGAAATGATTCCTGGCACCAGACCGGGATACTTAAAGGGGTATGCGGTACTTGCATCCCCTATTGTTGCTATTATGCGTGCTGTGCTCTCCGCCAGCGCTAGCAACTCCTGCACATCCTTGGCCGATTGAGATTATAGACGTAGGTAACGGCCGCGATCGGTGCCAAACGAGTCACTGTACTTGTCGAGTTCAGCCTGGTCCCCGACCGAGGAACCCGGTTCAATTAGTAGAGATGCAGCGCCGGCACGAGGTGTATTTCGCAGAAGACTCGTATAATGTCAACTCAACACATGAGCTTGAGCAATTCTTACGTACGTTTAGCTCCACCCGCGGGTTAGAAATATCCATTATTGGTTACACAGACGGGTGTGGTACTTCACAATACAATCAAGAATTATCTTCTTCTAGAGCAGCAACTGTTGAACGTGTCATAGATACTGTACTACCCCAAGCAAAAATATCACGTATTGGAGCGGGGGAACGATCAACCGGCCATTATCCAGAAGCTCGTAGGGTCGATGTGGTCGTGCATTCTTCTCGTAGAATTGCAACTCTTATTGAGAAGGTTCCTGCTGATGTTTATTTGATCGATGGTTCTGGTTCTATGTGGAATAGCTGGCAGCCGTGGACAGATGTTATCAATGCGTCATATAGAGGGAACAGTCGAATCTATGTTTCAATTACGTCAGGATGTAGGACTAACCAAGTCATCAATGATATCACCCCTCACGGTGCAACAGAGATCTGGTATTCTTATTGGTGGGTTTTATCAAATGTGATGCGGGATGGCGAAACGCTGGCAATAATCTCTGATTTCCAATCTAATATTAGATTAACAACAGCAGAAAGAAGAATAATTGAAGGTCTTGTGAGAGAAAAGCAGATTAGAGTTATTGGAATCGCTCCATAATCTTGTAAACATCTTCAATCATTCGTGTATATTTTCCACCCCAAAGAAAGGGCATTTTTATGTCGTTGTATATTAAAGAATTCCAGCTGTGGCTCACGCTAGCATTTTTGAGCGTGGGGGTTTTTGTAACATCTTTTTATGGTACGATTTTCCTCACTAGACTTTTTTAGCAAATTAAAGCAGTTTCTGTAAAATATTCCCTGCTCATGCTTATTATTATAGTAGTGGCTCCTGAAATGTTGGGGGTGGATAAGTTAAGTTTGTGAGTAGACAAAGATGCCAGAAATCCAGATCGCTTTTTATAAAGGGGGAGCAGGGTGGATCCACAAGACAATTCGCTGGTGGACTAAGAGCCCGCATAGCCATGTAGAGCTGATCTTACCAGATGGTAAAACATGGGTCAGCATTAGTCCATTCTTAACATCTCGAGTGGCTCCTCGCATCAAATATCAAGTAGACGCCCCGAGTGATTGGGATTTTCTTACTTTTGAGTTAAGCTGGCGTCAACCCGTACAAGAATATCAGCTTGACCAGCTTTACAAATTTATTGACATGACCCAGGGCTCAAAGTATGATTGGGTTGGAATGTTAATGTCGCAGTTCTGTCCATATCTTATTAAGCGAAGAGATCGGTGGTATTGTTCTGAGTGGATTGCCCATGCTCTCGTTAATTCAAGGATCATAATGTGGGATGATTTAAAGCTATATGGCACCCCGGATTTATCACCTGGAAAATTATACACATTGCTGAAAGACTATATTGTTAAGCAAAGGAGTCAAGAAAATGACGAGAGATGAAGTTGAGCAGTTGATCAAAATTCGTACTGTTCTGATTGAAGGTCATGGTAAGCTCGATGCAAGAGGGCAAGTTACTGCTGTAGCTATGACAAAGCAATCAGTGGTTGCAGAAGTTTATGAGAGCGCGATATCGCGAGTGGACAAGTTGTTATCGACAGCCGGCGTTGAGTTCAGTAAATAAGCATTTTCTGCTGTACAATTGCAGATTGCCTAATAAAATCTTAATGTTCAGTTAGAAACGTAACGTTCATTTTGGAGACTTAACACATGAAGCAATATCGAAACAACTATAAGGATATGAAACCCCACAACGCAAAATATGTGGGGCAAGAAATATTCTCTGCTACGCTAACAGATACTTCTGCAGAAGCGGTTAATAATCGGCTGCATTATGCGGGTGTAACAAATCCTAACGGGTCAGCGATTATTATTTCCGAAGAGCATTTGAGTCAGATGAAGAAAAGCATCCGCGATGTCTTTACGTATGTTCAAGATTTTGCACCTTATCGTATGGTAGAAGCCATTGATATGATTATCTCTATGCACACGGGCGGCTTACGTGGACCCTGGTATGTGAAGTGGTACGTTCCTTATGCGCTTAAGACTGGTGCACCAATGTGGGTACCGAATGCGGAAGCACAAAAGCTTGTGCGGGAATTACGTCATTTTGATGAGAGCAATAAGACACCTCTTCCGAATATTCAAGAAGGTGTCTCTGTAGCCTCATAAGCGCTATTCCAGAAATCATCTGTAGCCGTTGAAGTCATGGCTGCTTCAGCATCCCAAATTTTTGTTGTGGGTGCTTCGAGGGGAGCGTACACTAGTACGTTCTCTTTTTTTTCTGTGCCAAATTCAGAAAACCACACTAACAGATATTTGTCTTGCTGCGCATCGATCACTAACCCCAATTGCGCGTCTGCAAAAAGATGCGACTCGGTAAGATTACTCATTTCTTTAAAGCTGATCATTTCACCAGCTACGTAAATGAGATCTCCAATTTTGTGTTTAGCCATAACATAAAGTATAACGTTTCACGGTTCTAATTTAAAATGTCCTCTAAATTCCCCAGAACATTTGAGCTGGGTTACACCATACGTCTCTAATAGAAACGGCGCATGAATCCAAAAATCATGACCCTCGTCTGCAAAGCAGTAATACTTACAGCGCTCCTTTAACGTACCTGTATCAGCAATGCAGATCAGTATTTTTCCCGAAAAATTTTCCATGTTATATTATTATTGAGAAGCTGCGATTGTTTCATCTGCGAGATATTCTATTAGACTTGTGCTAAAACCTTGTAAGATTAGATGGACTTTCATATCGCTGGTGATTCCAACAAAAGTTGGCCAGCTTGTAAGATTCCATCCTGCTTGAGCCGAATAATCAATCATGTCTCTATTACCACCTAACACTGGTTCTGAAATTCCATATATGTTTGCCCAGTCCTCTAAATCTGATTGAGCAGGTGGTAAACCGCTTGGGTTGTCGATTAAGACAGTGATATATCTGAGATCGTCATCTGCATATTTGTCAACAGTATTCTGCAGATCGCTAGCAGCCATTTGACAAGGCCCACACCACATCGCACTGAGGTCTAAGATAATGGGGCTATCGTGGAAATCGTACAAAGATACTTCATCTCCGTTTTGGTCATGAAGAGTAAAGTTACAAGGATGATCACCCTCTACCTGAGAACATGTTTCCCATGTTGCCCATTCGAAGGGTAGCACTTCTTCTTCTTGTGTGTCCTCAGGTGTTTCAAGTTCAGTCGGCCCACATGAGCTGCAACCGAATAGGAATATGGTGATGAATAAAGGGATTATATTTTTCATAGTGTTAGCTTCCTGTGTCTGTTTCTTCATCTGCACATTCTGCCCAGATGGCGTATGTTATCTCTATCGCGCTCCCTTCTGCTGGGGCGACAGTAAACGTTATCGAATTTGCTGTGCTGTCATATGTCCAGTCTGAAGTGGCGACACCATCTAATGTAATTGTGATGGTGTCTTCGATCGGAGTATCTGATAGCGGGAAGGCAAGCAGCGCGATTGAATCTCTGGCTAGCGTGTCCATTGTGACGCTCCAGTCCGCAGCACATATAGACATGAACGTTCCGCCAAGATCACCCACAACGTCATAGTACCCATCCCCAAATTGTGCGCCACCATTTGTGGTACATCCGCTCGGAGAATCTCCCGCAACAGCGTGAGCCACAACGAGATCCGACGATGATTTAAGAGATAATAAGCTTGAAGAATAATCTGACGGGGTCATTGTTGTAGACCCACCGCCATAAGATAATGATGTCGAACCATCTGGTTCGTCTGAAACATAGACGACAACTAGACGTGCATCTGATCTAAGAAAACCCGTTGAAGATCCTGAAGAAGCATCACCCGTTATTGTAGATTCATATGCAAACCACAAACCTTTTTCAATCGCCCACCCGCTATATCCAATAAGATCAACTTGATCTTCAAATTCTGTAATAGGATCTGTAGTTGCAGAAGTAATAACGCTACCGACAAATTCGGATTGATCAGTGGTAATTAACGCAACGTGATAATCGACACCAGCGCTCACAAACACTGACATGAAATCCCCGAAGTTGTTTTTTAAGTTAGTTTGGTTTGCAGACATTGATCCTGAGTTATCGACCACAAATAGAATATCCACGGCTACTTCTTCATCTTGTGAAAAGTTATCTGTGATCCAGGTTTCGTAATCACCAATAGCTTCTTGCTCTGCGACTGCTATCGGAGTTATGGGATCATCAGACATTACTTCAAGCCACCCGCCGTCATATATGATATCCAATGGTGTATAATCGACAGCTATAGAAACCCAACCTCCAGGAGGCAGCACCCACGGTAGTGGACCTTCTGTCATTTCATAATCTTCAATTGCAAAATCTACCGGCAGACTAGCGTAATACTGGAGGTCATCGATATTTAAATCGACATTTCCGATATTCTCGATTAATATTTCTAGTCCGTCATCACAACCTACGAAGATTGGTCCGAAGTCATAAAACGGGGGAGTAACTTGAATGACAGGAGCGTCACCAGCTCCATTTAGTGGAACTATGACTTCGGATTCGTCTTCATCATTTGAAAGGAT